>Ga0335081_10007582_pt1 | contig 17353 bp, 15 predicted proteins | sample Lox_Sample_35_FD_206713 | JGI IMG/M metagenome (GOLD analysis project Ga0335081, IMG submission 206713) | Soil microbial communities from Loxahatchee National Wildlife Refuge, Florida, United States - Lox_Sample_3.5 | ecosystem: Environmental > Terrestrial > Soil > Wetlands | place: USA... | reverse complement strand
CGGCTGGTGGGTGCTTCTGTTGTCCGTCATCGCGATCACCCTGGCCAGTTTCCGTATTCAGCCGCACTTGAGTGAGAGCTTCCAGTTGCGGCCGTGGGGTTACATCTTCCCGCTGCTGGCGCTGGGCGGCCTGATCGGCATCAAAGTCATGAGCAGCAGAAACCGGCTGCCGGCGTTCCTGTTTTCGTGTCTGTTCATCATCGGGATGCTCACCAGCGCGGCTTTCGGTGTCTATCCCTACGTGCTGCCGTCCAGTCCCGATCCCGCACTGGGCCTGACGGTCCACAACGCGGCAGCGCCTCTCTACGGTCTGCGGGTCGGGCTGATGTGGTTCATCCCCGGCATGGTCCTGGCTGGCGGGTACTTCGTGTACACGTACCGCAGCTTTTCCGGCAAAGTGAGACTGGAGGACCAGGGGCACTATTGATTCACGTCAGAAGCCGCCGGATATAATGAATCATAAGTTGATTCATCCGCTCCACCACGCAGGAACATGCGCGTCCTTTCGGGTCTGACTCACCTTACGCGGCCGGCCTCTGCTGCGCCCGGCGGGCTCGCATTTGCAGGGCGGCGGCCTGGCGCTGGCACTCTGCGGCGGCTCCCCCAATGACGGCCGAACCAGCCAAGCCGGCAGCCACCCTGCGGGTTGGCGTAGTGCTCTTCCTGTTTATCGCCACCAAGGCCGTGGGCAACCTGCTGCTGGCGTGGGGCATGAAACACCTGCCGCAAACCATGTCCGCCAACCCCATTCAGTACCTCCGGGCGATGCTCGATCCATTCGTGGCGGCGGGTGTTCTGGCCTTGATTCTGGCCGTGCTCATGCGTTTGGCGCTGCTCAGCCTGGCGGACTTGAGCTACGTGCTGCCGGTGACCGCGGTCGGCTACGTGATCGCGGCGTTTCTCGGAAAGACCTTCCTGCAGGAAACCGTCTCCTCGCAGCGCTGGCTGGGGACCTTCCTGATTTTCGCCGGCGCGGCGCTGGTTGGTTCCACGGCGCACTCCACCACGGAGGCCAAAGCCAAATGAGATGGGTTCTGGTTGCGGTGATGGTGGCGGCCACCGTGCTCAGCGATCTGCTGCAGAGCCACGAGATGAAACGCGCGGGCGAGCAATCCGTGGAACCCCGCGGGTTGATGCGCCTGCTGCGGATCATCGCGCAGCGCCGCTACCTGATTCTGGCCATAGCCTGCCTCGCGGTCTCGTTCTTTTCGTTCATGGCCCTGGTGCAGACCGAGCCGCTGAGCTTCGCCGTTCCCGCTTCGGCCGCGAGCTTTGTGCTGGAAACGCTGTTGGCGAAGCTGGTCCTCGGGGAGCGGATCAGCGGCCGGCGCGCCGCGGGCGCACTGATCGTGCTCTGCGGCGTCATCCTGGTCGGAGGCTGATCAGTCCTTGGCGGAATGGGCGGCTACCGGCACGAGTTTCCCCTCGCGGATGTAGTAGTCGGCGCCGCGCCAGCGAATGCTCCGGCGCAAAAAGCTGGCAAGCCAGACCAGGAACGCCACCGCGTCCCACACCGGGATCAAAGGCATATCCCGCCGCGCGCGCGGCTGCTTCATGCCGTGCACAGCGATCACCCACGTCATGGCCACGCGCAAGCAGGCGTACGCGCCCAGGTAGCCCAGCGCCGTGGCAAGCGAAGGATGCGCGGCGATGGCTGCGATGGACCAAGGAAGCCCCTGCGTCAGCAATAATCCGAAATGGCCCGCCGGGCGCATGTGGCGCATCACCACCAGCCAGCGCAAACGCTTGTGCAGCAGCGCGCGCATGGAGTGATAGTCCGGCACTGTCGCGATGACGTACGGCAGCAGAACCACCTCGTAGCCCTGCTCGGCGATCAGCCGCCCCACCAGAAGATCGTCGGCGGGCTGGTTCTCGATCGCGGCGTACCCTCCGAATCCCTCAAGATGCGCGCGGGTGGTGGCGATGGTGGTGCCGAGGGCGAACTTGATGCCGTCCAGTTGCCATGCCACCAGCACCCCGGCATAGAAATCCGATGTCATGCCTACGGTCTGCAGATGGTCGGTGAACGTTTTGATCTGGGTCGGCGCATAGAAACAGGTCACCGCCCCGATCTTCGGATCGCGCAGCGGAGCGATCACGCGGCGCAGGTAATCCGGCCGCACGCGCACGTCGCTGTCGTTAATCACCACCACCTCATACCGGGCCTGGCTCACCAGGCGCGCCAGTTTGGCGACCTTGTCATTGGTCGCGTCGCGGCCGGAGCCGTAGAACACCCGAATCTCGCGCTCCGGGAAACCGGCCCTTAACCGTTCGATCACCGAGATCACCGCTTCGTCCTGGGGATCCACGCAGAATGCGATCTCGTATTGCGGGTAATCCTGGTGGCAGAAGCTTTCCAGGTTTTCGTACGCTTCGGGATCGAGGCCGCGGATCGGCTTGAGAACGCTCACCGGCGGCGCGAATGCCGGGTCGGGCGGCCGCTCGGGCTGCCGAAAGTACGCGATCGAGCTGTAGATCGCGATCAGGTAATAGATGAAGGGTATCGCCGCAATTCCCAGGAACAGGTAAAGTATCATTGCCCCCCGCCCGCCGGCGGCACTGGCTGATTCGTCAGGACCAGCTTGCCGCCGCTTTGCGCCACAACGTGCAGCCCGGCCGGCCCGGCGAGCTTTTCCAGGCGCGGCACGGCCGATTGGCTCGCGACCAGGTAGCAGCGCTCCGGCGCGCTCCACAGCTCCTTCCACTGCAGGTCGTCGATGAATACATCCGGAGCTCCGGGCGCGTACGAGCCATAGACCAGGTTATTGATCCGCCCGTTCAGCAGCAGGGCGTCGCGGCCGGTATAAAAAAAGATCGACGAAAACGTGTAGTAGTGATGGTCCACGACGAGCTTGCCAGCCGGCGCGCGCATCAGGACTTCGGCCAGCGGCCGGGACGACATGTAGGGGTCGAAGACCACCAATGCCATCCGCGCCGCCTGGAAAAAAAGAACCGCCATTACCGCGGTGGCAATGAATGCTCGCTCGCCGGCCGCAAGTAAAGCCCCGATGGCTCCAACCAGAAACGCGGCTGCCGCGGCCAGCAGCGGCGCGCGGAGATAGGCGAAAGAGTTCAGCGTCAGATCCTCGATGTGCCCGAGCGACAGCGTGTAAGCGCCCGGATGAAGGCTCAACGCCGCCGAAATGTCGCCGGGCGCAGGGAGATTCCGGACCAGGAACCACAAGGTCCCGGCGGCCAGCGCCGCGCAGAGCAGAATCACGCCGAGCACGCGGGTACCGCGCCGGATCCAGTCGCCCCCGGCAGCCATCGCGCATCCGGTCAACAAAGCCAGCGCCGGGTAGCAAGGCATCGAATAGTATTCCTGCGTTGTGGAAAAGGTGAAGAAGACCAGTATAAACCCGGTCCAGCATAGGGCCAGCAGGCGCGCCCGCCCCGCGCGGTCGGCGGACCTGAACGATAGCTTGGCGATGGCCGGGAAGTACACGCTCCATGGGAACAGCCAGATCAGGTGGAACAGCCAGAAATAGACGCGCGGCACCGTATTGTAATCGCGCGGGTAACGCAGGTTGAGGAATCGCAGAACCTGTTCGTTGATGAAGTAGAACCAAAGAAACCCGTGATATTCACCGGGGACGCTGCGAAAGGAAAAATCGAAAAACGGCGGATTGCGCAGCGCGGCCAGAACATGCCAGGGCGCGGCGATAACAATAATAATGATCGCCCCGCTCAGGGGGTACAGCCGCCGCCACACCTTGGCGTCGAACAAGCGGCGCGTGAGAGCCAGAAATACTACGGCGGCAGCCAGCGGGAACACCACGCCGATCAGGCTCTTCAGCAACAGGCTGACGCCCAGGCTGGCCGCCAGCACGAAGGCCCACCACCGCGGATGCGGTTCGTCTTCCTCGATCGCGCGCAGGAAAGCCCACATCGACAGCGTCATATCCGCCGTCAGCATCACATCCGGGATGAGGATTCGCGTGAACAGAAACAGCCCGAAACAGGTGGCGACGCACATTCCCGCGTAGAAACCTGCGCGTTTTCCGAAGGCCCACGCACCGAAGGCCGCGGTCAGCCAGGCCAGCGCCAGCGCGGAAAGCACCACCGGAATTCTGGCGGCCCAGTCGTAAGGCCCGAAGATCCGGAAGGAGACGGCCATCAACCAGTAAATCAGCGGCGCTTTCTCGAGATAGGGGATGCCGTCCAGACGCGCCGTCACCCAATCGCCCGACCGCAGCATGTTGCGCGCGATCTGCGCCTGCACTGCGTCCACGTCATCCATCAGCGAGGGCGGGGACGTCATGCACCCGGCATAAACTGCCGCGGCCAGCAACAGAACGATCAGGAGGGACTGAGGACCTTTTCCGGACGTTGCGCCGCCTCCATATATGAGGCCGTCTGAATCCGCCATCTTTTTATCCACAGGAACAAGGTCATCAGACCCCATAGATGATACCCGAGATTCGCGCGGCGCTGATAGTGAGCCTGCGCCATGGCTTCGATCCGATCGAAACGGAACAGCCTATGATCCGCCGCAGCCGCGTCGGCGAACGTTGCGGCGACCAGTTCCCGGAGTGGCCCGCGCAGCCATTCATGCGCCGGTATGTCGAAGCCCACCTTCTTGCGCGACAGACTCGGGGCCGGGAGTTTGCCGCGCATCAACTCCTTCAGGATCACTTTCTGCCGCGAACCGCGGATGCACAGATGCGCTGGAAGCGAGGCGGCGAACTCGACGATGCGATGGTCGAGAAACGGCGGGCGCACTTCGATAGCGTGCGCCATGCTGATGCGGTCCACCTTCGTCAGGATGTCGTCAGGAAGATAGCACTGCTGATCGAACCACAAATACGCTGCGAGATCGTCGCCGGCGGCGGCTACCTCCCGCAGCTTGTCATCCAGCGCCGGCGGCAGCGGCGCGCGAACCAACCCGCGCTTTTCGGCGTCCGAAAAGGTTCCGTTCCAGTACACATGGGCCCGCTCGGGAGCCATCCGGCAGCCTTCCAGGAACCGCTTCGCCTTGTACTCGAAGCTGATCTTCTCGTCCGAAACCGGCCAGCGGCGCACGGCAGCCTGGGCGAGAGCGACAACCGGAAATGAGACGCGGCGGACGGCACGCTGCAGCATGCTGGCACGGTGAGTCAGATATCCGCCGAAAAGCTCGTCGGCTCCCTCCCCGCTCAACGCGACGGTCGCGTGTTGCTTGGTCAACCGCGAAAGGAGCCATACCGGGACGGCGCCGGCGTCGGCGTTGGGCTCGTCGCAGTAGTAGGCGAACGATTCGATCGCGCCCGGCAGGTCCGGTTCTTCCGCGATGTCCAGTTGGTGATGTTCCGAGCCGTAATGCCGGGCTACCGTCCGGATGTAAGAGGCTTCGTCGAAGTTGTAACCGCGAAAGGAGATGGAGAAGGTTTGGAGCCGCGCCCGGGACGCTTCGGAGGCATAGTGCAGCAGCGTTGATGAATCCACTCCACCGCTCAGCCAGACTCCCAGCGGCACGTCAGCCGCCAGGTGCTCGGCCACCGACAGCCGCAGCAGGCCGTCCAACTCCTCCTGTGCATCCTGAGAGTCGCAGGGCTTGCCCTGCCGGAACGGCAGGCGCCAGTAACTTTCCGTGCGGGTGACGCCGTCTTGCCACTCGAGCCAGTGCCCGGGGCGCAGTTTGCGGATGCCATCGACGAGCGTCCAGGGAGCCGGCACATAGTTCAAAGCAAGGTAGCAGTCCAGCCCATCCAGGCTCAACCGGCGGTCGATCTCGGGATGGACCAGGATCGCTTTGATCTCCGAGCCGAAGTAGAGATCGTCGCCGAGTTGGCCGTAGTAAAGAGGCTTGATGCCCATGCGGTCGCGCGCCAGCACCAGCCGGCGGGCGGGCTCATTCCACAGCGCCACCGCGAACATGCCGCGCATTTTCGCGAAGCAGGCCGTATCCCACTCCAGGAACGCCTGAAGTATGGTTTCCGTGTCGCTCCTCGAATGAAACCGGCGCCCGCGCTTTTCCAGTTCGCGGCGCAGCTCCAGGTGATTGTAGATTTCGCCGTTGAAGGCGATGACCGTGCCGCTGGGCGCGTCGGTCATGGGTTGATCACCGCCCTCGAGGTCTATGATCTTCAACCGTGTGGCCCCGAGCGATGCGCCGAGCGATTCGAAGACGCCCTGCTGATTGGGCCCGCGATGAATCAGAGATCGCACTGCCGCCTGGATGCGGCCCGGATCGGCAGAGCGCGTCCGGCGCGTGAACCCCGCGATCCCGCACATCTCAGTCACCCACGGCGGCGGCCGAAACCACCATCGGCCGTTGGCGCCGGTTGTGCGCGTGCCTCCAATTCACCTGCGGGAGAAACTGCGAGATGTCGACTCGGTCCTGATACTTCACGGCAATGTTCAGGAGCGAGTCGATCAGAGCTTCGTTCAGATGGTGCGGCCGCAAGCCGAGACCGATCAGCTTGGAGTGACGGGCATTGTAATAGTGCTGCTCCGCCTCGACGCGCGGGCTTGGCAGGTGGTCGATTGCCACCGACAAGCCCATCTTGTGCCCCGCGGCCTGAACCATCTGCGCCAGCTCGAGAACCGAAAACTGCTCGGTGAACTGATTGAACACGCGGCATTCGCCGGGCTCAGCCGGATTCAGGCAGGCCAGCTCGACACACCGGATGGTGTCCCGTAGGTCCAGGAAACCGCGCGTCTGCCCGCCCTTTCCGTAGACCGTCAAAGGATGTCCTACGGCAGCCTGCACGCAGAACCTGTTCAGGACCGTGCCAAACACGTCGTCATAGTCGAGGCGGTTGATTAAGGCTTCGTCGAGCGCCGTTTCATCGGTGATCGTCCCGTACACCACACCTTGATTCAGGTCGGTAGCCCGCAGTCCCCAGATCTTGCAGGCGAACATGATGTTATGGCTGTCGTGAACCTTGGAGAGGTGATAGAACGATCCCGCCTGCTTGGGAAACGGGAGCAGGTCCGACCGGCCGTTGTGCTCGATTCGGATGTAACCTTCTTCAATGTCGATGTTGGGCGTGCCGTACTCGCCCATCGTGCCGAGTTTGATCAAGTGGCAGTCGGGGCGGAATTCGCGGATGGCAAACAGCACGTTCAGTGTGCCCACAACATTGTTCACCTGGGTGAACACCGCGTGCTTCTGGTCGATCATCGAATAAGGGGCCGCACGCTGTTCCGCAAAATGGATCACGGCGTCCGGCTGGAAGTCCTCAAACGTGGCGGACAGGAAGCTGTAGTCGGTTACGTCACCGACAAACGGCTCGATAAAGATGCCGGTCAGCTCCTGCCAGACACGCAGGCGCTCATTCAACGGCTGGATGGGCGTCAATGTCTGGATGTCCAGTTCGCGATCCCATTGGCGCCGGAGATAATTGTCAACGATGGCAACTTCATGCCCTCGTGTGGAGAGATACAGAGCGGAGGCCCAACCGCAGTAGCCATCGCCCCCTAATACACAGACCCTCATGCCACTCCTCTCTGGCTTCTAGTGGCGCACCCACCCCCCAACGCCAGAAAGCGCTCTGTAAACCCCCGCATATAGCATATCGAAATCTCCGTCGCGGTGATTTCGCGACGCACTCCCGGCGCGAACGAACCCCGTTTGCAGGAAGTACTCACGACCGACTGGGCTTCAGCGCAATCTGTTCTTTCCGTTCCAGCTACACTGGAGATAGCTCCATGGGTCTGCCCTCCAGCCGGATTCGTATCCCAGATTTTCTCGCCAAGAAGGCACAGCGCCGGAAGATCACGATGTTGACGGCATATGACGCCACCATGGCGCGCCTGCTGGACGAAGCCGGCATAGATGTCCTCCTGGTGGGCGATTCGCTGGGCGTCGTGATTCTGGGGAATGAAACCACTATTCCCGTCACCATGGATGCCATGGTGCACCACACCCGAGCCGTAGCCAACGGCGCGAAGCGCGCCCTGGTGATCGCCGATCTTCCATTCTTGAGTTACCAGGCAAGCGCCGCCGATGCGGTACGCAACGCCGGGCGGCTGGTGCAGGAAGGCGGCGCGTCGGCGGTCAAGCTGGAAGGCGGGCTGGTAATGGCGGAAACGGTGCAGAGGCTGGTGGAGATCGGCATTCCCGTGATGGGTCATATCGGGCTCACGCCGCAATCGGTACACCAGTTGGGCGGATACCGGATGGTGGGGAAGACGCGGAGCGAAGCGGAGAGCCTTGTCCAGGACGCACGGGCACTGGAGGCTGCCGGAGCGTTCGCCGTGGTGCTGGAGTGCATTCCGGAGGAGATCGCGGCAGGCATTACGGCGGCTCTGCAGATTCCCACCATCGGGATCGGCTCCGGTCCGTACTGCGACGGACAGGTCCTGGTGAGCTACGACGCGTTCGGTTTCTTTGAAGCCGCTCCGCGGTTCGTCAAGCTGTACGCCAGGATGGGCGAGGAGATGCGGGCGGCGGCGAGAGAATACATCGACGACGTGGAGCAGGGGAGATTCCCCCGCCGCGGGGTCTCCGTCCAGAATTCCAAGCGATGACGCCGCCGCTGTTCGATACAGTCGCGGAAGTGCGCCGGCGTGTGGATCTGGAACGGAGGCGTGACCGAAAGATCGCGCTGGTGCCTACCATGGGAGCTTTACATGCCGGGCATGGCGCGCTGATTGACCGCGCACGGCGCGAACCGGATTGCGTCGTGGTCAGTATTTTCGTGAACCCGATCCAGTTTGACCGGCGCACCGACTATGAAGCCTACACCATCAACCTTGAGGAGGACCTGGAATTCTGCGGGGCGCGCGGCGCCGACCTGGTGTTTGCGCCTTCGACGGAAGAGATGTATCCCAGGCCGCCCGGGACGTTTGTCGAGGTGACCGGGCTTTCGGAGCACCTCTGTGGCCGATTCCGGCCGGGCCATTTTCGAGCCGTGGCCACGGTGGTTGCCAAACTGTTTCACATTGTGGCGCCGGACCGAGCTTACTTTGGTGAGAAGGACGCGCAGCAGCTGGCGATCATCCAGAAGATGGTGGCGGATCTGACCTTCCCGGTAGAGATTATTCCGGTACCGACCGTGCGGGAAGCGGACGGCTTGGCGCTGAGTTCGCGAAACCGAAGGTTGAATCCCGAGGAGCGGCGCGCTGCGCCGGCGTTGTACCGGGCGCTCAGAGCGGCCAGCGACTGTATCGCGCGGCGAAGCGCCCTGGCCGCGGAAGCGAAGCAAGCAGCCTTGCAGGTGCTGGCTCAAGAACCGCGGATTCGGGTGGAGTATCTGGAGGTGGTGGATCCTGGCAGCCTCGCGCCGGTGGAACGGATCGAAGGGCCGGTGCGCATCGCAGCGGCAGCATGGCTGGGAGAGACGCGGCTGATCGATAATGTTCCTTGCCCTTGAAGGCTCAAACCCGGACCACAGGTGGTCATTATGGCGACTAACGAATTCAATGAACGTGTCGGAGAGCTCGGCGAGCGGGAACGGCTATCTATGCTCAGAACCCTCGATGAGTTCTGCGAATTGAGCGACCTCCGTCAAGCGCGGCGCGCCGGCGGAAGAAGAAATGACCGCCGGAGAGATTCGTGATCTACCCCGTCGACAGGAACAAGCGGAACACCTGCTACCCCGCCGGCAACTCCACCTCCACCTCGAGCCCGGGGTGCGCGTTGCTGGCCCGGATCGTACCCTGGTGCAATTCCACGGCGCGGCGGGCGATTGACAGGCCCAGCCCAATGCCGCCGCTCGAACGATCGCGGTCCTTTTCCACCCGGTAGAACGCGTCGAACAACCGCGGCAGGGCCTCTTCCGGCACACCCGGTCCGTAATCCCTCACGTTGACTTCCGCCGTGCCGTTGCGGCGCATCACTGTGATCTCGATCGCGGCTTCCCGCGGCGAGTAGCGGATGGCGTTGCGAATCACATTTTCCACCGCGCGGCGCAACAGTTCGGCGTCGCCGGCCACTGTCAGCGGCTCGTGCATCTGATAGTGCAACCGGCAACCGCGCGCGGCGGCTTCGATGGCCGAATCATCCACCAATTGCTGCACCAACTCGTCGAGCCGCAGCGGCTCGCGGCGCAGCGAATTGGGGTCCCCTTCGGCGCGCGTCACCTGCAGCAGTTGGCCCACCAGGCTATTCAGCCGGTCGGACTCTTTCTGGATGCGGTTGAGTGTGGAGTCCAGGTTCTCGCCGGTGCGCGCCAGTTCCACCGCTACGCCGAGCCGCGCCAGCGGCGAGCGCAACTCGTGCGAGATGTCGAGGAGCAGGCGGCGTTCGGCGGTCAGCAAGGTCTCGATGCGCGCGGCCATGCGATCGAAGGTTCGCGCCAACTGGCCCAGCTCGTCACGCCGCGTGGAACCCACCCGCGCCGCCAGGTCGCCCGAGCCGAATCGCTCCACCGCGCGCTGCAGCGCACGTACCGGGCTGGTCAGATGCCAGGCCAGCCAGTAACACAGCAGCACCGCCGCGGCCAGATAGAACAGATGTTCCGGCGTGAGGAACCAGGGGGCCAGCGAGGTGCGCGGCACGATGAAGAAAAACCAGTACCTGCCATCGTCGGCGGCGCGCCCCAGCATGGCGTCGCCGATAGGGAAGAATCGGTAGAGCGCCACGCCGGGAGCGCCCAGCCGCGCGCGGCGCACCAGCGGCGAGCGATCCTGGCCGGTCAACAGATCGCGGCCCTTCTCGTCGGTGAGAATCCCGCGCGCGTCGTAGATGCGGCTCAGGGTGTCCAGGAAGGCCTGTAATTCACGCGGCCCCCCCGTTTCATAAGCCGTGCGGGCTTCTTCCAACTGGAACTTCACCAGGCGCGCCGCCGGCGCCCGCTGGTCGGACTCGCTGCGGTTCATGCTGATCGCGGAAATAAATGCCGACCCAACCAGCGTGATGGCCAGGGTGCACCAGAACCAGGCCAGGATCTTCGCAAAGAGAGAGTTCATTCCGCGGCGTCCTGCGGCGTTCGGATAAATTGATAACCCACCCCGCGAATGGTCTTGATCAGCGTTTCGCCCCGCTCCAGTTTCTTGCGCAGGTGGCTGATGTGCATGTCGATGGAACGGTCGTATGGCGTAGCTTTGCGATTATAGAAATTCTCCATGAGAGCGTCGCGCGAGAGCACGCGGCCGGCCGATCGCATCAGCAATTCCAGGACGTCGAACTCGAAGGTGGTCAGTTCCACAGCCTTGCCGTTGGAGTAGACCTCGCGGGTCCCCGCATCGATGGTCACGCCGTTCATCTCCAGGCGGCCGGACGCCACGGCCGGGCGCGGCTCATAGCGCCGCAGAATCGCGCGGATGCGCGCAGCCAGTTCGCGCGGGTTGAACGGCTTGGGCAGGTAGTCATCGGCGCCCAGTTCGAGGCCGATGATGCGGTCCACATCCTCGCCCCGCGCCGTCAGCATCATCACCGGAACCTTGCTCCGCTGCCGCAGCCGGCGTAGAATCTCGAAACCATCGATGCCCGGCAGCATGACATCGAGCACCACGAGGTCCACGCCAGGCTGGGCAGCTCGTTCCAGCCCGCGATTGCCTTCGTGCTCGCATTCGATGGTGAAGCCCTCGCGCTTGAGAAACTCGCTCAGCAGCGCGCAGAGTTCCGCGTCATCGTCCACCAGCAGGATGTGCACGGCTCGAATTTACCATGCCCGCAAGGGGCCGGAATGTAAGGGTTTTTCTGGTGACCGTAAGGGTTCGTAAATCGCCCGGGTGGGACGCAACTAGCAGACCTGCGTGGGGTTTACAGAAGCAGGAAGAGGAACCCATGAGACAGCTTTTGATACTCACAGCAACCGTCGGCGTTTTGGCAGCCGGGATGGCGTTGGCCCAGACCACCGCTGCTACGCCGCCAGGCGCCACCCAGACGCCGCAAACCCGAGTCCAGACGCGGCGCGACATGATGAAGGCATTGAACCTCACCGCCGCGCAGAAACAACAGGCTAAGGCGATCCACCAGGCGACACGCCAGAACGCACAGCCGCTGGCGCAGCAGTTGAGGCAAGATCGGCAAGCCCTGGCCACGGCGATTCAGGCCGGCGACAGCGCCAAGATCCAGCAACTAGCTACGGAAGTCGGCAACCTGCGCGGCCAGGTACTGGCGATCCGTTCAGATGGCTTGGCGAAGTTCTACGCGCTTCTGACGCCTGACCAGAAAGCCAAGGCCGCGGAGTTCCGGTCCCAGTTCAAGCAGGCCCGGGCCAAAAACGACGGCGGCGAATAGCCGTGTAGAGCGGGTGGCGCGTCCTGCGCCGCCCGTTTCCCCTCCCGAAAAATCTGCCTTCCCCTTTAGCAGATGCTATCCTTCAAGTCAGGCAGTAGTTTATGAACACTCGGAGGGCGCTGTGTCTGGCCGGCTGTGGGCTGGTGGTAATCGGCGCTCTGTACGCCTTTCAAAAGCCGTTCCGCCAGTATCCCAGCATGGAGGGCTACGACCAGATCCCGCTGCCGCCGGATTGGCAGGAGAAAACCGAATGGGTGTTCGCCCGCCTGATGTATCCCCAGCACCCCAACGCCCGGTTTGGCGGTTATGGCCGGCGCTTCGGGGGCATCATGATGGACTGGCGCGAAGGCTACACCAGTTGGACCCAGGATTACCCGCGCGCCGACCGGCATTTTGCCGCTGCGCTGCGGCGTCTGACGCGTATCCACGTGCGGTCGGCGGAGCAGCCGTCCAACCCGAATGACCTCGACGATTTCTTCAACTGGCCCTGGCTGGCGGCCGGCGAAATGGGCGACTGGATGCTGACCGACGCCCAAGCCAAGACTCTTCGCGAATACCTCCTGCGCGGCGGTTTCCTGATGCTCGACGATTTCTGGGGCCCGGACGAATATGCGCGCTTCGACCAGAGCATGAAGCGCGTGTTTCCAGACCGGCAGGTGGTCGACATCGATAGCAAAGATCCCATCTTTCACTCGGTCTACGATCTCGACGACCGGTTCCAGATTCTGGGAACCTGGGCCATGGGCCGTCGCGGTGGGTACGGATACGGCGGCGGAGGTGGATACGGCGGCATGAGCCAGCGAGCCGCGGGAACAGTCCCGCACTGGCTGGGCATCTACGACGACAAGGGCCGGGTCATGGTGGCCATGTCGTTCAACTCCGATATCGGCGATGCCTGGGAGTGGGCCGACGATCCGGGTTACCCGGAGAACATGGCGTCTCTGGCGATCCGCATCGGCGTGAACTATGTGGTTTACTCCATGACGCACTGAGGGACGTCGGGAGCGGTTGCGCCGTGAGCTATCCTAAAATGGAAATCGCATAGCCCCGTCCCTCGCTGGACACACAGTCATAAGCGCCAGGGCGCTGGGGTGGGAGAGGCTCTCAAACGGCGACCTGCTGGCGGAGGCCGAATCGGCCGGCTTCGATGTACTCGTTTACCACTGACAAGAACATCCGCTTTCAGCAGAATCTCGCAGGGTTCCGAATCGCTCTGGTGGTGTTGGGTAACTCGCAATGGCCCGCTGTGGAGTTACCTCAGTTATAAGCGGCCAGACTACCGTTCCTTCGCCCCCCTCTACCTAAACCGTCTGAACCTCGGTCCGTAGAAGAATCCCCCTCCGAAATAAATCCCCGGACCCCAGAAATACGGATAGTAGTAGGGATAATACGGATAGTAGCCGCCGTAATAATACGCCGGCCGCTGCGGAGACCGCGGCGCCGTCTGCATCATTGGCCGGTCATAATCCTCCGGTCCCACGTAACGATAGGCCTGCGGCGCGCTGCCCGTGGCTATAGTCAGCGGCGTCTGGATCTGGAACGTCAGCGCCGTTTCGGGATAGATCACGCTCGGATGGTTCCGTGTCACCAACACGCCGATGATTCCCGCCGCCGCGCCGGCGCCCGCCCCGATACCTGCCCCCATGGCGCTGCCGTAGTCGGCCGCCGCTCCCACCACGGTCCCCACCGCAGTCGTCGTGGCAATCGTTCCGGCCTGTACTCCGTTTGGAGTTCTCCCGCCTTGCCGTGAGATCAATTGCGAGTGCACCGCTACCTGCGAGCCGTCCGCCAGCGTCAGGCCGCTCAATTCGATTCCCAGGTGCGAGACACCTTTCACCTTCTCCGCTTGCGCCACCCGGCCGTACACCGTCTGGCCGCGCCGCGCCACCACGATGCCATCCACAACGATCGGCTGCATCAAGGTCCCGGAAAAAGTGTCGCCGGGATGATTGCGGTTGGATGCCAACAGCTCATCGATCCGGATGGTTACGAAAGTCCCCGCTTTCAGGGTTACCTGCGGCGGGAGCCCGTACGCCGGCCGGTTCAGCTGAGCCGCAGGCGGCGCCTGCTTCTGCGCCTGTCCGAAAGCGTCGCGCTCGACGGGCTGAGTGGGATCCTGCGATTGCGCCGCGGCCTGCTGCGCCTGAGTTGAAGGCGGCGCCGGCGCTGGATCGGAAACGCGCCGCCAACTGCCGGGGGGGGGCTGGCTAGTCTGCGGAGTGGCCGGGGGTTGCGCGAACAGCAGGCCGGATGCGGCCAGCAACGTCACGCAGGAGCGAATCGAAACTCGGGTTATCATGGTCTGCCTCTTGGTCTGTCACTACTACTGACGTGCCTCCTTGATGCATCTGTTTCACCAAACCGTCACAGCATGCAAGTGATTGAAAAACAAGATCGGAATTCGCCCGCTCTCTGGCCGGAAACCACCGCGCTGGTGGATTTCGGCCACCCGGCGAATTAAAGGTCCAGCCGCTCCACCACGGGGATTCGGATGTTCTCGAACGTCAGTCCCTCTTCCAGTTCCCCGGCTTCTCGCGCCTCTTTGATCCGCTGCCGGTTCCAATACCACGCCCCCATCATGGCCGCGGGCAGCAGCAGAAGGCGTACCGGCGCGTTGATCATCCATTCCTCAAGGGACGCCCCGGCACGAGTGAACACCTCGTAGCCGAGGAACTGCACCAGGCAGAGCACCAGCAGGTTGTCGCGGAACCCGGGCATGGGGCAGGTCAGCGGGATCTTGCGGTAGCCGGCGAATTGAATTTCGATCAGGCACACTGAGAGCGCCAGCAGGTACAGCACGTGCAACAGAGCGGTGGGCAGGCCCGACTTCCACCAAGCCAGCGCGAGCCCGGGCAGCAACACAAACAGCGTCAGGAAACTGGCAATCACTCGCCGCGCGGCCGGCAGGGTTTCGTTTTCGCGCGGATCGAGCGTGGCGCGGAAGATCCAGGCAGCCGCGGCTCCCGCCGGTAGCTCGAAAGCAATCCGCAGCCCTAATACAAGCAGATAGGCAGCCGCAAAAGGCGCCCGCAACGGGCCGTTCTGATAGGCCACCAGCCACCCCAACCCCAGCGCCACGGCCAGCGATACGCGGTGAGCTTCGTTCCGCAGCAGCGCCCGCACGGTGAAGCGGTGGCAGGCCCTGTCAAATCCGCTGGCCCGGGCCGAAAAGAGGTCTAACAGGCCGAGCAGGAGCCCAAACACGCGCTGGTCGGAAGGTCGGCGGCCGCCTTCCAGCACCGCGGCGAACCTTCTCCGGTATCCCAATGCGTAGGATGCCACCATCAGTAGAAACGCCAGGGCGCCCCCCGGCAGGCAATTCCGCGCCAGTTCCGCCAGCTCCGGTGTCGCCCGTTGCTGCAGGCCCTGGTACAACCCCAGAAACCATAGGGAAGGGAGAAAACGAACCGGTGAATCAGGATGCGTCTGCAGTTGGCGCAGGAAAGCCTGCGGCCCGGTGAAGCCGCTCACCAGCAGCATCAGAAACGCCACCAGGAAGACTGCCCGCACCCACGAGGAACAGGCTCGAAAAGCTTCGCGCGGTAGCAGCGCGGAGAGCGTTCCCAGCAGCGCGAATACCGCGCAGAAAGTAAACAAGGAGGCCAGCAGAACGCAGGCGCCGTGTGTGGCCGCAAACCGCAGGTACCACCCTACACTGGTTTGCGCGGCGCCGGTGACGAAGAGCGGGAAGAACGCCACCGGGACGGCATTCACGTCTGCAGCGAACACCAGCACCGCGATCGCGATAGCCGTCGCATTGGCCAGCAGCACCGTACGCGAGCGGATGGGCAGGGGCGCCAGGTTGAGATAGTCCTGCGGGTCCGGCAGGATCTTGTCCCACTTCAGAACCGTCACGATCCCGGTCACCGTCATGGCCAGCGCCAGGAACAGGTACTTGTCGGGAAGGGAAACCAGCAGGTAGTCCTGATGGAACCGGCCGCGATACCAGCTCAGGAAGCTCGAGTACTTGTCGAGCACGATGAAACACGTGAACGCGCCTGGAACCGCCAGCAGGCCCAACAGTGCGCCCACGCCCAGCTCGACCTCGGTCGAAGCGGCATCCAGTCCGCCGCGAACCAGGCGCACCAGAAAGTGGCGCACCAATCGCCCGAATGGCGCTTCCAACGCCCGGCGCGCCAGATCCCTAACGGGCCGGAGCAACCGCTGCGGAAACAATATCCTGCGCAATGCCGTCAGCATCCACCTGCTCCGTCAATTGCATAAAACCGGCTTCCAGCCCCAGGCCGGCGAATCCGGCACTAACTTCCTGAATGGATCCTGAAGCCACTACCGCGCCGCCTTTTAGCACCACCAGGTGGCTGCACAGCTTCTCCGCCTGCTCGAGCACCGGCGACGAGAAGAACACCGCCTTGCCGCGCGCCGCCAGCATTCCGATCACCCGGCGCATCACCAGCGCGCTGGTGACATCCAGCCCGGAAAAAGGCTCGTCCAGCACCAATAGGTCGGGATCGTGCATCAGCGCCGCGATCAGCACGATCCGCTGCCGCATGCCCTTGGAGTACGAGCCGATCGGCGTGTCGCGGGCGCCATATAGAGTGAAGCCTTCCAGCATGGCCGAGGCCTTGTCGCGGAAACTCCGGCGGTCCAGCCGCCGCAGCGTAGCCACCAAGTCCAGGTATTCCCAGCCGGTTAGGAAGCCGTACAGCTCCGGCTGTTCCGGCACGTAGCCCAACGAGCGCTTGAATCCGCTCAGCTCGCGCCCGATCCGCTCGCCCCGAAACAGCACTGCGCCCTGCGTGGGTTCGAGAAGGCCTGTCACCATTTTCACGATGGTGCTCTTTCCTGCTCCGTTAGGCCCCAGCACGCCCAGGATCTCCCCCGAGCGAATCGACAGACTCACATCCCGCACAGCCAAAACGGCGCCATACCGCTTGGTAAGCCCGCGCGCTTCCAGAATCGGCGAATCCCCAGCGCTTTCCATCTCCAGGTGGACGCCTCCCGGTTCGGAAAAGTTCCCGCACCGGCTGCCACATTTCCTGCAATTTCGTGTAAGAATGAATAGTTCCGGGCGGACACGGACTCCCAGGAACGCATGTCCAGCAGGATCGGCTGTCACTTGCGGAAGCTCCGCGAAGGTCGCTAAAATCAACGCGTTCATAAAATCCCAGGAGGATGCATGGCAGTTGAGCAGAAGGTGAAGCAGATTATTGTCGAGCAGCTCGGCGTCGATGAAAGCCAGGTCGACAGCAACGCGTCGTTCGTTGACGATCTGGGCGCCGA
>Ga0335081_10007581_pt1 | contig 17353 bp, 16 predicted proteins | sample Lox_Sample_35_FD_206713 | JGI IMG/M metagenome (GOLD analysis project Ga0335081, IMG submission 206713) | Soil microbial communities from Loxahatchee National Wildlife Refuge, Florida, United States - Lox_Sample_3.5 | ecosystem: Environmental > Terrestrial > Soil > Wetlands | place: USA... | reverse complement strand
CCCCGATCGCGCTGCCAGACGGCATCAAGACGGTCCGGTTCTTCGCCGACCAGCCCGCGCAGCTCGCAGTTGACACCCGCGACGGCCACCCGGTGACCAAGCTGGACCTCAACAATGCCAGCGCACACGTGGTGACCGTGCCCCCTGCCATCCACGCATTCGTCGCCCACCGCCTCGACGGCGGCAGCAACGACATATCCGTCGCCTTCAGCGCCTGAGCGCTCGAAAACGGGGCCCGGCCAGGGTCCAGGCAGCATGGACAATTCCCAGCCCTCAGGAGACAACCGATGGATGTAGCAACTATACGGCGAGCTTTCCCGGGCCTAAGCGCGGCGCGGGCGGCGGAACTCGACAGCGGACTCAATACGGCGATGCGGCTGGCAGGCTGCACGACGGTAAAACGCGCAGCGATGTTCTGCGCGCAGGTAGGTGAGGAGTCCATTAGCCTCACTGCCCCGACCGAGTTGGCGAGCGGTGCGGAGTACGAAGGGCGTGCCGATCTCGGCAATACCCACCCCGGGGATGGTAAGCGGTTCAAAGGCAGGGGCTTCATTCAGGTAACCGGGCGTTTTAACTACCGCGAGCTTTCCCGGTGGGCTCACTCCAAAGGGCTCGTGCCAAGCGCAACCTACTTCATCGACCATCCCGGGCAGCTGGCAACCGACGAATATGTATGGCTAGGCCCGATCTGGTACTGGACCGTGGCCCGGCCGATGAACCGTTTCGCCGATGACGGCGATATTGAGGGCGCGACCAAAGCCGTCAATGGTCACCTGAACGGTCTAGCTGATCGGATGCACCGATGGCATCTGTGCCTCAAGCTAGGGAATGCGATTCTCCCCACGCCCGCTTCTACAGCAATCCTGGAGGGTTCCATGCTGCTCAACAAGGGTCAGGACGCGATCACCCCGATCGCGCTGCCAGACGGCATCAAGACGGTCCGGTTCTTCGCCGACCAGCCCGCGCAGCTCGCAGTTGACACCCGCGACGGCCACCCGGTGACCAAGCTGGACCTCAACAATGCCAGCGCACAGGTGGTGACCGTGCCCCCTGCCATCCACGCATTCGTCGCCCACCGCCTCGACGGCGGCAGCAACGACATATCCGTCGCCTTCAGCGCCTGAGCGCTCGAAAACGGGCCCGGTCGTGACCCGCGCGCACTTGGCCGAGCGCCTGTCCGGGATCCAGCGCTTACAGGAACTGGCCGGGCGAGCTTTCCGTTTCGTCGTTCCAAACCACGGCCACGATCTCGGCGGGGTCGATCACGGCCCATCCGGTCTCGCGCACCAGGCGCAGCATGCCGTCCTCCCGGATCTCCACGCCGGTCAGCTTCCGGTTCGGCCCGGTGGCGAACCCGATCTGGCCGCTCCTGCTGACGACCATGAAAATGGTCCCGGACTTCCCGATGAGGGGCCTGAGCAGATCGCCGATCACGTCGCCGGTCATGAACCATCACCTCCAGAAGAGCGCTAAGAGCAGGATGCCCCGCGACGGCGGCCGCAGCCAAGAGTTCAGGATCGCGGCCAGGCGGCGAACCGGGCACGCAACTCGGCGATGCCCTCGGGGCCGAGGCCGAACGAGGCGAACACCCCGTCGCCCCAGTGGTCCAGCCGTTCCGCCGCGTCGGCGAAATCCCGCCCGGTCAGGCCCGGGTCCAGCCGCCGGGCGAAACCGATGATCTGCTCGACGGTATAACGGTCAAGCGCGGCCGCGGTGTCCACGTAGTCACGCGGCTCGACCCGGCTGGCCAGGGCGCATACCTTGCCGCCGATCACGTCCTCGAGGTCGAGGACGGGACCGAACTCCATGATCACCGGGCGCCGGGCGCGTTCGAAGTAGGCCATCTGAAGCATCATCTGCTCTCCGCCCACGGCCGTGACGATCCACTCGGCCATACCCTCGCCCAGACCATAGAAGATGTCGTCGAGACCGTCGGCCTTCCTGCCGCGCTCGGTTCTGAATCCCGCCTCGCGTAGCGCGCTCTCCACCGCCTCGGCGGCGGCCGCCACGCTCGCCTCCTTATCGGTGAACAGGTCGACGTCGGCCGTGAATCGATCGACGACCCCGTGCGCCATCAGGGCGTTACCGCCGCCGAGAGCGAACCCGTGTCGTGCGGCAGCGCGCAAGGCGATGGCGGCCACCTGGCCGTGCAGCCTGCCGACCGGCATCAGGCGGCAGCGGTAGCCGCGGCCCGCAGGACCGGGTGCTGCTCCTCCCACGCCTGCCGGACACCTTCGGGCAAGTACAGGCCGGGCCAGAGGGCGATCAGCGTATCGCCGTCAAGGTAGGCGGTGAGATCCTCGAGGCATCCCGCTTCCCGCAGCACGGTCTGGTAGAGCCAGCGGCGCATATCCTCGTCACCGAGGTCGAACGTGTGATCGGGGCTGCTCCAGAACAGCCAGATTGGCAGCTCGACGATGCCCTCGGCGGGCCCGCGGAGGTCGGCTAGGCTGGCAGCGACTACCGCACGCCGACCGGGACGGGACTCGTGCCGGGCCCGGGACGCGCCAGGCTGGATCGCCACCATGGGTACAGCGTACACCCGCACTCCCCCGATGTCGAATATACGATCGACGAATGCCGTAGCCGTAGCCGTAAGGCCCGCCAGGGGCTGCGTCCAGCGAGCGGCGGTGAGGCATCTGCCGGCGGGCGCGTCCGGGTAACGCTTTGCCGCGGGCCCGGCGAGTCGGGAGAATCGAGTCGGGAGAATGCTGAGCGGGGGCTCAACGACGGAACGGGGAATTATGCCGGCCGAACCACAACCTGTCGTCCGCGCGGCGGTCCCGGCAGACGCCGGACCGGTAGCCGCGATCTTCGCGCACTACGTCGCGACCAGCGTGGCAACGTTCGAGGAGATCGCGCCGACAGCGGCGGACTGGCGGCAGCGGCTCGGCGAGCTGACCGCGCGGAACCTACCCTTCCTGGTGGCCGGGGCCGCAGCGGCCGGGGACGGGGACGGGGCCGCAGCGGCCGGGGATAGGGACGGGGTGGCCGACGGCGGCGGGGCTGTCTGCGGCTTTGCCTACGCTAGTCCGTGGCGGCCCAAGTCCGCCTACCGGCACACGGTCGAGGACACCGTGTACCTCTCCCCCAGCTGCACCGGCCGCGGGATCGGCAGCGCCTTGCTCGGCTCGCTGCTGGCCGGGTGCGCGGCGGCCGGCGCGCGGCAGGTCATCGCGGTCATCGCCGACACCGGCAGCGACGCCTCGGCCGCGCTGCACCGCCGGTTCGGCTTCACCCAGGCGGGCCTGCTGTGCGGCGTCGGCCGCAAGCACGGCCGCTGGATCGACACCCTGCTGATGCAAAAAGAACTGGAGTCAAGGGGTCCGACCCGATGAGCACCGCGTTCAGCGCCGGAGAGCGCACCTGGCAGGCACGCCTGGGCAAGCTGCGAGACGTGGTGCGCCAGGAGATGGTGGCGCGGCAGCTGGAGCGAGAGCTCCCCGCCCCGCCCGTTCGGGTCATTGATCTCGGTTGCGGGCAGGGGACCCAGGCTCTCCGGCTGGCCCGGCGCGGGTATGACGTGACCGGGGTGGATGCCTCGGCCGGCCTGCTGGCCCGGTTCGAGCGGGACCTGGCCGCCGAGCCGGCCGGGATCCGCGGCCGGGTGCAGGCCGAGCACTGCCTGATCGAGGATTTTCCCGAACGAGCCGGGGCCTCACGCTTCCCCGCCGTCCTCTGCCACGGCGTGCTGATGTACCTGGCCGACCCCGAGCCGGTGCTGAGGGCCATCGCCGCGCTGGCGGCGCCCGGAGGCCTGGTGTCGCTGCTGGTGCGCAACGGCGACGCCCTGGCCATGCGGCCGGGCCTGTCCGGCGACTGGGCGGTGTGTGCGGAGGCATTTGCCGCGGACCATTACGAGAACCGGATCGGAGTCAGCGCCCGCGCGGACCGCCTCGCCGACCTGACCGGGCGGCTCGCCGGCCATGGGCTGCGGGTCACCGCCTGGTACGGGGTACGGATCTTCACCGACACCGCGGCCAGCGACGCCGAACCGCCGGCCGAGCTGGCAGCGCTGCTGGACTGCGAGGAGCGGGCCGGCCGCACCGACCCGTACCGGCGGGTAGCGGCGCTGCTGCACGTCGTCGCGCGGATGGAGGCAGAGCCGTGCGGCTGACGGTGCTCGGCGGCTGCGGGGGCTGGCCCGCGGCGGGCCTGGCGTGCAGCGGTTATCTGGTCGAGCACGACGGGTTCCGGCTGCTGATCGATCCCGGGTACGCCATCCTGCCCCGGCTGCTAGAGGTGACGGACGCGACCGACGTGGATGCCGTGCTGGTCAGCCACGGCCACCCGGATCACTGCGCCGACCTGAACCCGCTGCTCCGGGCCAGGGCCATGCGAGACGAGCCGCCCCCGGCGCTGCCCGTGTTCGCGCCGCCGTGCGCGCTCGGACCGGTGCTCGCGCTGGACCGCCCGGGCATGCTGGACGACGCGTTTTCCCTGCGCGAGTTCACGCCGGGAGACCGGCTCGAGGTCGGGCCGTTCGGCGTGCAGAGCTGGCTGCTCCCGCACTGGGTGCCGAACGCCGGGCTGCGGCTGGCGGCGGACGGCCAGGTGCTGGCCTACACCGGCGACAGCGGGCCGAGCCCGCTGCTGACCGAACTCGCCCGCGGCGCCGACATCTTCCTGGCCGAGGCCACCGAACCGTGGCAGCTGACCGGCAGCGAGGCTCGCTACCTGTCCAGCGCCCGGCAGGCCGGCGCGGTCGCCCGCGAGGCCGGGGCCGGACGGCTCGTGCTTACCCACCTGTGGCCAGGCACCGACCCGGAGGAAGCGGTGCGGGCCGCGGCCGCGAGCTATCCCGGCGAGATCGCGGTCGCCGCCCCCGGGCTGGTCGCCGAGCCCGGTCTGCGGGGAGAATGAGCCGGTGACAGGACAGCTGTGGCCGGGCCTGCTATGGCCAACGCTGCTGGCCGAGGCGTGGTCGGCGCTGAGCGGGGAGCCCGGCGGTGCGGGTGAGGTCAGGCTCCCGGCTGGGCTGGAGGTGCTCTGGATCAGCGGCCCCCCCGGGAACCTGCCGTCCCGGCTGCCGGCCGAGGATGTGGCCATCGCCTGCGCCGGGGCCGCGCTGCTGGCCGCCGCGGCCCTGCACGCCCAGCGCGGCGGGGACAGCGGGTCCCGAGGGTCGCCGGTCGTGGGCCTGGACCGCGGGCACGTCGCGGCGGCCTTCCGCAGTGAGGCCTTCCTGCGGGTCGGCGGTGAGCCAGCCGGGCCCGGCTTCGCGCCGCTATCGCGGTTCTGGCGCGCCGCGGACGGCTGGGTACGCACGCACGGTAACTACCCCTGGCACCGCGCGGCGCTGCTCCGCGCGCTTGGCTGCGCGGGCGGCGAGGAGGACGACCCGGAGCCGGTAGCGGCGGCGATCGCGGAACTCGGCGCCAGGCAGGCCGAGGATCTGGTGACCGGCGCGGGCGGGGTCGCGGCGGCCGTCCGCGACGAGGCCAGCTGGCAGGCGGAGCCGCCGGGCCAGGCGGTCGCCGCGACGCCGCTGGTGGAGGCGACCTCGGTCGCCGGCGCGCCGCCGCGCTGGCGCCCCGCCGGGGCGCTGCCCGCCTCGGGCATCCGAGTGCTCGACCTGACCCGCGTCATCGCCGGACCGGTCGCGACCAGGTACCTCGGTGCGCTCGGCGCCGACGTGCTGCGGCTCGACCCGCCGGACCGGCCGGAGCTGATCATGCAGACCTATGACGGGCTGCTCGCCAAGCGCAGCGCGCTGCTCGACTTCGGCACCGGCGGCGGCCATGACCGGCTGCATGACCTGCTCTCCGGCGCCGACGTGCTGGTGCACGGGTACCGGCCGCACGCGCTGGACCGGTTCGGGCTGGACCCGCAGACCCTGGCGGAGCGGCATCCCGGCCTGGTGGTGGTGAGCCTGTCGGCGTGGGGCAGCCGCGGACCGTGGGGCGGCCGACGGGGCTTCGACAGCATCGTGCAGGCGGCGTCCGGGATCGCGCTGGCCGAATCCGCAGACGGCGAGCGGCCCGGCGCGCTGCCGTGCCAGCTGCTCGACCACGGCACCGGCTACCTGTGCGCGGCCGCCGTGCTGCAGGCGCTGGCCCGGCAGTCCGCCCGGGGCGGCACCCAGTTCCGCGAGCTTTCCCTGGCCCGGAGCGCGTACTGGCTGCTCGGCCAGCCTCGGGACGCGCCGGGCTCCGCCCCGGCCACGGCCGATGACGACGGGCGGATGTGGCTGACCACGCTGGACAGCGCGGCCGGGCCGGTGACCACCGTGCTGCCACCCGGCCGGCTCGACGATGAGCCGCTGACCTGGCCGCGACCGCTCAGCCGGTACGGCGCCGACGACGCGGCCTGGTCGCGCTGACCCGACCAGCTAGCCGGCGGGGAGCTGGAATTGTGGTTGGTCTGGGGCTCTCGGGACCTTAAGGTAAATACTGCTGTGAGAACTTACGAGGTCATTGAGCGGATTGACGCGTTCTGCGACGCCGTCCCACGGCGCCGGGCCCGCGCCGCCGAGTACGGGCCGCTCGTGCTTTTCGTTCCCACCGGGCCGGGCTGGCCGTACTACGCCCGCCCCAGGCGCGACCCGAGGCCGCGGATCACTGCCGCCGACGTCCGCGCCGTCCGCGCCCGGCAGCGCGAGCTGATCATCCCCGAATCCTTCGAGTGGATCGAGCAGTCCGCGCCCGACATGGCGGCGGCGGCGGCCGAGGCGGGCCTGGAGGTGCAGACGCACCCGCTCATGGTGCTGTCGGCACGGCCGGCCGCGCCGGCGCTTCCGGCCGGCATCACGGTGCGCGCGGTCGCGCCCGAGGATCCCGAGCTAGACCGGATCTGGGCGGTGCCCGCGGTCGCGTTCGGGCACCCGGGCACCGCGGCCGGGGAAGCTGGCCCGGCCGAGCGCGATAAGATCGCCGCGGATTACGACGGCGGCACAATCGAGATGCTGCGGGAACGGCTGCGATCCGGGCAATCGGTGCTGGCCGCGGCGTTCGGACCGGACGGGCCGCTCGCGGCCGGAAGCTGCCAGGCCGTCGACGGGGTGGCCGAGATCACCGGCGTAGGCGTGCTGCCGTCCTCGCGCCGTCAGGGTCTGGGCGCCGCCATCACCGCGCTGCTGGCCCGGGACGCGCTGGACCGCGAGGTGCAGACCGTCTTCCTGTCCGCCAGCGACGACGCGGTGGCGCGCATCTACGCCAGGATCGGCTTCGGCGAGATCGGCACCGCCATGATCGCCGAGCCCCCAGCCGGGTAGAACCGGCACCGCGGTTCCCAGTGCGGCGTTTAGTGCGGCATCTCCGCGACACCCTGGGCTACCGCGCACGGCGCGCACAGCCGCACGTCCGACTGGCCGACCCGCCTCGTCAGCACGGCCCGGCCGTCGCACACACCCCTGTCATCCGGGTGGGCCGAGCCGCACTGGCACCGGCAAGCGCGCCACTCTCCGGACAACGCGGAGCGCCCGGCTTCGACCGCAGCCCGGATCGCCGGATCGATTTTGTTCATCGCGTCGGAGGTCGCGGCCGACACCTGCTGCCGCCACTCCCCCAGCGCAGCCGTGGCGGCCTGCCACGCCGCGGCGAGTTGCTGGTTCGGGTTGCCTGCGTCATCAGCCATATCCGTATTTTCTCACCCGGCGGCCGTCATGGCCAGCCATGATCGCGAAGCTCGCCGGGCCGGCGCGGTCACGGCCGCTGCCCGGGTAGCGAACGGATCGGCACACAGTGGTCACACCTGCTAGGCTGCGCCCGTCTTGGGGTGTTACGCCTGTGTAGGGGGGAGGCTGATGGGTGACTTTGAGGAGGTCGAACGCCTTCAGGCGGGTATCCGCACGTGGCTGTTGCGGACAGCGCGAAGCGGCCGTCACGAGCTGCGCGGCATCAGCGGCCCGGCCGTGCTGCCGCTGCTGTGCGCGGCGGCATTCGGGCCTGCCCTGGCCGACGCCGACGGCGCGGCTCCCGGCCTGGCCAGGATGGGCGTGCTCGTCTCGGTCGGAGCCGACGTGCTGGCTCATCTTCTGGAGGGGGCGTCCAGCCGGGCCCGTTCGGCTTCTGCGGACACACCCGACCTGACCCGGAGCCTGGAGGCGGAGATCAGCCGCTCCGTCCGGGAGGTCCTGGACGCGGGCGGCTCGCCAGCCGGTGAGCTGCGCTCCGACATCGCGATGGTGATGCGGGAGATCGACGCGGGCGGCACGGCGTTCCGCGCCGCGATCGAGGCCGGCGACGAGGCACTCGAGCGCGAGGTGCTGGCCGCGCTGGAATCGCTGGGCGCCGAGTTCGGCGACATGGCCTTCATGCTGTCCGACCTGGCCCGCGCGGCCGGCGAGATCCAGGACAGCCTGAGCGGCCAGGACGCGGAGCTGCGGGCCGCCCGCGAACGGGCCGTCCGGCAGTCGGCCGACGTCCGGATGATCCGCGAAGAACTCGCGGTCATCGAGCAGCGGGCCGGCCAGTGGCAGCCGGAGCCGACCGAACCCTCCGCCGCGGTCCCGCGGCGGGACGGCGGCTGCCCGTACCGCGGGCTGCTGCCCTACGACCAGGCCCACGCGCCGGTGTTCCGCGGCCGGGAGCGGCTCACCGCGGAGCTGGCCGGGATGCTCGCCGGGACCGGGATCGTCATGCTCACCGGCGCCTCGGGGGCCGGCAAGACCTCGCTGCTTCGGGCCGGCCTGGTGCCCGCGCTGGCCCGCGGCGTGCAGGTGCCCGGGTCGCAGGGCTGGCCTGTCGTCAGCCTCACCGTGACCCCGCGACCGCTCACCGACCTGGCGGCCGGGCTGGCCCGGCTGGACGACCGGGATCCGTTGGCCGTCAGGCAGCGGCTGGCCGACGCGCCGGGTCAGGCGCACCTGCTGATCCGCGAGCTCACCAGGAGCGCCGGCGCCGGCGCCCGGCTGGTGCTGATCATCGACCAGTTCGAGCGGGTCTTCGCGGCGGACGGAGCGCAGGAGCGGGCCGCGTTCGTCGAGGCGCTCAGCGCGGCGGCCGCTCGCCCGGCCGGACCGCGGGGTGAGCCGCCTGCCCGGGTGGTGATCGCGGTCCGCGGGGACTACTGGGACCGGTGCGCCGCCCTTCCGCAGCTCGTCGGGGCCATGGAACGTGATCAGCTGGTGGTCGGCCCGATGCCGGACGCCGGGCTGCGCCGCGCCATCACCGGTCCGGCCGGGGTGAGCGGGCTGCGGGTTGAGAGCGCTCTCATCGACGCGATCGTGGCCGACACAGGCGCGGCCGGCGTCTCGCTCCCCATGTTCTCCCAGGCTCTGGCGCTGACCTGGGAGCACCGCGAGGACGGCCGGCTGACCAGGGCGGGCTACGACCGGGCTGGCCGGGTGGCCGGCGCCATCGAGGCCGGCGCCGAGGCGGTCTACGCCAGGCTGACCGAGGATCAGCGGGTGATCGCCCGGGACGTGCTCCGGCAGATGACGGCCGTGGACCGCGACGGCAGGCTGGTCCGCCGGCCGCTGCCCCGCGCCGGGCGCGACGTACGCGCCGACGCGGTGCTCGGCGCGCTCGCGCAGGGCCGGCTGGTGATGCTGGGCGACGACACGGCAGAGATCGCGCACGACGCGCTGCTGCAGGCCTGGCCGCGACTTCGCGGCTGGCTGGAGGAGGATCAGTCCAGCCTGATCCTCTACGGCCAGCTCGCCGAGGACACCGCGCAGTGGCGACGAGACGGCAAGGATTCCTCGCGGCTCTACCGGGGGGTCCAGCTCGCCGCGGCCCGGGAGGCCGCGCGCGTCTGGGCGGCCGATCCGGGCCGGTACCCGGCGCTGCCCGCGGCCCAGGCCGAGTTCCTCCGCGCCAGCGGCCGGGCCGGCACCCGGCGCCGGCTGGGGCGCCGGGTGCTGGCCGGCGCCCTGGTCCTGCTGCTCCTCGCCGCCCTGGCCGGGGCGGGGCTCGCGGTCCGCTCGGCCCGGGACGACGCCAGCCGACAGCGCATCGCCGCGACCTCGGCGCGGCTCGCCGGGCAGAGCGCGGCGCTGGAGGCCACCGACCCGGTCACCGCGTCGCTGCTCGCCGCGGCCGCGTGGCGGATCGCGCCGACCGCGCAGGCGCGGTACAGCCTGCTCGAGTCGCTGGCCCAGCCGGTGCGCGGCATCCTGTCCGCCCGTTCGGGCCAGGTGACCGCGGTCGCCTCCGGCCCAGGCGGGAAGACCCTGGCGGCCGCCTACAAGGACGGCACGATCCGGCTCTGGGACACCGCCTCGCATCGCCTGGTCAGCACCGCGACCTGGGGCGGCGCAGCGGACGCGCTCGCGTTCACCGGCGGCGGCAAGAACCGGGAAACCCTGGAGGTAGCCGGGCCGACGGCCGTCGGGGCGTGGAACCTGGCAGGCCGGGCCAAGATCGCCAGGCACCCGCTGGCCGGCCTGACCGCCGTGACCGGCGGCCGGGCCGCCGCGTTCAGCCGGGATGGCAGCAAGCTGGCCACCGGCGGCGGCGACGGAAACGTCCGGCTCTGGGATGTGGCCACCCAGCAGGAGATCGGCGCCCCGATGAGCTCCGGCCTGGCGCCGGTCGAGGCCGTAGCGTTCAGCCCCGGCGGGGCGACGGTCGCCGCGGGCAGCAGCGACGGAACGGTCCAGCTGTGGGATGCGACCACCCAGCACGAGGTGGGCACGACCATGACGTCCGGGCCGACCGCGATCAGGGCCCTCGCGTTCGGCCCGGGCGGGAAGGTCCTCGCCGCCGGCGGCGAGGACGGCGACGTCCGGCTCTGGGACACGGCCACGCAGAGCCAGCCGGGCGCGACCATGGTGACCGGAGCCGCGGTCGCGGCCTTGTCGTTCAGCGGGAACGGAACGACGCTGGCCACCGCGGAAGGCGACGGTCGCACCGAGCTGTGGTCGACCGCCACCCAGGAGCAGACCGGCGCCGCGCTCGCGGCACAGGGTTCGGCCCGGGCGAGCGCGCTGGACTTCGGCCCGGGCGCGGGCCTGCTGGCCACCGGCGACACGACCGGGACGATCACGCTGCGGAACCCGGCCGGCTTTCACCAGTCCTCCGCTCCGGTCGCCGCGGGCACGCCGGCATCACCGGCCGCGGCCGGCGGGCACGCGGCCGCCGTGCTCAGCGCACGGGACGAGATCATCGCGATCAGCGGCCAGCGCGGCACGATACGGCTCTGGAACGCCCGGACCGGGCGGACCGCCGGCCAGCCGATCCTTACCCATCACCCGGTGACCGAGCTCGCGCTCAGCCCGGACGGCAAGCTGGTCGCCGCTATCGGCACGGACGGGAAGGCCCGGCTGTGGAGGCTGGCCACCCGGCAGCCAACCGGGATCGCGGTGGCCGTCGGGCAGGCCCGGGACGCGCTGGCGTTCAGCCCGGGCGGCAAGACCTTCGTGACGGTCGGCGCGAACGGGACCGCGGCGCTGTGGAGCGTGGCCAGCGGGCACAGGGTCGGCGCGCTGATGAACGTGGGCACGGACCCGGCGGCCGTCAGTGCGGGCCGGGCGGCCGCCGCGGCGGCGTTCAGCCCGGACGGGCGGATCCTGGCCGTGGCCGTCGACGGCAGAATCGGCCTGTGGGACATGGCTACCCGGCGGCAGATCGGCACGCCGATGACGGCCGGCCCCGGCCCGGCCTACGCGGTCGCCTTCAGCCCGGACGGCCGTACGCTGGCCACCACGGGCGCCGACGGCACGGCCCGGCTGTGGGACGTGGCTACCCAGCTCCAGATCGGCATGCCGATGACGGCCGGCCCGGACCCGCTCTCCGCGGTCGCCTTCAGCCCGGACGGCCGCACGCTGGCCACCGCCGGCAGCGACGGCACCGTGCGGTCCTGGGACGTGGCCTTCCCGGCCGGGCTGCTCGCCGGCGCCTGCACCATCGCGGACCAATCCCTCACCCGCCAGCAGTGGGCTGGCTACGCTGGGACCCAGCCGTTCCAGCGGGTCTGCCCGGCGAGCTAGCGCCTCGCCCGGGCCTGCCGGGCGGACACTGCATGGCACGATCGGGAGGGTGGTCAGGACGTCGGTCTCCGGGGCGAGAGGCAGGCATGCGGGTTCCGGGCGTTCCAGGCGCTCCGGAGGCTCCGGGCACTCCGGGGCCAGGTCGCCCCGAGCGCCCATCCGGGTCGTGCTCGTGGCGCTGGGCGCCTGTGCCGTCATCGCCGGGGGCACCGTGGCGGGCCTGGCCGCAACGGGTTCCGGGAGCCCGGCCGGCCCGAGCGGCACCCCGGTCGGCGCGATCAGCGGGACGGGCGATCCGTCCGCCGCCGCGCGGCTGAACGCGACGTCCCCGGCGCCGGCGGAGTCCCTGCGGGCGCATTCCGCGCAGGCTTCCTCCTCGCCGGTGCCGTCCGCCCGAGCGACGGCCGCGGCAGGTCACCGGGATCCGTTCGGGGCGGCCGCGGCGTCGTACCTGCCGGGCCGGGCCGGCACCGTCCTGGCCGCCGTCTACGATCTGCGCACCGGCCGTACCTGGCATCTGGGCCAGGGCTCGCCGCAGGCCGAGGCGAGCGTCGTCAAGCTCGACGTGCTCGAGACCCTGCTGGCCGAACGTGCGCAGGATGACGGCACCGGCCTATCGGCCAGCGAGCGGACGCTGGCCGGGCAGATGATCGAGGACAGCGACAACGACGCCGCGACCAGCCTGTGGTACGCGGTCGGCGGGGCCGCCAGGATCCGCTCGTTCAATGCCCGGGCCGGCCTGACCCAGACCGCGCCGTCGTCGTGCGTGGTCTGCCCCGGGTTCGCCTGGCCAGGCTGGGGGCTGACCACGACCACCCCGGACGACCAGATTGCCCTGCTCAGGCAGCTGGTCACGTCCAGCTCGGTGCTGCCGCGGGCCGCCCGCGAGTACGCCTTGTCGCTGATGCAGGACGTCACGCCAGCCCAGCGGTGGGGCGTGTCCGGCGGTGTCCCGGCCCACGTCACGGTGGCGCTGAAGAACGGCTGGCTACCCCTGCACGGGACCGACAGCGACTGGCAGATCAACAGCGTCGGATGGATCTCCGGCGGCGGCCGGAACTACCTGATGGCGGTGCTGAGCACCGGGAATCCCAGCGAGCAGTACGGCATCGACACGATCGACGAGCTGGCCGCCACGGTGTGGCAGCGCATGGGCTAGTACCGGGCGCCGGTTTCAGCGCCGCATCAGCGCCGCTCCAGGGTCTGAGGGCACCATCTGCACGAACGTGGATGGAGAACCGCAGGATGAGAAAGCCGCTCTGGACGTACCTGGCCTGCTGCATCGCAGTGTTCATGATCTCGATGGACAACCTCATCGTGACGAACGCGCTGCCGGTGATCCGCCAGTCCCTGCATACCGGGCTGGAGGGGCTGGAGTGGACGGTCAACGCCTATACGATGACCTTTGCCGTGCTGCTGCTGACCGGCGCGGCGCTGGGTGACAGGTTCGGCCGCCGCCGCCTCCTGATCATCGGAGTCACGGTGTTCACCGCGGGCAGCGCCGCCTCCGCACTGGCGCCCGGCATCGGCGTGCTGATCGCCGCGCGCGCCGTCCAGGGCATCGGCGCGGCGATCGTGACGCCGCTGACCGTCACGCTCATCGCGAGCGTCACCCCGCCGCAGCGCCGCGGCATGGCGCTGGGCCTGTGGGGCGCCACCGTAGGGCTGGGCGCGGCACTGGGCCCGGTCATCGGCGGGGCGGTCACCGACGCCGCGTCCTGGCAGTGGATCTTCTGGATCAACGTCCCCGTCGGCGTCACCGTGCTGCCACTGCTGCTGCTGACGCGCGAGAGCCGTTCCGGGGCCGGCCGCCTCGACCCGGCCGGGGTTGTCCTGGCCACCGCCGGCTTGTTCGGCATCGTGTTCGGGCTGATCCGCGGCACCAGCCACGGCTGGACAAGCGCCCAGGTCCTGGCCAGTCTCGCTGGCGGCGGGCTCCTCCTCGTCGCGTTCGGGGCCTGGGAGTCACGCGCCGCCACGCCGATGTTGCCGTTGTCGCTGTTCCGCAACCGCGGCTTCTCGGCCGCCAGCGCCACCATGCTGCTCACCAACATGGGCATGTTCGGCGTCATCTTCCTGGTTTCCCAGTTCCTGCAGTCGGTCATGGGCTACACGCCGCTCGGCGCCGGCGTCCACGGCCTGCCCTGGACCGCCGCCCCCGCCGTCACCGCCCCCATCGCCGGCCTGCTCTCCGACCGCCTCGGCGGCCGGCGGATCGTCGCCATCGGTGTCGCGCTGCAGGCGATCGGCATCGGCTGGCTGGCCGCCGAGATCACCGCCACCACCCCCTACGCCGACCTCATCCTGCCCTTCCTTATCGCCGGCACCGGCTTGGGTTTCTTTTTCGCGCCCATCACCCGGCTCACCCTCAACTACGCTCCCGGGCAGCTCGAGGGCATCGCCTCTGGTACCTCCAACGCGCTGCGCCAGGTCGGCACCGTGCTGGGCATCGCCGTGCTCGGCTCGGTCTTCTCCGCCACCGGCGGCCTGGGCAGCCCCGGCCAGTTCACCACCGGCCTGACTGCCGCCCTCACCGTCTCCGCGGCCATACTCGGGGCAAGCGCGCTGGTGATCCTGCTGGCCCCGGAGACCCGGGCGGCCCGGCAGGCCGCCGCCGCCGACAGCCCCGCGGTCACGGCGAGCATTGGCCATGCTGCTTAGCTAACGCCGCCCCGGGCCGTCCGGCCGGGCCGACGCTGACCGATGCCGCTTACGCCGCCCGCTGGCGCGCCAGCGCGGCCGGGGTCAGGCCGGAGAGCCGACCGCATTCCCTGGTCAGGTGGGCCTGGTCGGCGTAACCTGCCGCGGCCGCGATGGCGGCCAGGTCAAGGACCTCCGGGCCGGCGTCGACGCGCGAGACGAACCCGCGGAATCGCAGTATCCGCTGCAGTGTCTTCGGCCCGTAGCCGGCCACGGCCTGGCAGCGGCGGCGCAGCTGGCGCAGGCTGAGCCCGACCTCGTCCGCGACGTCGTCGGCCCGTGCGGCCGGGTCGCGCAGCAGGCGCGCCGCGCGGGCCACGGCTGGATCGGGTACGCCGTCGGCGAGCAGGGCCGTGGTCACGTCCAGCATCTGGGCCGCGGCGACCTCCGGGTCGAGCGCGGCGGTCAGCTGCCTCGCCTGCGCTGGCCGCAGGTCGGCGAGGTCGGCCCGCTGGTCACGCAGCTCGCTGAGCGGGATTCCCAGCGCGGGACCGCCGGCCGAGGGCCGGAAGCGGACGCCGAGGACCACCGTGCCCGCCGCCATCGTGGTCGCCACCGGACCGGTGTCGGGGCCGGCCACGAAAGCGCCCCGACCCTGCTCCCAGACCAGGTCGGTGCACGCGTCGGGCAGCACGAGCCCAGCCCGTTCGGCGCTGTCATCGGTGACCTGCGCCCACAGGCAGGCGACGGCTTCCCGCAGCGCGGCGGGCGCCGGCCATTCGGTATAGCCGGTCGGCAGGGCTCGGACATCCACCCCACCAGGATGTCACGCCGATGGCCGTTTCGTTCAATACGGACGCGGCGGCCCGTGATGTCATGGACCGATGAACACCCCAGACTTCAGCGCGGCGGCCGCGTTCATCGCCGCCAACGCCAGAGTGCTCGACCGGCGCCGCTTCCAGCGGCTATTCGAGGACGGCCCGGCCACGCCGGTCCGCGACGCGGTGGCCGCCTACCGCAATGACGACGGCGGCTTCGGTCACGCGCTCGAACCGGACTGCCGCGCGCCGGGCAGCCAGCCGGCCGCCGTAGCGATGGCGCTGCACACCATGGACGAGACCGAGGCGTGGGACGAGGATCTGGTCCGGGGCGCCTGCGACTGGCTCGCGGCGGTGGCCCCCGCCGAGGGCGGCGCGGCCTTCGTCGAGTCGACCCTGGCGGGCTGGGCCCACGCGCCCTGGTGGGTGCCTGAGGAGGGGCATCCCGCCTCGCTCGTCGCCACCGGCATGATCGCGGGCACGCTGCACGCCCGTGGTTTCAGCCACCCCTGGCTCGACGGCGCCACCGAGGTGATGTGGAACAGGATCGGCAAGCTGACCGAGCCGGGCAGCTACGAGATGTTCGGCGTGCTCGGGTTCCTTCAGCACGTGCCGGACCGGGACCGGGCCCGCGAGGTGTTCGGCCGGGTCGGGCCGCTGATCCTGGAGCGGAATCTGGTCGCCCTGGATCCCGAGGCGCCTGGCGAGGTGCACGGCGTACTCGAATTCGCACCCGAGCCCCATTCGCTGGCCCGTGTCCTGTTCGACGACGCGACGGTCCATGCGCACCTGGACCACCTGGCCCAGGGCCAGAAGGACGACGGCGGCTGGACGTTCAACTGGCCGGCCTGGTCACCAGCGGCCGAACTGGACTGGCGCGGCTTCCTCACCGTCGACGCCCTCCGCGCCCTGCGCGCCAACGGCCGCCTGTAATGGTGTCGGCGCCCGCGCGAACCGAGCGCCAGACGTAGACCGCGAGCTGCTCACCGGCTGTCTCGCTTCGCCTGCCGACGGGCGCCCGAGGCAAGGGTACCGGCCCGCTGCTTCTCGGTCCTGGGCGAGCGCAGGGCATGGTCACCCGATGGCTCTCCGGTGACCGAGGGACCCTTCCGGCCGACGCCAGGCTCCGCCGGCCGCGTGCCGGGGGCATGACCGTGCCTAGCGGCCCTGGCCGCCGCGAGCCGCTCAGCGCGCAGAGCGGCCGCGGCCTGCCGGGCCAGGGTCGCGACCCGGCGGCTCACCCGGGCCAGGGCCTCTTCGAACGCCTCAGTTTTCATGGCGGCCCGCTTGTTCTCCGGACGTGCGGTGCCCCGCCCGCTGTGTTCGACCACCCGGGCACTGGCCGCCCGACGGTACTGGCCGACGTACTTGTTGCGTGCGCGCCTGATCCGGGCTTCCAGGTCGATCGCCGCGTCCTCGTCGAGCGCGGTGAGTTCAGCCCGTTCGGTCTGGGCCACGAGCAACCGCTCGGCGTCATTGAGGACCGCGAGAAGGGACGCGTTCATCTGTCTTCCTCGATTCCCCGGAAAGGCACCCGGCACGATCAGGTCTTCCCGGGCAGCCCCGCCGTCGAACCCTCCTATTCCCGCTGATAGTGATGCTCGGCCAGCTCGTTCTGCGCGTGTTCGTAGGTGATGGTCCGATGAGGACGGTTCTTGCTGAAGGTCAGCGCCCGTGCCCAGTTGAAAATGGCGGCTACCCGGTTACCCCAGCCGATCAGGTAGAGCACGTGGACGAATCCCCACATCGTGTAGCCGATCACGCCGGTGAACTTCATCCCGAATGCGTCGGTGACGGCGGACAGGTGACCGATAGTGGCCATGCTGCCCTTGTCCCGGTACGTAAACGGTGCCATTCCGGTCGTGCCTGCCAGCCGGGCGCGGATCAGCCTTCCCACGTAGGTGCCCTCCTGGATCGCGGGCTGGGCCACCCCCGGCAGGTCGTTCAGCCGGGCCATGTCCCCGATCGCGAAGACCTCTGGGTGACCGGGCAGGCTGCAATCCGGCAGCACCGCCACCCGGCC
>Ga0335081_10007579_pt1 | contig 17354 bp, 13 predicted proteins | sample Lox_Sample_35_FD_206713 | JGI IMG/M metagenome (GOLD analysis project Ga0335081, IMG submission 206713) | Soil microbial communities from Loxahatchee National Wildlife Refuge, Florida, United States - Lox_Sample_3.5 | ecosystem: Environmental > Terrestrial > Soil > Wetlands | place: USA... | reverse complement strand
CGAGCTGTACTACGCGGCGGAGTGGGGCGGCCGGACCGAGGCGGTCGCCGAGCAACGCGCCGCGGCGCTCGCCGAGCAGATCCGTGCGACGCTGCGCACGGTTGCGCGTACGCCTCGGTGACGTGGCGCACGACGCACGCGTGCCAGATTGGCAGCCAGACGGCGAAGTTGAAGCCCCGATCCGACCGTGATATCGACGGATCGTCGCGGCCTTCCCCTTGCAAAGAGCAGCCCGCAAATGACGCGCTTGGTATTCGTGGCCGTGCTCGCGGCCGCCAGCGTCGCGCACGCCGACGGCGGATCGCTGCCCGGCGGAGCCACGATCACGTACGCCGAGCTGTGGCTGCACGAGGGCAACAACCCCGACCTCGCGCTCCCCAAGCAGACCCCGAACTCGCTGTGGCTGTACTTCAACCTCGCACACTGCCAGTGCAGCCAGCCCGGCGGCGCCGCCAACTACACCGAGCAGACCGGCCTGCCGTGGAACGAGGGCACGTTCGCGTATCGCCTCGTGCTCAACGGCCAGACCACGCTGATCCACGCGCCGCTCGAGATCTGGGTCGGCTCGTCCTGCGACAACCTGCCGACGATGATGATGACCTGCCACCAGATCATGGGCGCCGGGTCGTCGGACATGTCCACGATCGTGCAGACCAACGGGATCAAGCCAGAGGTGCCGGTCTACGACCTCATGAACCCGATGCCCGGCCAGAGCGGGTGCACGCCGGAGGTGCTGAGCGCCGCCGAGTGGGCGATCTCCGACGTGAACTCCGACGGGACGATCGGTGGCACGCCGCAGTACTTCGTCAGCCAGGCGATCAACACCGACTCGCTCGCGCCGCCGCTCCCCACCCAGTACACCGTCAGCGCGGGCGAGAGCGCGATCGACATCTCGTGGAAGGCGCCGCAGGGCGACGTCGCCGACATCGCGTACTACCAGGCGCTGTGCGCCGACATGGAAGGCAACCCGATACGCTCCAATCCGCCGGCCGCCAAGTACCAGACCGCGTTCACGCTGTGCATGGGTCAGGCGCTGACGCTGACGCCGACCACGCTGCCCGACTGCGGCGGCAGCGGCGAGACCTTGATCGACGCCGGCGTCGACGCGCCGCCCGACGCGCCAGCCGATGCGTCCTCGACCGTCGCGATCGCACCCGATGCCGGCGGCGGTGGCACGGCCGACGCGGTCGCCAACGACGAGACCTGCGGCGTCCAGGAGCCGATGGGCATCGCGCAGCAGGACCCGGCGTTCATCTGCGGCGAGACCGACTCGGCGACCGCGACCAGCCTGCGCATCGACGGCCTGCAGAACGGCACGCCCTACGTGGTCGCGCTGCTCGCGATCGACAAGTCGGGCAACGCCGCGGGCACGTACTTCAACCAGACGTTCACGCCGCGCGCGGTCACCGACTTCTGGGAGGATCTCCAGGATCGCGGCAGCCACGTCCGGGGCGGGCTGTGCCTGATCGCCGAGACCTACGGCGACGACAATCCGCTGACCCAGTCGCTGCGCGGCTTCCGCGACGACACGCTCGCGCACAGCGCGTTCGGGCGCTGGCTGATCGACGTCTACTACGCCACGCTCGGCAGGCTCGGCGATCTGGTGCACGGCCACCTCGCGCTGCGCGTGATCGCGGGCCTCGCGTTGCTACCGCTGGTCGTGGTCGCGCTGGCGTGGCACCTGCTCGGGCTGCCGCTGCTCGTCGTCCTGATCGCGCTGATCGCGCTGCGCCGCCGGCTGCGCCGCGCGCTGCGGTTGCGGCCGTGGCTGGTCGCCGCGGCGAGCGCCGCGCTCGCGCTCGCGATCGCGCCCGGCCGCGCGCACGCCCAGGCCTCGCCGTACTGGGACGATCGTACCTCGCCGAGCGAGAACACGAGCCTGGCCGACGAGCCGCTGGTCGCGAACTGGCACGTCGGCATTCGCGTCGGCCCGTACATCCCGCAGATCGACGCGCAGCTCGGCGTGACCCCGGGGCCGTACAAGGCGATGTTCGGGAGCAAGGCGGCGTGGACGCCGATGCTCGACGTCGACCGCGTGATCTGGCGCGGCTTCGGCCAGGTGCTGATCGGCGCGACCGCCGGCTACATGGGCAAGAGCGCGCACGCGTGGGCGACCTGCTTGCCCGACGAGGATCCGTACGATTGCGATCCGACCAACCCCAAGCGCATGCGCTCGCCGGGCGACACCACGTCGTTCCACCTGATCCCGTTCGCGGTCGACGGCTCGTACCGGCTGACCACGCTCGACGACGACTACGGCGTGCCGATCGTGCCGTACGCACGGGTCGGGCTGTCGTACTACGTCTGGTGGATCAACGACCCGAGCGGCAGCATCGCGTCGGTCGGCTCGAACAAGGCGCTGGGCGCGAGCCTCGGCATCCAGGGCACGATCGGCATCGCGGTCCGCGCCGAGCGGGTCGACGCGAACGCCGCGCGCTCGATGCGCGAGAGCGGGATCGAGCACGCCGGCTTCTTCGGCGAGCTCCAGGCGGCCTGGGTCGACGGCTTCGGCTCGTCGAAGAAGCTCGCGGTCGGCGACAACACCTGGTTCGCGGGGATCGACTTCGACTTCTGAGCTCACGGGCCGCAGGCGTTGCGCAGCACCGCGACCTTGCCCGCGGTGCTCAGCAGGACCTCGAGATCCGGTCTGCCGTCCTTGTCGACGTCACGCGCGACGATCTGGAACGGCAAGCTGGCCACGTCGAAGCCGAGCGCGAGCATCCGCGTCGTGTCGAATCCACCGCCGCCAGTGCCGGGATAGATCAGCACCTCGTCCTGGGCCGGGTCGGCGACCGCGAGGTCGAGCATGCCGTCGCGATCGAAGTCGGCCAGCACGGCCGACGTGGCGCTGTTCGGGGTGAACGCGGTGGTGGTCGTGTTGGTGACCGCGTAGCCGGCCGCGACGCGATAGACCTCGATCACGTGGTTCGTCGCATCGATCGTGACGACGTCGTCGAGGCCGTCGCCGTTCTGATCGAGGTTTCCGACCGCCAGCGCGGTCGGCTCCACCCCGGTGGTCGCGTAGGGATGGCCGGTGAAGGTCTTCGGCTCGTAGAAGAACAGCCCGCTCGAGCTCGCCGCGACGATCCCGCCCGGCGCGCCGGGATCGAACGTCCCCACACCGAGCGCGATCGAGCCGCCCGGCGCGGCGACCTCCGACCCTGCCGCCAGGCCGGTGCCATTGCCCGCGGCCACGCTGATCGCGCCGTCGGTCCCGGCGATGACGACGTCGGGGACGTTGTCGGAGGTCACGTCGGCGACCGTGATCGGGCCCGTGTCCGCGGCCGCGGTGAGCGACGACGTGCCCACGACCGCCAGCGCACCGCTGGTGACGCCGAGCACCTGGAGCTCGGTCGACGAGGCGATCGCCGCGACCAGGGTCGGGCCGGTCGAGACCGGCAACACGGCCAGCCCGGCGACGGCCTGGGTGCTCGGATCGGCGTACGTCGCGGTCGTGGCGAACGGCCCGGTGGCGGCTCCGAACCGCGCGACCACCGGGGTGGAGATCGCCTCGAACGCCGCCACCGCGAGGTCGTCGCGGCCATCGCCGTCGAGGTCACCGACCGCGAGCGCGCGCGCCTCCACCCCGACCCCGGCGTACGGCGAACCGGCGGTCGGCGTGAACCCGAACGGCGCGCAGCCGCCCATGATCGCGGCGTCGGCCGCCGGCGCGGCGTCGGCGACGCAGGTGTCGGTGCCGCGCACGCACAGCTTCGACCGGGCCTCGCACGAGAAGCCGTTCGGGCACTCCTGACCGACCGACGCGCACTCGTACTGGCAGCTCTTGACCGACGGGCTGTAGCAACCGGTCGCGACCACGGCGGCGAGCGCTAGAAGCCGCATGTCCACACCACCGAGCCGCCACCGCGCGCCGGCGCGACGCTCAGCTTGGGCGCCTCGTTCGCCTGACCGCGCGCGACCAGGTAGACGATGGCGCCGCCGACCAGCGCGCCGGCGCCGGCCACGAGCAAGACCGTCGCGTGGTCGGCGTCGCGCTGGCCGGCGTCCTCGACCGACTGGTTCCACGTCCCGGTCCCGCTCGACACCTTGTCGCTCTGCCGCTTGGACGCGTAGGCATAGCCGCCGCCGACGCCGAGCATCACGACCCCCGCGCCCGCGATCCCCAGCCCGGCGATCTCGGTGAACCGAGCATGCGAGGCCGGAGGCGGCGCGGGCGGCAGCGGCGCGGGCGCCGGCTCGGCGACCGGCGGTGGGTTGCGCTCCGGGCACGACGCGAGCGACGCGATGCGCTCGTCGACCGTGGCGAGGTTGTTCGCGTCCGGAAACCTGTCCTTGTACTGGCGGTAGTACGCGGCGGCCTGCACGCAGTCGCCCTCGAGCCGGTACGACTCCGCGATCTCGAACAGCGACGCGGCGTCGCCGCGCAGCTCGTAGGCGCGCTTGAACTTCGCGATCGCGCCGTCCCAGTCCTTGTGCTCGTAGCGCGCCTGACCCTCGCGATATGCGGCGTCGGCGTCGTCGGCCGGCTGAGCGGCCGCCGTGCCCGCGAGCGCGAGCACGGCGAGCGCGATCACGTCACATCGGCGCATCGTGTGCCCGCCCTACATATCACGGCCCGGGGCACGGAGCGCCGGCATCGGCCCAGGTTCGCATCGCGCGCACGAGCTCGTCGTGGGGCACCGGCACCGGCGTGCGGCCCGGGCCGGGCGCCCAGCCCCACTGCACGAGCGGATCGGTATCGACGTGCGCGATCAGCGCCGCGAGATCGCGTCCGCGGGTCTGCACCGGATCCTTGAGCTGCGCGCACAGCTGCGCCGGCGTCCTGCCCTCGAACACCATCGGCGTCTCGGCCGGCGGCAGGTTCCAGTTCGGCGCGCCGGGCGGCTGACCCGGACGCGTGCCATTCCGGTCGTGGTGGCAGGTCGCGCAGGCCAGGCCGTTGCGCAGCGAGCGCCGCGAGATGTTCATCGCGTGCGGCCGGCTGTCGTCGAACTGCAGCGGCGCGTCGCCCGCGGGGTGGCAGTTCATGCAGCGCGGCGACTCGAGCGCGCGATACACCGTCATGAACGCGGCGGTGCCGGTGGCGGTGCGATCGCCGTCGGCGAGCACCGCGGCGCTCGCCAGCACGATCGCGATCGCGGCGATCGTCCTCACGCGCGCAGCTCCGGCTCGATCGGCAGCCGGCGGATCCGCTTGCCGGTCGCCGCGAAGATCGCCGCGGCCAGCGCGGGCGCGACCGGGGGCACGCCGGGCTCGCCGATGCCGCTGGGCGGCTCGCTCGACGGCACGATGTGGGTCTCGATCGCCGGGCACTCGAACATGCGCAGCGCCTGGTAGCTGCCGAAGTTGGTCTCCTGGACCCGGCCGCGGCGCACCGTGACCCGCTGCTTGAGCGCGGCCGACAGCCCGAAGATCACCGCGCTCTCGGCCTGCGCGGCGACCAGCCCGGGATTGACCACGCGGCCGCAGTCGAACGCGACCACCGCGCGATGCACCTTGACCCGCGCGCCCTCGACCGACGCCTCGATCACCTGCGCGCAGTAGCTGCCGAACGACATGTGGACCGCGATGCCGCGCCCGACGCCGCGCGGCAGCGGCGTGCCCCAGCCGGCCTTCTCGGCGGCGAGATCGAGCACGGCGCGGTGGCGCGGATGGTGCGCGAGCAGATCGCGGCGCGCGCGATAGGGATCGAGCCCGGCGGCGTGGATCAGCTCGTCGAGGAAGCCCTCGGTGACGAACGCGTTGTGCGAGTGGCCGACCGAGCGCCAGAACCCGACCGGGATCCCGGTCTGGGTCGGGGTGTACTCGACGCGCAGGTTCGGGATGTCGTACGGCAGGTCGGCCGCGCCCTCGATCGCGGTCGAGTCGGCGAGCGTGCCGCGCACGAACAGCCGCGGCGCGGAGTCGGCGACCATCCGGCGCAGCGCGCGCGGTGCGGCGTTGGGCACGAGCGCGCCGGCGAAGTCGCCGCCCTCCTCGGCGATGATCGACTGGCACACCAGGCGGTGATGCCAGGCCACGATCTTGCCCGGCGCGATCGCGCCGCGCAGCCGCGACACCGCCATCGGCCGGTAGAAGTCGTTCTGCTGGTCGTCCTCGCGCGACCACACGACCTTGGTCGGCCGGCGCAGGCGCTGCGCGACCCGGGCGGCCTCGACCGCGTAGTCGACCAGGCCGCGCCGGCCGAAACCGCCGCCGATCAGCGTGGTGTGGATCGCGACGTCGTCGAGATCGAACCCGATCGCGTCGGCGACGCGGAACCGCGAGATCCCGGGCGACTGGGTCGGCGCCCACACCTCGCACCGGCCGTCGTGGAGCCACGCGGTGGCGTTCTGCGGCTCCATCGTCGCGTGCGCCAGGTACGGCAGGCGATAGATCGCCTCGTGGGTGTGCGCGACGCGGTCGGCGTGGCCGTCGTCGCGCACGGTCTCCGTGCCGGGCTGCTCGGTCAGCCGCTCGTAGGCCGCGAACAGCTGGTCGGACTCGATCGTGCCGCCGTGGCCCTCGTCCCAGTCGCAGCGCACGAGGTCGGCGGCGGTGCGCGCCTCCCAGTAGCCGACCGCCGCGACCGCGACCGCGTCGCCGATCCGCACGACGTCGACCACGCCGCGCCGCGCGCGCGCCGCGCTCGCGTCGAACCCGCGCAGCCTGCCGCCGCGCACCGGCGGCCGGATCAGCACGGCGGTCACCATGCCGGGCAGCCGCACGTCCATCCCGTAGATCCCGCTGCCATCGACTTTCGGCCGGATGTCGAGCCGGTCGAGCGAGCGGCCGATCAGGCGGAACGCGCCCGGCGGCTTGAGCGCGACCTCGGGCACGCGCTGCGCGGCGGCCTCGCGGCACAGCTGGCCGTAGCGCAGCTGGTGCGCGCCGCGGTGGACCGCGCCATCGCGCGCGACGCACTCGGCGAGCGGCGCCCCCCACCGCGCGGCGGCAGCGGCCCGCAGCATCTCGCGCGCGACCGCGCCGGCCTCGCGCAGCGGCTGCCACGACGCCGCCGTGCTGGTCGACCCGCCGGTGATCTGGATCTTGATCTGCTTGTCGGGGTTGTCGTACGCGCGGCTGGCCTCGGCGTACTCGATGCGGAGCCGCCGCGGATCGACCTCGAGCTCCTCGCACACCATCTGCGCGTGCGACGTGGTGGTGCCCTGCCCCATCTCGACACGATCGAGCGTGAAGATGATCGTGTCGTCGGGCAGGATCCGGATCCACGCGTTGGGCTGGAACTCGCCGGTGCGGCGCAGGTGGCGCCACACCGCGCCGCCGGTCGGCCCGAGCGCGCAGCCGACCACGAACGCGCCGCCGCCGACCACGCCGAGCTGCAGGAACGCGCGGCGCCGCATCACGCCCTCTTGAGCGCCGCCGCGGCGCGATGCACCGCGCGGCGGATCCGCGGGTAGGTGCCGCACCGGCACAGGTTCGCCGACAGTGCGCTGTCGATGTCGTCGTCGCTCGGCGCCGGGTTGGCCGCGAGCAGCGCGACGGCCGACATGATCTGCCCGGCCTGGCAGTACCCGCACTGCGGCACGTTCTCGGCGAGCCACGCCTCCTGCACCGCGTGCAGCTGGTTCGGCGTGGCGAGCGCCTCGATCGTCGTGACCTTGGCGCCGGCGATCGTCGCGATCGGCAGCACGCACGACCGCCGCGCCGCGCCGTCGACGTGCACCGTGCACGCGCCGCACTGCGCGACGCCGCAGCCGAACTTGGTCCCGGTCAGCCCGAGGTGATCGCGCAGCACCCAGAGCAGCGGCGTGTCGTCGTCGACGTCGACGTCGAACGCGCGGCCGTTGACCTCGATCCTCACCACAGCGCGAAGCTCACCGCGAGCTGGCTGCGCACGCCGCCGAGCTTGCTCGGATCGGTGAACGGCAACAGGCCGTCGAGCTCGAGATCGACGATCGTGCCGCGCCGGTGAAACACGTAGAGCCCGAACCCGCCGTCGACGAAGCCGCGCGAGCCGGTCGCGCGCGTCCACAGCCCGCCGAGATCCGCGTCGAAGTACGGGATCAGCCAGCGGCGCGACGCGTTGCGCTCGAGCGAGACCTGCGCTCCGCCGCGGTACATCGCCATCGTTCCGACGTCCATCTTCGTCGAGCCGAGCGCCGCGACATCGAGCCGCAGCTTGCCCTGGCTCGGGCCGAACGCCTGCGAGTTATCCGACCATGCGACGACCGCCTCGAGCCCGCCGCCCAGCCACGGGCCCGACGAGTCGTTCGGCTCGTAGACCATCGCGAACGCGGTCGGCAGCAGCACCGCGCTCCACGGCCGGCACACCGCATCATCGGGCGTGGTCGGGCATTCGCCGTGTGCGGGCGAGGCGATCGCGAACGACGCGGCGAGGATCCACCGTCTCACGCGTGCGATGGTGCCTCGCTGGCGCGCGCCATGCAACGCATCGCGATCGGTGCGAAACACGATTCGGATCGCGATCGTCTCGGAGCACGCGCTGTACCGCCACGCGGTCGCCGAGCTGCTGCGCCAGCGCGGCAGCCACGTGGTCGAGACCAGCTCCCCGCTCCAGCTCCGGGGCAAGCTCCTCGACACCGTCGTGATCGATCTCGAGCACGCGTCCGGCAACACGTCGCTGCTCGTCCGCCAGGCGCACCAGGCCAGCGACGCGTACGTCGTCCTGATCGGTAGTGCAGTACGGATCGCCGCCTCGATCAACCACCACGCCCATGCGGAGCTCGAGACATCGCGCGCGGACGCCACGACGCTCGCCGCCACCGTGCACGAGCGCCCACCGAAACCGTCGGCGGAATTACATCGCATGCACCGGCTCTGGGGCGAGGTGACGCCGCGCCAGCGCGACGTCCTGCGCTGGCTCGCGCTCGGCTTCGACAACCCGGGGATCGCCGACCGGCTCGACATCGGCGAGCGCGCGGTCAAGGCCCACGTCTCGGCCCTGCTCGAGCTGTTCGGGCTGCGCAGCCGGACCCAGCTCGCGCTGCTCGCGAACGACGCCGGGCAGCGCGCGAGCGGGCGCTGAACCTTCCCTTTAGGCCATACCGGCCGCACGCCGCGGCTGTTATGAGACCTCATCGATGTCCAGCTCGCGCGACGAGTCGGGTCAGCTCGCTCAGCTCGTCGCCGGCGTCGCCCACGACCTGCGCAACCTCGTGCTGTTCCCGCTCGCCACCCAGATCGAGCTGGTCGAGCGCGCGCTGCGCCTGCACGATCTCGCGAGGGCGCGCGCGCTGGTCGCCGAGCTCGCCGAGCTGCTGCGCGGCGGCGAGCTCGCGGTCGATCGGCTGCGCCGGTTCGGCATGCAGGCGGGCGACAGCGAGCTGCGCGTGCAGGCGGTCTCGCCCGACCAGCTCGCCGCGCGGGCGGTCGAGCTCGCGCGCAGCCGGCCGCGCAGCGAGCGCCCCACCGCGCTCGCCGTCGAGCTCGCCGCGCCCGAGCCGATCCGGGTCGATCCCGGCGAGGTGATCGCCGCGCTGCTCAACCTGATCGTGAACGCGATCGACGTGCTATCGACGACCGGTGGCACCGTGATCGTGCGCACCGGGCGCGACGACCACACCGCGTGGTTCGAGATCGCCGACGACGGCCCGGGGATCCCGCCCGAGGTGCGCGAGCGGCTGTTCGATCCGTTCTTCACCACCAAGGGCGACGATGCCACCGGGATCGGCCTGGCGATGGTCGAGGCGTGCATGCGGCGCCACGGCGGCGCGATCGATCTCGACTCCGCACCCGGGCTCGGCACGAAGTTCCGGTTGCGCTTCCCGCTGTGATCACTGCGGCGGCGAGCCGTCGCAGCACGCCACCGGTCGCGCGTTCTCGCAGCCGCCATCGCCGCTGCCGACGTAGCTGTTCGCGACGCCGCCGAACTGGGTGAGTAGCTCGCCCTCGGCGGGGTTGAACCCGTCGATCTTCTGGCTCGCCGACGAGTCCGTCCAGCCCGCGCACGTGTAGATGTCGGTGGTCGAGTACGGCTCGCGATACAGCCGGGTCGACGGATCGCTGTTGCCGATGTCGATCCACGCCCCGGTCGCCGGGATCGGCGACCGGATCGCGGCCTGATCGGCCTCCCAGTCGGTGCACATGTGACTGCCGGAGAACGCGGCGTCGCACATCGCGCGCGCTCCGGTGCGGCCGCCGAGGTTGCCCGGCGTGGCCGCGGTGAAGCCGCGGAACCGGACCGTGGTGCCGCCCTGGCAGCACGCGAGCGGTCGCGGATTCTCGCAGCCGCCGTCCGCCGAGCCGACATAGCTGTTCGCGAAGCCGCCGAGCTGCGTGAAGACCTCGCCCTCGGCAGGGTTGAACCCGTCGATCTTCTGGCTGGCCGACGCGTCGGTCCAGCCCGCGCACGTATAGATGTCGGTCGTCGAGTACTGCTCGCGGAAGAAGCGCGACGTCATGCTCGCGTTGCCGATGTCGACCCACGCGCCGATCGACACGGTGGTCGGCGGCGGGTTGGCCTGATCGACCTCCCAGTTCGTGCAGAAGTGACTGCCTGGATAGGCCGCGTTGCACAGCGCGTGGGCGCCGGCGCGGCCGCCGAGGTTGCCCATGTACGTCGCCGGCGTGTAGCCGACGAACGCGACGTGCATGTCCTCGTTGCCGTCCTGGCCGGGCGGTCCCATCGGGCCTTGCGGGCCCGCGGGTCCGGTCGCGCCCGCCGGTCCTTGCGCGCCCGCCGGGCCTGCCGGGCCTGCCGGGCCTGCCGGACCTGCCGGGCCTGCCGCGCCGCTCGGACCGGTCGGGCCGATCGGACCCATCAGGCCGATCGGGCCCATCGGCCCGGTCGGTCCTGCCGGACCGGTCGCGCCGGCCGGACCGGTCGCGCCAGCCGGACCGGTCGCCCCAGCCGGTCCTTGCGGGCCCGCCGCCCCGGTCGGGCCCGCCGGGCCGGTCGCCCCAGCCGGGCCTTGTGGGCCGGTGTCGCCCGGCGGTCCAGGCGGTCCCTCGGGGCCGCCACCATCGCCATGACCGCACGCCGCCACGATCAACACGAGCGCGAGACGCTTCATGCTGGAAGCGAGCCGCGAGGCGGCGCGAGGTCGCACGAAATCGCCCTCACCGGCCGTCGCGATCTGCGACGAGCCGGCGGTGCTGCGCCGCGGACCGTCGGCACGGCCTCGGGGTCACAGCGCGCGCGCCCTGGGGAGCTCGACCGCGAGCCGGCGCGCGAGCTTCGCGCCGAGCGGGCCATCGTAGTGCTTGCCGAGGATGCCGCGCAGGTCGCGGTCGAGCAGCTCGGCCGGATCCTGCGCGTTGCGCCAGGCCTGGTTGCGCGCGCGCGTGTCGGTCAGCTCGCGCGCGAGATCGGCGAGCGACGCGACCTGTGCGAGCTCGGGGCGATCGCCGACCAGCTCGTGGTGATGGGCGAGCAGCTCGGCGAGGGTCAGCCCGGTGCGCACGGTCTGGCGATGCGCCCACGGGGGCTGCGCGAGCGCGACCGCGGCGAACGACCGCCGCGTCTGATAGACCTCGTCGCCGCGGCGCGACACCACGACGGCCGCATGCGTGTGATCGATGCGCGCGACCCAGCCGAAGCTGGTGCCCGCGCGATCGACGAACCACCGGCTCGGCACGGGCTCGGCCACGTCGACCATCGTGCCGAGCACGGTGACGCCGGCGGCGGCGAGCTCGGCGTCGAACGCCGCGAGCGGCGCGGCGGACGGGTCGTCGGCGGCGAGCTCGCGATACTCGAGCTCCTTGCTCGACAGCTCGCGAAGCCGCCGGATCTTGGTCTCGAGCGTGTTCACTCGCTCGCGGAAGCGAGTCAGCGACACGAAGGCGGCGAGCGCAACCGTGACCGCGATCGAGATCGCGATCTCCACGCGAAACTAGAGCTTGGGGCCGGCCGCGCGCACCTCGGCGGAGGCCTGCGCTTCGTACTTCTTGAAGTTGTCGCGGAACAGCTGCGCCACCTTCTTGGCCTTCTCGTCGTAGGCGGCCTTGTCGGCCCAGGTGTTGCGCGGCATCAGCATCTCGGACGGCACCTCGGGGCACGAGGTCGGCACCGCGAGGCCGAACACCGGGTCCTCCTGGGTCGGCACGCCGGCGAGCGCGCCCGCGTGGATCGCGTCGACGATCGCGCGCGTGTACTTGAGCTTGATCCGCGAGCCGGTGCCGTACGCGCCGCCCGACCAGCCGGTGTTGACCAGCCAGGTCTGCGCGTCGTGCTTGCGCAGGCGCTCGGCGAGCAGCTCGGCGTACTTGGTCGGATGCCACACCAGGAACGGCCCGCCGAAGCACGGCGAGAACGTCGGCTCGGGATCCTTCACGCCGACCTCGGTGCCCGCGACCTTCGCGGTGTAGCCCGAGATGAAGTGGAACATCGCCTGCGCGGGTGTGAGCTTGGACACCGGCGGCAGCACGCCGAACGCGTCGGCGGTCAAGAAGATGACGTTCTTGGGGTGGCCGCCGACCGCCGGCAGCTTCGCGTTGGGGATGGTGTCGAGGATGTAGCTGCCGCGCGTGTTCTCGGTGATCGAGGTGTCGTTGTAGTCGACCAGCCGCGACTCGGGCTCGAACTTGACGTTCTCGAGCACGGCGCCGAACGCGATCGCGTTCCAGATGTCGGGCTCCTGCTCCTTCGACAGCTTGATCATCTTGGCGTAGCAGCCGCCCTCGATGTTGAACACGCCGGTGTCGGTCCAGCAGTGCTCGTCGTCGCCGATCAGCAGGCGCTTGGGATCGGCCGACAGCGTGGTCTTGCCCGTGCCCGACAGGCCGAACAGGATCGAGGTGTCGCTGCCGTCGCGCGCCTGGGTCGCCGAGCAGTGCATCGACAGCATGCCCTGCTTCGGCATCAGGTAGTTCATGATCGTGAACACGCCCTTCTTCATCTCGCCGGCGTACTCGCTGCCGAGGATCACGAACTCGCGGCGGCCGAACGACAGATCGATCGACGTCGCCGAGGTCATGCCGGCGGTGTGGCGGTTCGCGGGGAAGCCGCCCGCGTTGTAGATGACGTAGTCGGGCTCGCCGAACGTCGCGAGCTGGTGCTCGGTCGGACGGATCAGCATGTTGTGCATGAACAGCGCGTGATAGGCGCGCGCGCAGATCACGCGGATCTTGAGCTGGTACTTGGTGTCCCAGCCGGCGTAGCCGTCGATCACGTACAACCGCTCGCGGGTGTTCAGGTAGTCGATCGCGCGCTCGCGGTTGATCACGAAGCTCTGCGGGTCGAGCTTGATGTTGACGCTGCCCCACCACACGTCGTCGCGGACCTCGGGCTCGTCGACCACGCGCTTGTCGGTCGGGCTGCGGCCGGTCTTCTTGCCGGAGTACGCGATCAGCGCGCCGGTCGACGAGATCGCCGAGCCCTTCTCGAACTTGAGCGCGGCCTCGTACAGCGCGGCCGGGCTCGCGTTGCGATGGATCTCGGAGACGCTGATGCCTTGCTTGTCGAGACCGAACGAAGCCGTCGTCATGGCCTCGGTTTATACAACTCAGGGATTGGCCGTACCAGGGGTCTTCGTCGTGCAGAACTTCCAGTCACTGTTGGCGTTGTCGGTGTCCGTACCATTCGGCTCGCGGCACAGCGATCCGTCCGTTGTATTGGAGTCGGCGACGGTGGTCGCGAGCGCGGTGCCCTCGACCAGGCTGACCGGGCCGGGGAAGCCCGCGATCACGGCCTGCGTGATCGAGCCCTCGTAGGACAGCGCGTCGAGCAGGCGCGGGCCGTTGGTGTCGATCAGCGCGATGCCATCGGGCGAGCCGTTCTGGATCGCGTCGGTCGTCCAGCCCGGATCGAGCTTGATCGCCGGCGGTGCGACGGTGACGTTGGCGCCGGCGACCACGAGGTAGCCGCCGTTGGGCAAGGTCCCCGCGGTCGACAGATCGATCGTCGCGTAGGTCTGGTTGTTCGCGCCGTTGACCAGGATGATCGCGAGCCCGGTGAGGTCGACGTCGTTCCCGGTCGGGTTGTAGAGCTCGACGAACTCGGCGTTGTCGGTGCCGACCATGTCGTAGTCGATCTCGTTGATCACGAGGTGATCGATGCCGACCGTGATGGCGGCCATCGAGCTCGAGCTGCCCATGGTCGCGGTGATCGTGTCGCTCGTGCCGGTGGTCGGCGCGGTGTACGTGAAGGTCTGCGCGAGCGTGTCCTGCGCCACCGTGACGCTGGCCGGCACGCTGCCCGACACCGCGCCGAGCGTGACCACCGTGCCGCCGGGTGGCGCCGGGATGTCGAGCGTGACGGTGAAGGTCTTGCCGCCGCCGGGCGCGACCGTGGCCGTCGACGGCGACAGCGTCACGGTGGTGGGCTGCTCGGTGGCGCCGAGCGCGCGGACCTGCGCGGTCAGCATGCCGGTGCCGAGGATCGCGGTGAGGTTGGCGTTGGCGACCTGCGCGTTCGCCGTGATCTGGACCTGCGCCGAGGTGGTGCCGTTCGCGACCGTCACGCCGCCGCCGACCACCACGACGTTCGGGTCGTCGGACATCACCGCGACCGCGGTGTCGCCCTGCGCCGGCCCGGTGAGCGTCACGGTGAGCGCGGTCGGGAACGTCGCGCCGGAGGTGCCCTCGCGCACGTAGCTCTGCGCCGGCGCGAACGACGACAGCACCGGCGGGCCGGCGACCACGTCGGTCGCGCCGCGCGGCTCGAGCTTGGACGCGCTCTGGCGGAACGCCAGGATGCCGGTGAGCGCCGTGAACGGCTGGCCGACCGCCGCGCCCGGGTACTGATAGAGGAAGTTCTGCACGACCAGCGTCGCCGGGCCGCCGGCGTCGGTCACGGTGAACTCGCCGTTCGGGTTCACCGTGGACACCGCCGACGCGCCGAGCGCGACGATCACGCCCTCGAGCGTGGTCGCGCGCGTACCGCCGGTCGCGACGTCGCTGTAGCTCGCGGCGATCGGCGCCGGCGCGGTCTCGGGCGTCATCGTCACCGAGGTCACTGCGGTCACGCCGTCGAGCTCGACCTCGCCCTGGTAGGTGTCGACCGAGCCCTCGATCGTGACCCGCGTGCCGACGATCGCGCTCGCCAGCAAGGTCGAGCCGGTGCCGGTGAACACGAACAGGCCGGAGTTGTCGGCGCCGGTGTAGCCGGTGTCGGTCTCCTTGACCTGGACGAAGAAGCCGTTGGTGCCGGTGCCGGTGACCAGCGCGTTGCCGACCTCGACCGCCTCGTGCTGCGGCACCATGCCGGACTTGACCGCGTAGATCGTCGCCGGGCAGTTCTGCGCGCCTGGGTTGGCGACGGTCGGGCACGCGTCGCACGCGTCGCCCTTGCCATCGCCGTCGGTGTCGGTCTGCTGCGGGTTGTAGACGTCGGGGCAGTTATCGCTCGCGTCGGGCACGCCGTCGCCGTCGCGATCGTTCGGATCGTAGGGCTTGCACGTCGTGGTGTTGGGATCGCGCGGGCACGGATCGCACGCATCGCCGATGCCATCGCCGTCGGCGTCGGGCTGCACGCCGTTGTCGAGCGGACGGATCGGGTTGAACACGGTCGGGCAGTTGTCCATCGCGTCGGGAATGCCGTCGCCGTCCATGTCGCCCGCCGCGGCCGCGCCGGTGTACACGGTCGAGCCCGCCACCGACACCGGGCGGGTCGGCGTGCAGCTCGGCTCGTTGGGCGGCGCCGGATCGCACGAGAACGCCGGGTACATCGTCGCGCCGACCGAGGTCTGCAGCGCCGCCAGGTTCTTGCCGATCTCCGACATCAAGCAGACCTGCTTGGTCGTGCCGCAAACGTCGAGCTGATCGCAGCCCTGCGCGAGCGCGCCCACGATCGCGTCGTCGCCGTACAGCGGCTTGCCGCCGCGCATGACCAGCACCACGTCGGCGGGCTGGGCCTCGATGATCGAGCGGTAGGCCGGCTTGCCGTGGGCGTTGAAGATCGCGAGGTCGGCGACCTTGCCCTGCGCGATCGCGCCGAGCACGTCGTCGGTCGCGGTCGCCGCCGCGGCGTTCGCCGTCACCATCTGCCACAGCTGGCGGTCGGTGAAGAAGTTGTCGAGGTAGGTCTTGTTGAAGCTGTCGGCGCAGGTGAGCTCGCGGAGCAGGTTCATCGAACCGCTGGGCAGCCAGTCGGTGCCGAGCGCGATCGTCACGCCGAGCCGGGTCGCGACCGTGACCCGTGCGGTGTCGCCGTACAGCGTGATGTTCGAGCGTGGCGACCAGATCAGCTTGGTGCCCGCCGCGCCCATCAGCGCGTAGTCGTCGGCGGTGAGCCCGACCGCGTGGATCATCGCCGTCTTCGCGACGGCGAGGTCGTACGACAGCCCGGGCGCGGTCGTGTCGTACATCATCGAGCTCTCGCACAGGAACTCGTTGTGCGCGTAGGAGTCGATGCCCTCCGCGGTATGCGGCTCGTAGGCGTCGACCGAGGTGAGCGACCCCGGCGTGGTCTGCGTGCCGTAGTTGCAGTTCGACAGCTCGCGCGTGCCCGACGAGTCGCCGAGCGGGAACGTGTCGAACTTGACCGGCGTCTGGGTGAGCCCGTCCTGCAGGGTCTTGTCGAGGTTGCGCAGCAGGCCGTCCTCGCCGCCCGAGCCGACGATCGAGGTCGCGCCGCCCATCAGGAAGCGCAGCTCGCCCCAGCTCACCTGATCGGCGCTCGCGCCGCCCGGCGCGGGGATCTTGGTGTGGCCGTCGAGCCCGAGCCGCCACTGCTGGCGATCGTCGTAGCGCTCGCCGGTGTCGGTGTACGGCGGATCGTTGGTGTACGTGATGTGATCGTGCGTGTTGATCAGGCCCGGCGAGATCGTCGAGTCGGGACACACCAGCGTGGTCTCGCCGCCCGCGGCGCAGTTGCAGCCCGCGCACGTGATCGTGCCGGTCGCGTCCACCGCGACCTGACCGCCGTGATAGACCGTGTCGGGCGTCAGCACCGTGCCCTTGATCAGGAAGCGGGTGTCACCCGGCGTGACCGCGCACGTGCCGGCGGTCCCGGTGAGCACCTCGCAGGTCACGTCCGACGAGCCCGCGTCGCTGGGCGCGTCGTCCCCCGCATCCTGTGGGGCCTTGTGCCCACCACCACAACCGACGAGGATCACGAGGCATAGGGCGAAGCGGGCGCGCATGAGGGGGCGCACGCTATCACGAAGGGGCAAAAATCCCCTACGTCTTTTCTGCGACAGTTCGGTGCCTAGTCCGCGACGTCGGCGGCGACCTGCGGCGTAGGCAGCGGAATCGCCTCGTGGACCGGCTCGGGCTGGCGATCGCGCGCGCGCTGCACGGTCTCGCTGAGCGTGACGAGCACCAGGCCGACCGCGGCGTAGACCACCAGCGTGGTGCGGCGCGCGAGCGCGAGCGCGGTGCCGAACGACGGGTTCTCGCCGAGCGCCTTGAACAGCTCGTAGGTACCGCCCTCCGACACGCCGAGCCCCATCGGCACGAGCGTCGCCACCATGTAGACGACGAAGCCGCCGGTCACGTAGCCGGACACGAAGCCGACCGTGAGCGGCCCGCCGATCGCGTGCAGGATCACC
>Ga0335081_10007578_pt1 | contig 17355 bp, 15 predicted proteins | sample Lox_Sample_35_FD_206713 | JGI IMG/M metagenome (GOLD analysis project Ga0335081, IMG submission 206713) | Soil microbial communities from Loxahatchee National Wildlife Refuge, Florida, United States - Lox_Sample_3.5 | ecosystem: Environmental > Terrestrial > Soil > Wetlands | place: USA... | reverse complement strand
GGCGCGCAGCCGGTCCCCGGGGCTCTTCGGCGACAGCAGCAGCACCGCCGCCGTGCCGACCGCCGAGGCCAGCCACCAGCCCTCCAGCCGGGAGGGGATGGTCGCGGCCCCGCCGGCCGAGGCGACGGGGAGCACGTAGCCGAGCAGCGCGCCGGTCACCCCGCCCGCCGCGTTGGGCCCGATCACCCCGGCGAAGAAGATGGCGAACGCGACCGGGATCGTGACCAGCGCCGCCAGCCAGGTGGTCCCGCTGACCACGGTGCCGATGATCAGGGCGATGCTGCCGGTCACGGCGAGGCCGGTGTGCGCGATGAGCTTGTCCCGCCGCGTCCCGCCGAAGTTCGCGAAGATCAGCGTGGCGAACCCGCCGAACGTGGCGAACAGCGTCATCTGGGTGTCGCCGATGACCTTGAAGGTCAGCGCGAACAGCCCCGGGACCACCACCGTAGCCCGGACCGCCCGCATCGCGGCCGGGACCGACCAGGTCACCCGCCACGGCGAGCCGGTCGGCAGCCGGAGCCCCGCGCGGAACCGATGCGACGAGGGCAGGGTAGCCGCCGGGTCAGACACGAAGAAAAGTCTACGAAACCCACCCAGGCCGTGCCGAGCGCGGCCGCCCCGCCGAGCCGGGCGGCCAGCTCGGCCGCACAGGCCGTATTCTTCTCGATGCCGCGGGCCGCCCGGTGATGGCTCAGGCGACGGGCTCCTCGGCCGCGATATAGGCCGGCACGCCCGTGGACCGCGCGGTCAGCGCGGCCCGGACCCGGCCGAGCATGAGGGACGGCAGGTACTGCGCCAGCTCGCCGGGCTCGGTGAACCGCCACCCGTCCAGCTCTTCTTCCTGCAGCCGGATCTGGCCCGGGTCGGCGAGCACGCCGCCGTCGAAAACGAAGCTCACGATCGGCCGCGGGCGCAGGCCGTCCGGCGCGCTCCACGCCACCGCGAGCATCCGCCCGGCCGGCCGGGAAAGGCCCAGCTCCTCTTTCACCTCGCGTACGCAACCCACGTGCGGCGGCTCGCCGTCCTCCAGGATGCCGCCCGGCAGCGACCACAGCTCGCGGTAGTTGGGCTTGACCAGCAGCACCCGCGCGGACGGGCCGTCGGTATCGGTGATCAGCGCGGCCGCCGATCCGTACATCGTCGCGAGAGAGGCGTACCAGCTCTCTTCGTCCATGGGGGCCACGGCACCCCAGTGTAGAAGCGCCTGGTGAGCACCGGGTTACCAGAGGGTGGCGTGCTGAGGGGACACCGCGGCCGCGCCCTCCAGGCGGAGCAGGAGCCCTTTGCGCTCCAGGCCGCCCCCGTAGCCGGTCAGGCCACCGTCCGCGCCGATGACGCGATGGCAGGGAATGATGACCGCGATCGGGTTCTGGCCGTTGGCCGCGCCCACCGCCCGGGACGCCGCCGGCGACTTGCCGAGCTGGCGCGCGATCGCCCCGTAACTGGTCGTCGTGCCGTACGGGATGCGGGTCAGCGCCGACCACACCGCGAGCTGGAAGGGCGAGCCGCCGGGCGACAGCGGCACGTCGAACTCGTGTCGCTCCCCGGCGAAATAGGCCCGTAGCTGCGCCGCGACGCGGGTGAACGCGCCGGGCACGCGGCGGGCGCCGGGCGGGGTGCGCGGCGGCCGCCCGCCCGCGGCGGCCAGCATGTAGAGGCCGGTCAGGGCGTCGTCGCTGCCGGTCAGCAGCAGCTCGCCGATCGGCGATTCGACCCGTTCCAGGCAGCACGGCCGCCCCGGGTGCACCGCGACGAATGGTGCGATCATGAGTCCTCCTTCCCGGTGCTGGCCCACAGATGCTGCACCGCGAGATCCCGGTTGAGGTGACGGCGGTGAAGAAGACGCCGTCGAAACGGGCGTCCTTGCTGACCGCCGCGTCGTATCGCTGATCGTCGTCCACGTCCCCACCCAACCAGCCCGGCGGGACCGGTGCCAGCGGAAATCGGACGTCGACGGCGCCCGGCGGGGGTGCCGGTGACTGGTAGCGTGCGAGGCAGTGAAAACGGGGATCTCCGCGAAGGAGCAGCGATGCAGGCGGACATCAAGGGCACCACCATGCCAGTGCTGGAAATCACGGTGCAGCCTGGTGAGCAGCTGATCTCCACGCACGGCGAGCTGTCCTGGATGACGGCCAACATGCACATGTCGCAGACCGCCGGCGGCGGTGGCGGCTTCATGCAGGGCCTCAAACGCGTCATGGGCGGCGGCGGGATGTTCCTCACCCGGTACGAGCCGTCGGGCGGCCCGGGGATGATCGCGTTCGCCGCGAAGGTACCCGGGCACATCGTGCCGGTCGACATCACCCCGGGGCATTCCTACCTGGTGCACCGGCACGGCTGGCTGTGCGGCACGGCCGGCATCACGCCGAGCATCGGCCTGCAGCAGTCCTTCCGCGGCGGCCTCTGGGGCGGCGACGGGTTCGTGCTGCAGCGCCTGGACGGCCAGGGCCGGGCCTGGATCGAACTGTCCGGCGAGCTGGTGCACTACACGCTCGGCCCGGGCCAGTCGCTGCTGGTGCACCCCGGCCACGTGGGCATGTTCGAGGCCAGCGTCCAGTTCCAGATCAGCCGCGTCCCGGGCATCACCAACGTGCTGTTCGGCCAGGACGGCTTCTATCTGGTCGCGCTGACCGGCCCGGGCCAGATCTGGCTCCAGTCAATGCCGCTGCCCAACCTGGCCCACGCCCTCGCGCCCTACATCGCCCAGCAGATCAGCACGGACGCGGCCGGGGCCGCCGCCGCGGACGGCACGGCCGGCGGCATCCTCGGCTCCATCATGCGCGGCTGACCCGCGGCGGGCGCCGGCCGGGAGCGGCGGGCCGGCCGGCCCTGGCGGGGACAGCGGGCCGCGTGGCACAGTGCCCGCATGGCCATGACGGTGACCACCACACGCGGCGACGTCCGCGGCCAGCAGGACGGCGGTGGCGTGACGCGGTTCCTCGGCATCCCCTACGCTGCCAGTCCGACCGGAGACCTGCGGTTCCAGCCCCCCGCCCCGGTCCCGGCGTGGGCGGGGGTGCGGGAGGCTAGCGCGTTCGGCGCGACCCCGCCCAAGCCCGGCTACCCGCCGCCGGTCGACCAGCTGCTGCCGGAGCCCGACATTCCCGGCGACGGCTGGCTCACCCTGAACGTGTGGACACCCGGCGGGACCGGCCTGCCGGTGATGGTCTGGATCCACGGCGGGGCGTTCAGCCACGGCAACGCGGCGGTGCCGATGTACGACGGGCACGCGTTCGCCCGCGACGGCGTGGTCCTGGTGTCGGTCAACTACCGGCTCGGCGTGGACGGCTTCGCGCTGCTGCCCGGCGCGCCGCCCAACCGGGGGCTGCTCGACCAGATCACCGCGCTGGAATGGGTAAGGGACAATATCGCAGCGTTTGGCGGCGACCCCGGCAACGTCACGATCTTCGGCGAGTCCGCCGGCGCGCAGAGCATCACGACGCTGCTGACGATCCCGCGCGCCCGCGGGCTGTTCGCGAAGGCGATCACCCAGAGCGGGGCCGCGCAGGCGGCCGCGGATCCGGCGGATGCCGCGCTGGTGACCAAGGAGATCGGCCGGGTGCTCGGCCTGGAAGCCACGGCGGCGAGCGTAGCCGAGGTCCCGCTGCCCCGGCTGATCGAGGCGCAGACGGTGATCCGGGACGCGTTCACCGCCCAGCCGGATCCGTCCCGTTACGGCACGAGCATCGTGGCCGGCTCGGTCCTGTTCCCGCCCGTCATTGACGGGGACCTGATCCCGCGGCACCCGATGGCGGCGATCGCCGCCGGGGAAGCCGCCCGCGTGCCGCTGCTGACCGGGACGAACAGCGACGAATTCCGGCTGTTCCTCATCCCGACCGGACGGGCCGCCCTGGTCACCGACGAGTTCCTGCCGCTGATGCTGGCCGCGCTGGGCATCAGCCCGCCGGTGGCCGAGCTGTACCGCGCCCACCGGCCCGGCATCAGCGCGGGCGACCTGCTGTGCGCGCTGCTGACCGACGCCTATTTCCGGCTGCCGGCCCTCGCCGTGGCCGCGGCCAGGGCCGGGTTGGCGCCCGCCTTCGTCTACGAATTCGCCTGGCCGACCCCGGTGGGGGAGCTGGGCGCCTGCCACGCCCTGGACGTCGCGTTCGTGTTCGACACCCTCGGTGCCCCCACGGTGGACCGCCTGCTCGGCCCGCGGCCGCCGCAGCCGCTGGCCGAGCAGATGCATGCGGCCTGGATCCGCTTCGCGGCGACCGGTCACCCAGGGTGGCGGCCGTTCGATGCCGAGATCCCCGTGTACGTGTTCCGGGAATCCGGCGGGACCCTGGAGCTGGACCCGCGCGCCGACGAGCGGCGGATCTGGCGCGCCGCCGCCGCCTGAACCGCCCCGGATCGCCTGCGGGCGGCGTTTTCGGCGGATACGACGGACGGTGCCGCCGGTTACGGCCGCTCGCATGCCCGCCGTCCGGCCGGCCCGGCCCTAACAACCGTTCTGCAACGCCGCAGCACCGGGGCGGCTAACCGGCGCAAGAGACCTTGAGTGCACCGACAAGGCCCCGTCGCTCCTCTCACCGAGGCGACAGCACCCAAGGAGTCATCATGGCGCGCAGCGCTCACCCCACCGTCAGCATCGTCATCCCGACGCTCAACGAGGCCCGCAACCTCGAGGTCGTCCTGCCGGAGCTGCCGGCGGACGCGGAGCTCATCCTGGTGGACGGGCGCTCGGTCGACGGCACCATCGAGACCGCCCAGCGGATCCGTCCCGACATCACCGTCGTCCGGCAGACCCGCAAGGGCAAGGGCAACGCGCTGGCCTGCGGCTTCGAGGCCGCGACGGGTGACATTGTGGTGATGTTCGACGCCGACGGCTCGGCCGACCCGGCGGAGATCCCCGCCTTCATCGACGCGCTGATCGCCGGTGCCGACTTCGCGAAGGGAACCCGGTTCCACAAGGACGGCGGCAGCGACGACATCACGCCGCTGCGGCGCGCCGGTAACTGGATGCTCAACTTCCTGACGAACCAGCTCTTCCGGACCAGGTTCACCGACCTGTGCTACGGCTACAACGCCTTCTGGCGGGACATCGTGCCGTTCCTCGACCTGCCGCCGGGCCTGCGCGGGGAGCGCGGTGACGTCATGCACTGGGGTGACGGTTTCGAGATCGAGACCGTGCTGAACTGCCGGGTGGCGGTGGCCGGCTTCTCGGTCAGCGAGGTCCCGAGCGTCGAGCGCCCGCGGGTCTTCGGCACCACCAACCTGCGCACGTTCGCCGACGGTTCCCGGGTGCTGGTCACGATCATGAAGGAGTGGCGCCGCGGCCGCACTTCTGACCGGCGGCTGCTGGAGCGCACCCGGGCCGAGATGGTCCGCGACTCCGCAGCCCGCCGCGCCGGATCCGTTCATGAGGCGGCGTGACCGCGGGCTGCTGCCCGCGCCAGTGATCGTGTGCACGCACACCGAACGGCCCCGGGACGGCATCGTCCGCGCCGTCGCCGGGGTGACGGCGCGGACCCACCCGGCCAGCGGGCGGCGGCTGCCGGTGACCGGTTACGGCGAGTGACCTCAGGCCTGCGCCGGCATCAGCCCCTCGGCGAACCGCGCGGCGAAGTCCGCGAACGCCACCCGAACGGGTGCGGACCACGCAGGCGGCCGGCCTGGCCGGACAGGCCCGGCGGTCAGCGCCGCCAGAAGTCGAACCGGTCCCGCCCGGCGCGGAACCCCGCCGCCTCGACGATGTCCATAGCGACGTCGAACCGGTCGCCGACCCGCCAGTCCTGGTGCGCGTCGCTGCCGAAGGAGACGGCGCGGCCGCCTTCCCCACGCCACCAGCCCATCAGTTCCGCCGACGCCAGCGGGCTCTTCGTATTGATCTCCAGGACGCGGCCGGCCCCGGCCAGGGCACGCAGCACCACGCGGTACTCCGCCTCGAACTCCTTCTCCTCATACGGGCCCGCGCTCAGCGGCCAGTAGCGGCGCGGGAAGTCCAGATGCGCCAGGACCTGGAACGGCCCGCTGCCGTGGACCAGGCGGGCCAGCTCGGCGAAATAGCGGCGCACCACCTCATCCGGGCCGAGCATGCCGAACATCGCGGGCAGGCCGGTGAGCCGGCCCCGCATCGGCACCGCGTGCAGCGAACCGAGAATGCGGTCGAAGCGGTGGCTGCCGACGACCTGCCCGACGCTCGCCGCGAACAGGTGCACCTCGCCGGCCTCGATGCCGGAAAGAATCCGGAGCTCGGGGAAACGGCCCCGGCACTCCTCCACCGCGGCGAGGTACCCGGGGATGTCCAGCGGCCTGACCCTGCGGTGGCGTGGCTCGAATCCGCTGGTGGCTCCCGGATCGCCCGCCCCCCAGCGGGCGAAGTCGAGATGCTCGGTGAAGGCCACCGCCGGGACGCCCACGCGCAGGGCACGCTCGCACGCCCCCACCATCGACGCCTCGTCGGTCGTATCGTACGACCACTGTGAGTGAACATGGTTGTCAGGCGGCAACACGCGCCCATCTTGCCACGCCGGCGCGCTGCGGTGGCGGGTGGCCCGGCCGCCCCGGCCGCGGGGCCCGGCCGCCCCGGTCCCGGACAGGCCGCCGGGCGCGGCAGGAATTAACCGCAACTGGGCAGGAATCCTTCTCCCCGGCCCGCGCGGCGGCCTGCCAGACTCGGTCCCATGCAGCGCCCGTTCCGTCAGGTCGACGTGTTTGCCGACGAGCCGTATTTCGGCAACCCCGTCGCCGTCGTGGTCGACGGCAAGGGCCTGGTCACCGAGGAGATGCAGCGGTTCGCGTCCTGGACGAACCTGTCGGAGACGACGTTCGTCATGCCGCCGGAGGCGGCCGGATCCGACTATCGCGTGCGGATCTTTACGCCCAGCCGCGAGCTTCCGTTCGCCGGCCACCCGACGCTGGGTACCTGCCACGCCTGGCTGGCCGACGGCGGCACCCCGCAGCGAGCGGACGTGATCGTGCAGGAGTGCGACGCGGGACTGGTCGAACTGCGCCGTACCGATGACGGTGCGCTGGCGTTCGCGGCGCCGCCGCTGCTGCGCTCCGGGCCGGTGGACGACGAAACGCTGCACCGGATCGTTTCCATGCTGGGCATCGGCCGCGCCGAAGTCGTCGACGCGCAATGGGTGGATAACGGCCCCGGCTGGGTGGCGGTGCTGCTGGCCACCGCGGACGCGGTCCTCGCGCTGCGGCCCGGCCCGGCCGATCTCGACGTCGGCGTGGCCGGGCCGTACCCGGCCGGTTCACCGGAGGCGTTCGAGGTTCGTGCCTTCACGCCGTCGCTGGGCGGTGTGGGGGAGGATCCGGTCACCGGCAGCCTCAACGCATCGCTGGCTGGATGGCTGCTGGCGTCCGGGCACGCGACCGCGCCCTACATCGCGAGCCAAGGCACGGTGCTCGGCCGGCGTGGCCGAGTGCGCATCAGCCGGGACCCCGGCGGCGCGATCTGGGTGGGCGGCAGCACGACGGTGGGCGTGACCGGTAGCGTCGACCTGTAAATCAGCCGGGCCCCGCGGGCCGGGCGCTCGCGGCTGGCGGCTGGGTGCCCGGTCATAGCGGGGGGCATGGCACATCTGGCGGCATGGGCACACCCGGCGGCCCCGGTCATCCCCGGGCGAACGGCGGCCGCTGAAAGCCGATCTGGGTTTCCCGGTCGGCGAAGCCCACCGACCGGTAGATGCGGATCGCCCCAGCCGCCGGGTCCGCCACGATGACGAGCGTCTGTGCGGCCAGCCGTTCGAGGGCCCAGCGGCCCGCCAGCCAGACCAGCGTCCCCGCCAGCCCCCGTCTGCGCCACGCCGGATGGGTCTCGACGTTCTGGTAGCGGGCGATGCCGTTGCCGTCGGAAAAGACCCCGAGCTGGGCGGCGAGCTGGCCATCGGCGAACGCGCCGAACCACGCGCCGTGACCGCTCTCTGTCAGCCTGCGGGCGTCCGCCGTCCGCTGCGCGTAGAAGGCCCGGGTCGCTGGGGCCTCCAGGCCATCGTCGGCCGCGAGCCGCAGCTCGAAGGAGCGGCGCCAATCCTCGTCGCTGGCCACCGCACGGTAGTCAGCGCGGCGGTTCAGATGCGGCGGCGCCCGCAGCGCCGAGGCCGTCATGACCGTGCTCCGCTCGATGCACAGGCCGGCCTCACCCAACCCGGACCGGTCGGCCGCGTCCGGGGCCGTGCTGTCGATGCCCAGGGCCACGTGCTCCGCGGCCGGGAAAACCTCGGTGAACCGGGCCAGCCACCACGCCGTCCGCCGGGGCCGGGGGGGCGCCGCGAGCAGCAGGAAGTTCCCCCACCAGTAGGCCGGGTGGGTCGCGGTCCGTACCACCATGTGGTCACCGCAGTCGGTGACCTCGCTGCCCTCCATGGCGCGGATCATCAGGTCCGTCCGGTACCCGAGGGAGGCGACCTTCACGGGCGCAGCATAATGGCCCGTTCCGTCCCGCGGGCGCCCGCAGAGGTCACCGGTAGGGCCGCCGCGGCGCGGCCGACGTGATGACATATACCTGATCTGGCCCCGGGCCCGGCTGGTGGGGCGGGATGGGGTCTGGTTCGGGCGGTCCCTCATGGGCCGGGCGCGGTGATGAAACCTGGGAGGGCCGCGGCGTGCGCCGCCGGGGCCCTCCCCGCGGGATCGGGCCCTGCCGCATCTGGCCGTCCTGGCCACCCCCGGCAGGGTCGTCCCGCGGCGTAGTCCGGTGCCGGGCTGGCGCGGTGGGCTGAACCGGCGCGGTGGGCTGAACCGGTGTGCTCTCCGGCCCGGCCGGGCCGGTTCCGTCCGCGGCTGCCGGCGCCCCGTGTTTCCCGCTCCCGGCTGCCCCGGTCCCCCGGCCGGTGCCGTGGGCCGCCGCACCCGGCTCCGGGGCGCGGCCGGCACGGGCAGACCCCATGACGTCGCCGAGCCGGTGCCAGCGGTCTTCCCATTCGGCGACGTCGCCGCCGCAGGCCCGGACGTAGGCGGCCATCACCGGCAGCGTCGGCAGGCTCAGCCCGCTCGCGGCCGAGGCCAGGGTCTTCATCGTGTAGTGCGAGATTTCCGCCATTTCCGGGTAGCCGAGGCCCGCCTGGCCGCGCAGGTCACGCAGGTCCTTCGCAAAGCCCGCCAGCTCGATCGCCGGGTCGGGAGGTGGCCGCCGGGGGGGTGGCTCGTTTCTGAGGGCCAGTTCCTTGCCTGGCTTCGCGGGCTGATCCGCCGGCGCTGGCGGCCCGGACGCAGCCGCCGCGCCGTGGCCACCGGCCATCATCCGGTCCGTGTCCGCGGCCTGCGGGCCGCCGGGGCCGGCCGGCGGCTGGGCGTACGAGCCGGACGGCGGGCCAGGGCGTCCCGGCGCGGCGTGGGTTCCGTGCCCGGCGGCGCGGGCCTGCGGCGGGACTGCCGCGCGGCCGCGGGAAGGACCGGTTCCGCCGGGTGGGACGCGCCGGGCTCCGGGCGCGTCGGCCCACCCGGGCGGGGGCATGCCCTGCCCGGGCCGCGGTGGCGGCCCGGGCGGCGCGGGGTGTCCCGATGGCGGCACGGGTCCGTAGGCTCCGCTGAGGTTGCCGTCCGGCTGGTGGGCACTGTCCGGTCCGTAGCCGCCCGTTCGGTAGGTGTCGCCTGGGCCGTACCCGCCGGGCACGCCACCGCCAGGGTAGGGATCGGGCCGGTACGCGCCGGCCGCCGCGTACCCGGCTGGCCCGTAACCATGGGCGCCGTATCGGCCGTCGCCCGGGTATCGGCCGTCGCCCGGGTATCGGCCGTCCCTTGCGTGACCGTCGGCCCGGTTCGCGCCGTTTGCCGCGTGGTCGCCGGCCTCGAAACCGTTCGCCACGTAACCGCCGAGGCCGTAGCCGTCGGGGCCGTAGCCGTCGGGGCCGTAGCCCTTGGTCTCGTAGCCGTCGGGGCCGTAGCCGTCGGGGCCGTATGTGCCGTCGGCCCCGTAACCAGAAGGGGCGTACGGGTATCCGCCGCTGGAGAGGTATGCGTCGTCCGGGATAGGAGCGACGCCGGGCCCGTTACCCCCATCGTGCCGGTAGGCCCCATTGCTCCCATGGACCTCGCGCGGGTCGCGAATCTCGCCGCGCCGGTACGCTGCGTGGCCCGGGTAGGCGTCGCGCCGACCATACGGCCCGTCGTGCCCGTAGCCATCATCTGGCCCGTGGGCATCTGGCGGCCGGTGGGAGTGGCCGGGTAGGCATGCGGCCTCGTATCTGGCGTCTGGCCGGGGCCCGTACGGGGCCTCGTATCCGGCGTCCGGCCCGGGCCCGTACGCGGCCCGGTAGCCGGCACCTGGGCCGGATCCGTAATCCTCCCGCGAGCCGATTCCGTAATCCTCCTGCGGGCCGGATCCGCGGGGACCGTCCGGCTCGGGCCGGTAACCCGCGTCCGGGCCGGGCTCGTAACCGTCCTGCCGTGAACGCGGGGCATGCGGCGTCGGGCCGCGCCGCCCGGCCGGGTACGTGTGTGCCTGCTGATGGGGGGCGCCCGGATGGCGAGGCCGCGCCGGGTCAGGCGAGCCTGCCGGGCCAGGCGGTCCCGCCGGGCCCGCCGGACGCCCGGGATACGGTCCTGCGCCCAGGCCCGGCGTACGGCTCGGCTCGCCGCTGGGTGGCGGGGCCCCGTACCCGCCGGCGAGGGCGCCCGGCCGGGCGGCCTGCTGCGGGCGCAGTCCCCGGATATGGGCTCGTTGCGGGGGAGTGACCTGCGGTTCGGCCCATTCGGTATCCGGCCAGTGCGGATCCGGCCACACTTCGCGAAGCGGCACCCCGGCGGGACCGCCGCGCGCCGCGCCGGGCCGGCCGCCGGGGGGAGGGCCTGACTGCGGACCGCCCCCGCCGCGCGGGGGAACCGGCCGCTCGGGGGACCGGGACGCGTCCGTTCGCCAGTAGCCGCGCGGTTCTCCCGCTACCGGACCGCCGTAGCCGGGTTCCGGGCCTGGCTGATACGGCGGGTGCCCGTTCCGGGGGTAGGCAGGGCGGCCGTCGGCCCCGTACCTGTCGTGGCGGGGTTCGGCGTCACCACGTTCCACCGGGCACCTCCTGGAGACACCAAATCGGACGCGCCCGCTCCCGTGCGGCAATCCATCCTGATAAAGTCTAGGACGGCCCGAATGCCCGTTCGGGGCGAATGCCTAATATTCCCTTCCTGTCCCATCAGGGCCTTTATCCGAATCCAGAAGTGTAGTGGTATGACAGAGCGAGGGTGGGGAAAGGCCGCACTTCACCACCCGGCCCGGGCGCGGGCGGAAGGTAATGTGTGCGTTGCTCATCGGCCGGAGTTACCCTCGGATCAGGGGCCCGAGCGTGACGCTCACCCCGGCGACGGCCCGGCGTGGCGCCGTCGCTCCGGACCTTCGCGGAGCGGCCATGAGCTGGATTGTGTGGCTGGTCTTGGCGGCCGTGCTCGGCGTCGCCGAACTGCTGACCGTGACGCTCACGCTCGGCCTGCTCGCGGTGGCGGCCGGGGCGGCGGCCGTTATCGCGGCACTGGGAGTTCCGGTGCCGTTCCAGATTCTGGCGTTCGTGGTGGCGGCCGGCGCCGGACTCGGCCTCGTCCGGCCCATCGCGGTGCGCCATCTCCGGCAGCCTCCGCTGCGCACCGGGACGGCCGCGCTGGTCGGCCGGTGTGCGCTGGTCCAGCAGGAAGTCAGCGGGCACAGCGGCCGGGTCCGTATCGGCGGCGAGGAGTGGTCGGCCCGCTCCTACGACGAAACCCTGGTGATCCCGGTGGGGGCCACCGTCGACGTCATCCAGATCGAGGGCGCCACCGCCCTCGTCTACCCACGGGAGTGATCATGGCACTCGCCGAGCCCCTAATCGGCCTGATTGTCGCCGTGCTGCTGATCCTGGTGGTCGTCCGTTCGGTACGCATCGTGCCGCAGGCGCGCGCGCGCAACGTCGAGCGCCTCGGCCGCTACCGCAGGACCCTGCAGCCGGGCATGAACTTCATCGTCCCGTTCATCGACCGGGTCAAGAAGGAGATCGACCTGCGTGAGCAGGTGGTCTCCTTCGAGGGCGCGCCGGTGATCACCGAGGACAACCTGGTCGTCCGCATCGACACGGTGCTGTTCTTCCAGGTCACCGACCCGCGCGCGGCCGACTACGAGATCGTCAACTACATCCAGGCCATCGAGCAGCTCACCGCGACCATGCTGCGCAGCGTCATCGGCTCGATGGACCTGGAAGACACCCTCACCTCGCGGGACAAGATCAACAACATGCTCCGTGGCGTGCTCGACGACGCGTCCGGCAAGTGGGGTATCCGGGTGACCAGGGTCGAGATCAAGGCCATCGACCCGCCCAAGAGCGTCGTCGACGCCATGGAGAAGCAGATGCGCGCGGAGCGGGAGAAGCGCGCGGCCATCCTGACCGCCGAGGGTGTCAAGCAGTCGAAGATCCTCACCGCCGAAGGCGAGAAGCAGGGCAACATCCTTACCGCGGAGGGCCAGAGGCAGTCGGCCATCCTGCGCGCCGAAGGCGAGGCGCAAGCCATCGGCACCGTGTTCCAGGCCGTGCACCGCAACGACCCGGATCCGAAGCTGCTGGCCTACCAGTACCTGCAGACACTGCCGCGGCTCGCTGAGGGCCCGGGCAACACCATGTGGGTCATCCCGAGCGAGGTCACATCGGCCCTGAGGTCCATCACGTCCGCGTTCGGCGGGCAGCCGGGCGACAACCGGGCCGCGGTGGCCGGCCACACCGCGCCGGGGACCGGCGGCCCGGCAGAACCGGGCGAGCCGCCGGGCCCGGCTGCGGCCAGCCGTGCCGCCGCGTCCGGGCGGGCGGCCGTGAATGGCGCCGATACCAGCCGCGCCGATGGCGACGGCGCGGAGGCGGGCCCCGAACCGGCCGGTGTGGGAGCCGCCGACGGCGCCGCGCCGGACGGCGCAGCCGTCGTCGAGGTGGGGCCGTCCGCATCGGCGCCGGAACTCAGCGCGCCCGCCGACCCGGCTCCGGCCCTGGAGGTCATCCCGCAGCCGTGCGCCCTCGCGGCGCAGCCGCCCTCCGCCAAAATCAGGCGGATCCCGCCGATCGTCCCCTGACGCTGGCGGCGGCCCAGCACCCGTCCCCCGGCCCCACGGAGCGGATCTGCCCCGTGCGGGCGGCGCGTGCGGCGCGGGCTCAGGAGGCCAGCGCCAGCCACAGCAGCGCCGCGACGATCAGGATCGCCACGACGGACAGCACCGCCATGGCCCTGGGGCGGCGCGCCGTCTTGCGCGAAGCGCCCGGGGCAGCCGGCGTGTCCGGCGGTGCCGTCGGCTTGCGGCCCGGCGCGCGGTCCTGCGGCATGGCCGCCGGGGGCACGGCAGCCGCGTCGTCCGGTGCGGCGACGGGCGGGAAGGGTGACGGCTGAGCCGCGGGCGGCGGGCCGCCCCCCGGTGCCTCCCCGGCCATGGCGGGCCAGCTGGTCTCGCCGGCCATCGGGCGCCAGGTGGTCTCCCGGTCGGCCGAGCGCCACGGGCTGTGCTGTTCTCCCGGGTGCCACGGCATGTCCCGCTCGGCGGGCCGCCCGGTGGGCTGCCGCTGCGCCATCCCCCAGCCGGGCTCCTGCGCGGCAGCGGGCCGGGTGGTGTCCGGCGAGGCGGACCGCCAGCCGCTGTCCTGCTCGGTACCCGTCCAGCCGGGGTTGTGCTGGGCCGGGGGCCAGGCGTTTTCCTGCCCGGCGCCCGGCCAGCCGATGCGCGGGTCGGTGGCGGGAGCTGATGCGGCGGGCATCGATACAGGCGGCCCGGCCACGGGCGGACCCGCCGCCGCGGGCGGGGGCATGGGTGCCGCCGCGGCCGGGGCGCCGGCCGCGGGATCGGAGGCGGCCCTGCCCGGCCGGGAGAACCACGAGCTTGTCTCGGTACCCGACGTGCCCGGATTCAGGCTCGCCGCCACCCGGGCCAGTCCCGAGCCGATCGCCGCCTGCTCGGCGCTGCCGGGCGGCCCGGATGAGAAGGCCGCGGCCCTGGCCTGCGTCCTGCCCGCGGTGGTCGCCCGGGTGGGCAGGGCCGGGCTAGAGGCTGGCTCCTGCATGAGCCGCCGCCAGCGGTCCTCCCACTCGGCGGGGCGAGCGCCGCATGCCCGCACGTACGCTTCCAGGACCGGCAGGCTGGGCAGCGCGGGGCCGCTCTCGGCGACCTTCAGCGTCTGCTCCGGATAGTGCGCCCGCGCCGCGAGTTCCTGCGGCCGCAGACCCGCCTGGTCGCGCAGCACGCGAAGATCACGCAGGAACGCAGCCCGCTCTGCGTCCGCCCCGGCAGGCGGGGCGTTGCGGGGATACGTCATAGGGCCCTCCGGTCGGCATACCCGCGGATTGATCACTTTTGGGGACGGAGATCACCGCTACCGGAAAGCGTAAACCCAATCATTTCCCCACGTAGCGGCATTCATCGCAACGCACACCACGGCGGGCACGGTCGGGGAGATAGCACATGCTCACAGTGATATCCGGTGAGAAAAGACGCCTGACGGCGGACCCCTCGCTGTTGTGATGACGCTCACAGGGAGCGCCGCCGGCCCTGGCTCGTGCCCCGTACGGCCGCGTCGCCTCCGGCCGGGCCGTGTCCCCGGTGGGCGCGTCCCGCGCCGGCCTGGTCACAGGCGGATGGCCAGCCCGATCGTCAGGGCCGCGCCGAAGGCGAGCTGCAGGCGGCCGGTCTGGCCGAGGGCCCGGATCAGGCCGGGTCCGGCTGCGCCGCGCCGTGCGGCCCGGCTGGGCCCGAGCGTCAGCGGCAGCGCGGCCAGCGTCAGCGCGGTCAGTGGCCGCGCGGGGGTGATGGCCAGCGCGACGGCGAACGGGGCGAGTAGGCACGCCAGGTACATCCTCCGGCTGCGCCGGTCGCCCAGCCGAACCGCGAGCGTCCGTTTGCCCACGTCGGCGTCGGTGCCGATGTCCCGCAGATTGTTGACCATCAGCAGCGCGCAGGACAGCAGCCCGGCCGGCACCGCGGCGATCAGGCCGAGCCAGCTCACCGCGCCCATCTGAACGTAGGCCGTGCCGGTCACCGCGGCCAGCCCGAAGAAGGCGAACACCGCCACCTCGCCCAGCCCGCGGTAACCGTACGGATGGCTGCCGCCGGTATAGAACCAGGCGGCAGCGACCGCGGCGGCGCCGACCAGGATGAGCCACCAGGACGTGACGATCGCCAGCACCAGGCCGGCCACGCACGCGCAGAAGAAACAGCCGAACGCCGCGGCCAGTACGTGCCGGGCGGGCGCCAGCCCCGCGGCGACCAGCCGGGTCGGCCCGACCCTCCGCTCGTCCGAGCCGCGGATGCCGTCGCTGTAGTCGTTGGCGTAGTTGACGCCGATCTGCAGAGCAAGCGCCACGATCAGGGCCAGCACGGCCCGCCAGGCGGAGAACCGGCCGTAGCCGATCGCCACCCCAGTGCCGATGAACACGGGCACGACCGCGGCCGGCAACGTCCGCGGCCGGGTACCGGCCAGCCAGTCTCGCGGCTGCGCCACCTTCGCTCCCTCCGTGCTCCCGTGTGCCCGTCCCCGTGGACCCGCTTCCGTGGGCCACGGTTCCCTGAGCCCTGCTCCCGGCTCAGCCGGGCAGGGCCTCCAGCGCCGCGTGCAGCCGCACGATGGGCACGCGGACGCCCATGTCCAGCTGGCTTCGCGCGCCGTCGGCGGCCCATCCCGCTGATTCCAGAAAACCGCGCAGCGCTGTGTCGGCTTCCAGCACCCATGCGGACACCCGGCTGAAGCCCTCGCCGGCCAGCGTATCGGCCACCGCGTTGAGCAGGCGGCCGCCGTGCCCGTGCCCGGTCAGCCCCGGTGCGATGCGCAATTCGTAGAGTTCCGCGTCGGTGGCGGGCCAGCGGTCCGGGTCGCTGGCCGGGCCTGCCGAGGCGAAGCCCGCGACCATCCGCGCCGTCCGCTGGCCGGGGGCACCGCCGCCAGCCGTCATCCCGGATCCCGCGCCGCCCGGCGCGGCCGCCGGGCCCGCACTGGCCACCAGCACCTGGTGCCTGCGGGTGGGCGGCTTGCTGACCGCTTCTGCCCAGCGCTCCTGCCACTGGCCGAGCGCGTCGTCGCTGGTCAGCTCGGCCAGCACGGCATCAGGGATGATCCCGGCATACCCCTGGCGCCAGCAGTCCACCTGGATGCGGGCCAGGTGGACTGCGTCGGAACCGCGCGCGGCCCGGACGAAATCCTGGGTGCTCACCGGCCCCTGGAATCCTCGGACGACCCGTCGCCGAGCAGGCTGACGTCGCGGGCGGCGCCCCGCGCGGCCGATGTGGTCATCGCCGCGTAGGCCTGCAAGGCGGCACTGACCGGACGGTCCCGGTCCGCGGGCCGGTAGCCGTGCCGCCCGGCCCGCACCCGGTCGCGCCGCGCCGCCAGCTCACCGTCGGGCACCTCCAGCGTCAGGTCGCGGCGCGGTATGTCGATCGTGATCCGGTCGCCGTCCTCGACCAGCGCGATGACACCGCCCGCCGACGCTTCCGGGGCGATGTGGCAGATCGACAGGCCTGAGGTCCCGCCGGAGAACCGGCCGTCGGTGATCAGGGCGCAGGCCCGGCCGAGCCCCTTGCCCTTGAGGAAGCTCGTCGGGTACAGCATTTCCTGCATGCCGGGGCCGCCGCGTGGTCCCTCGTACCGGATCACCACCACGTCGCCCGCGGTCACGGCATCGCCCAGGATGCCGTCGACCGCGGCTTCCTGGCTCTCGAAGACCCGCGCCGGCCCGTCGAACCGGAACAGTTCCTCCGGGACGCCGGCCGTCTTGACGATCGCGCCCTCGGGAGCCATGTTGCCGTTCAGCACGGCCAGACCGCCGTCGGCGGAGTAGGCGTGCGCCGCATCCCGGATGCAGCCGCCCGAACGGTTCAGGTCCAGGGTCTCCCACCGCGCCGACTGGGAGTACGGCCGGGTGGTGCGGACTCCGCCCGGCGCCGCGTGGTACAGCTCGGCGGCCTCGTCCCGGACCGACGCCGACCGCAGGTCCCAGCCGTCGATGAAATCCCGCACCGAGGCGCTGTGCACCGTCTGCACGCTGGCGTTGAGCAGCCCGGCCCGGTCCAGCTCACCCAGGATGGCCGGGATGCCGCCCGCCCGGTGCACGTCCTCGACGTGATAGCTGCTGCTCGGGGCGACCTTGCACAGGCAGGGCACCCGGCGGGACAGCTCGTCGATCTCCTTGAGGCCGAAGTTCACCCCCGCCTCGTGCGCCGCGGCCAGCAGGTGCAGGATCGTGTTGGTCGACCCGCCCATCGCCACGTCCAGCGCCATCGCGTTCTCGAACGCGTCCCGGCTGGCGATGGCGCGGGGCAGCACCGAGGCGTCGCCGTCGGTGTAGTGGCGCCGGGTCAGCTCCACGATCGCCGCGCCCGCCCGCTCGAACAGGCCGCGCCGGGCGGTGTGTGTCGCCAGCGTGGTCCCGTTGCCGGGCAGCGCCAGGCCGATCGCCTCGGTCAGGCAGTTCATTGAG
>Ga0335081_10007575_pt1 | contig 17357 bp, 15 predicted proteins | sample Lox_Sample_35_FD_206713 | JGI IMG/M metagenome (GOLD analysis project Ga0335081, IMG submission 206713) | Soil microbial communities from Loxahatchee National Wildlife Refuge, Florida, United States - Lox_Sample_3.5 | ecosystem: Environmental > Terrestrial > Soil > Wetlands | place: USA... | reverse complement strand
AAGAAGTAACAACGCAGCCACGAATGTATTTTTCATACCCTGAGATTTTGTGGTCCTCATGTCCATCCTTCCGCCAACAACAAAGCGCAGATATCACGTTGCAGACTTCAGAACTGATACTTGCTCCGATATATGTACTTATGATAATAGGCATCTGAAGAAACAGCCCTTCTACTGCCGAACCAATCCACCTAAAAATTCTAAGAACATTATATGTTTAAGAAAGAAATTATTCATGGCGAATATGTGCTCGATTCAATACGTTGTCAACAACAGTGAATTGGTATGTCAACAGTGAATCGGTATGTTGTCCCAAAGTAGAAATGATAATCATATGAAGGCACCTCAGCATACCAGAGAGCATCAGCACTCTGGTATGCTTTAAGGAAAGAAGATCATTCTAACCTTGGAAGTGCTCTATGAAATTGCACACTTAAGAAATTGAGGCGACTCCAATAGTCTTCATTGCTAGCGTCGCAAACTCAACATCTGGTATGTCCGGACTATAATTTATGATCACAGAAGCCGTACTGGGGCTCAAACGAATATCACTGACTTTATCCATCGACGTCAAGAGCGATTGCAGATGATTCGCGTAAGCCGTATCGGTTTTCAAGCGCGGAATCCCTAACCGGATGCGTCCCCGTGTCTGGTGAATGATTTTGGCACTGCCCATGGGCATTGGATCTGACATTCCCGCTTTGATCTTCGCTCTTTTGCGTTCTCCTGTAGAAATGCGAAAACCTTCCTTGCTCTCCAGATAATCACGCAACTCCACAAGGAGATTCTGTAAGACTGCCAGTCGTTCGCGGCCCTCGAGGGCATCAACCTGATCAGCCTGATCGATAGCCGCCAGAGTACAGCGGACGGCTTTGCTCTGTTATAATGGGGCGTGTTTACTTTGGTCGTCAGCCAGTTCCTGTGCGAACTGGTATAAGGGGATAGACTCGAATACGGGGAGAACCTCTTTGATTTCCCCCACGTGCTGTACAACAACGTGGCCCAGAGAAAATCTCTCTTCGAAGCTGAAACGGAAGGCATCCCCTGGAAACTTATTCCGACTTTCAAAGGTATCAGCTATGCTTCTGCTCAGTTCTCTCATTCTGGGATCCCTTGTGTAGGGGCCGTACCGAAAAGTCCGATGCTCCCATCCAAAATACTGACATAGGCAATAGAGTATTTTAATCGCGGCTGGGGAGCCAAGATCATACTGATCAGGATACTCCTTCTTATAAAAAGCCAGTTCGCCTTCCTCAAGTATTTTATAAAGTCGCAATTGCAGCGCTTCTATTGCGAGGAGCAAAGAATTTATGTACAGAGCTGCCTCCTGGTCACGCGTGAGCTGCCGTTCCTTTTCTTGATCCTCCCTCCATGTCCAGACGGACCAGACTGTTGCAGCTATTGCTGACAAGACGTAAAGAACTGTTGTCGGATCCATGGCTATCCCCCTTCCCACTCCTGCACGGCTTATTTCTTTATTATAACACCGCCCTTCAAAATGGTCCTTTACCATTATTTTGGACAGGTAAATGCCTGGATTTTCTTTACTATAGCATAGCACACAGGTTGAGGAAAATATTGATGATCTATTTCGTGAACCCAATGCCGGTGCTTATGAAAAGAAGAGGCGCACAAAGGTACGCCTCTCAGCCATGTCGGAGAAAAGTTAAGACGTGCTGTTGAATCCGCGCATGGGACGTATCAGGCTATCAACCGCGATGTCCCTGATGATCTCCCGCAGCCTGCCAGAGCACATGGAAGTCAGTATTCGACAAAGCGGGATGGCATTCTCTCACCCGCATATTCAACTTTTATCTACGGCCTGACGGCTTTTCTTGCGCTATATAATATACTCGGTGTTATTACTGATCGCCCAAAAATGCCAACACTGCTCTCTATGAGTCATGACGATGTTACGGTGTGGCTTGATGGGATCGAAAGAGAAGGTTCAGCACATGGTTGAGAACGCATCGTGTGAAGATTGGCACCGCGAAAGTACTCTGCCTTGTATCAGGAGAGGGCGTTGACAGAAATGTGGTATCATACTACCAATATGGACAGCCGCGCTATGAAAGCTGAACTTGTATTTCACGAAAAGAAGTATTATGAGGATGGCTCGTTCAGGGAAATCAAGATTTGGCGGGTTCCGCAAAGCACCGATAAACCGCATGGATACAAGTATTCCTTCGCGTACATCGTTAAGGGCGAACGCATAGTTTATGGTCCGGCGCCATCATCTGCTGATAGTTTTTGACAGGGAATCGCTTAATTTCTTCAGGGAAAAAGAGGTACTGCTGATCTGCAGGAGTAACTTTTGGCACCTCTGAACAGGCTGTGATCACAACCAATATGCACATTAAGAAAACCTGTAACCGCATATAAGCATCCTCCGCCTTCTGATGACTTCCTGTTAGTGTCTGCGTTAAACCCAGAAGAAAATCGACACATGTTGCTAAGAGAATTTCATCAGGAGGCTCATGATTACCGTCGTTTTGACGTACTCTACGCTGCCTCTTTTAGATCTTTTTCCACCACTCTTACCTCCTCCTCGTCATAATCTTCCAACCGGGTTATGTCGGGCAAACGTTTCATACCTACTGCATCAAAAATCAGGGTCAGAACTACCGAGACGATAAGGTTCACTGCCAAGGCATATACCCCCGCGTAAGCTGGAATTGTCATGCTGCCCAAATGGAGCGTATAGATCGCTGACTTAAAACCTGAGGTGGCCACCATAGCCGTCCCGGTGATCATGCCTGCAAACCAGCCTACGAGCAATGCACGATAGTGCAGCCAGCGGGTAAAAAGACCGAAGACGATCGACGGAAAGGTCTCCACGATCCAGATGCCCCCCAGCAACTGCAGCACAATAGCGTACTGGAGCGGTAGGAAGATTACAAAGGCAAGCGCTCCCAGCTTCACGACCAGCGACACGAGTTTTGCTACTTTAGCCTCTTCTTTTTGCGTTACGTCCGGCCTGATGTATTCACGATAGATATTCCGCGTAAACAGGTTGGCCGCCGCTATGGACATGATGGCTGCGGGCACGAGTGCCCCGATCACGATAGCAGCAAAACAGAACCCCGTGAACCACGGCGGAAACATCTTAAGGAATAGTTGGGGAACCGCCTCGTTTGGCGTCGCGGGATGGATACCCGCTGCAAGAGCCATCAGTCCGAGAAGAGCTATCAACCCGAGAAGAAAAGTATACGCAGGCAACAGAGCCGCATTACGCTTGATGACGTGGCCGCTGGAAGAGCTGAGGATGCCCGTAATGGTATGCGGATAGACAAAAGCTGCCAGCGCTGAACCGAAAGCAAGCGTCGCATACGCGCTATAACCGGCAGCAGGGAGAATGAGATGGCCTGCAGTCGCTTTTGCGGCAAGCGCCTTATCAGCCAGTCTAAACACCTCTGCGTAGCCGCCCAGCGCCGCTGGTATCATAGTTACCGCTGCGATGACCATAAGATAGATCATTGAATCTTTGACCACTGCTATGAGCGCCGGAGCACGCAGGCCGCTTGTGTACGTATATAATGCAAGTATCACAAACGCAATAATAAGCGGAAGATCATTCAACCAACCCGCGCCGATGACACCCAGGGCTTTAATTACGACCTGAATACCTACTAGTTGCAACGCTATGTACGGCATGGTCGCCAGGATCCCGGTAAACGTAACAGCCAGCGCCAAGCCGGGCGAACCGTAGCGCCCGCGCACAAAATCAGCAGGAGTCACAAATCCATGCTGTTTGGCCACAGCCCATAGGCGCGGCATGGTAAGATAAACGATGGGATAGACGATGATCGTATACGGCAGGGCAAAGAGACCCATGGCGCCTACACCAAAAACAAGCGCTGGTACCGCAATTACCGTGTACGCCGTGTAGAAATCGCCCCCCACAATGAACCACGTTACGAGAGTCCCAAACCGTCGGCCCGCAAGCCCCCACTCTTCAATACGGTTGAGATCCCCTCGCCTCCACTTCGCGGCAACAAAGCCAAGGACGGTTACCAGCAGGAAAAAAAACACAAATACACTTAGTTCAATCCAGTTAACCATGGCATTACCTCCTTCGCGTCGCGAGGTAGACAATGCCGGTCAGAAAAGCGCTCACAATGACCCACGCAAACTGATACCAGTAAAAGAACGGGAAACCAAACATCACCGGATCGGTCTTTGCGTACAGGGGAGGCCACAACAACCCAAGGAAAGGCAAAAATAAAATCCAATGCCAAGCTTTGTTTGAAGCCTCTTTTTGTGGGTTTTCTGTTTTTGAATGAGTTATCGTCCGCATATGAGATATATTCGGCACGATATTGAGACGCGTAAATAACCGTACCATGTTTACCTCCTTCAGATATTGCAATGTCGAAGCTGCCTTCAGAAAATAAAGCGACCGCATTTTTAATTTTCACAGAATAGATATTCAGCGGCTTTTCTTTCTTATTAATACTCCTTTTGTACAATGTTGCAACACACGATCGTTGTATAATAACTTCATGCATAATTATTACGACAGTAATTGTTTGTGCTATAATGTTTCCTATAGCAACTAATAGCACTATGTTACAGCTTTGTCAAGCTCGCCAAGGAGGCACTCGCCATGAGCAAGAAATCCGATGTCGTCGCGGAAATAATGGACAACCTTCGCCGAGTATTTCAAGTCGTCAATGAACAATCGAAAAAAGCTGAGCATGCGACAGGTTTGACAGGCCCTCAGCTCTGGGCGATTAAGATTATAGCCCAAGAGGCACCAATCATGGTTTCAGCAATCGCCAAACGCATGTACCTTCACCCCCCCACAGTGGTCGGCATTCTAGACCGTCTAGAAAAACAAGGCCTGGTCGTAAGAATACGCAGTACAAAAGACCGTCGAGTCGTGAAAGTGGAGTTAACCAGACAGGGCCAGGCCTTGGTTAAGAAAGCGCCAGAAGTAGCTCAGGGTCTTCTCGTTACGGGACTTGAAAAGCTGAGTTTTAACAAACTGAAAAATATCGCGCGGACACTTGACCAGATGGCAGAGATCCTCGGGGCGCAAAACATCCCTCCGCAGCTTTTTTTATCTTCGGAGGTTGACAAACCTGATAAAAAAACGACCAAAATTTCACGGAAGTAACTCGTTTAACACGATTGCGAGCGGAAGCAACAACAGCCGGGCGAACAGAGACGTTGTACTCCATTATAAATAGAGCAGAACATTATCTGTTCCAGAGAATAGCAATTAGAAAGGTTTATAAGAGGAAAAAACCGCCGCAGCGATTTCGTATTGCTTCTGAATTATAAATCATTGAATTATGGTAGACGCTGCGACTTGTCCGAGAACTTGGATCTACGGATATGAGTCCATATAATACTGTAAAAAACGGAGGCTTTTGTCGATAAAAAGACAGGAGGGGACGGAATAGAATCCGCTTGCATTATCCTATATCATGAGTACTATCCATCAAGCAGAGAAGTCATCGCCTCACAATGAGTACGGGTATTTTCGTATCCTTGTGCATCACGCCATACGTGACGCTGCCGAGCACGGCCGCTTTAAGAGCGCTCTTGCCATGAGAGCCCATAACGATCAAGTCAGCTTTTGATTTTCTTGCCTCATTAACAATTTCTTCCACAGGATGTCCTGTTCTTATTACCGCCCTGCACCGAATAAGATTCCGTTTGCATACCTTTGCCATCTCGTCCGTGGCGGATTGTGCTGACTGCTTCAGATAATCTTCGATAGACTCTTTTAAATGGGTCGGCGACGCAGAAGCTGAAACCGACGTGCCGACAACGAATCGATTATCAATAACGCTCAGCAGCGTCAAAGATGCACCTGTCAGTTTCGCGAGCTCGACCGCGTATTTTGTCGCCTTCTGCGACACTTTTGAACCATCTATTGGTATAAGAATCTTTAAAATCATAAGTCCTCCTCTTTGTCTTACAATTCGGAAAGAAATTCAACCTTACTGACTTCGGTCCATGAAATCATCGAGATCTTGAAGACACCTTTGACAAAATATTATATTTTTCATAGCACTTTCTCAGGTTATATTCCTTCTTGGATCGGTCTGTCGGATGATAGTGCTCACATTCTTTCTATTAAAACCTTTATAGCCTTCCCGCCGCTCGATGTTTTCGAGGTGACTGCCGACTGCTCCCTGTTTGAGGAACCGCTCACCCTGTTCATTCGTGATGGACGTGTCTCGTATTAGCTTCTCCACCCTTGCCGGATCTACTTCCCATCGCTCAGCCACACTAAACGCCTGCTTGAAATATGGGAAGTTACTGAACGGCGCCATATATTCAACTCCCAAGCGGGCGAGGTCAGCGATCAAGCGCTCGAAATTGAACCGGGCCGCAAAATGGTGCATTCCTGCGCGGAGAATGGAGTCGCCATGGAGAGCACACCACAGCCCCACCGTGCCGAGTTTATCCATATCCCTGAGTTCATCCCGATAGAATTCCGTGGCCAATTCCTCAGGCAGCAGGTCCACATCGAGAAAGAGCACGAGGCCGGCCGCTGTGTTCTCCATGATCTGAGCCCCCCAGCCCGCTTCTGCACCAGCGTAGAACCGCTCTCGCTTTTGGAACCCCAGTCTGGTGAAGAGTTCAACAAGCCTGAAAAAATTTCGCCGTGAACTGCGAAACGTGTGATGGTCGTGATTAGCCCATCCCAACCCGAGCGTATCGTGACGTGCTCGCTGTACTCGGGCCACTAAGTTTCGGGACATCCAATAGGCTCGCTCGCACTGACAGACGATGGATGCGGCCGTGTCTGCTCCCATTTGATAAACAAGGCGGTCCGCGATCCGAAAGATTTCCCCGAATGTATCATCTCCGTTCTTGCTATACCGCGGCCGGCTTTGCCACGCTTCCACTCCCTCCAGATAGTTCCGTAGATGGCTATCGGACAGAGATACAGGGTCATAATCCATGGTCCCTCTGCGCTCCACAACCATCATGCCGACCCCTGCTTCCTTGCCTACTACTGCCCGCCGATAGGGGCTGAGCGGTCCACCCTCGATCTCACTGTTATACCCGTTCCCTTGCAAAAAGTCTCCGATGCTTTCCACTCGCAAGGCCACACCCTGTTCCATACCGGAGTCCTGTCCAACGAGAACGATCCTCGGCAAAAGCGCGCCCGGATGGTATAATGCCTCATACCTTGTGCCTTCGTGCTTCACGAAGCCGACGTCTCCAAGTTTTTCTTTCATTCGTTTCGTGTCCTGGACAAGAATGTGGTCTACCCAATCGAGCAGTCGTGCGCTTGTTCTGAGGATGAGTTTCTGCTCAAAACGGGCAAGACTGGAATTCTTTCGCTTGTAGTCCTCAAGGAGGTCGAGACAGACCTTTTCTGCATCGGCGTGCCGTTCCCAATAGGATCCGTTCTCATGTTCCATTGCTGCCTCTCTTTGTCAGAATGTTATATCTACTGGCGACTTAGTCGAACTCAGTAAGAAACCAGGCCCAGAATTCATGTTCTGAAATTTAAAGCCATGTTCATCTGCGTGTCCGCATGCCCGCTTTGATTTAAGATAAATCCATTATTGCACGCGCAGTACCCTTTTTACGGTTCCAGCAAATCCGGCCGCATGTTGTCAGTAATTGGTCCGTCGTTGAACATGGCTCCTGGATTAAGTATATCATGCGGATCGAATATGGTCTTGACTTCCCGCATATAAGAATAGAGTGCATCGCCCCACTCTCTTTTCAGATAGGGCGCCCGCAGCCTCCCCATGCCATGTTCGGCGGTAATGGTGCCTTCATGATGGAACACCACCTCATAGACATCGTCCGCAAGTCGCCGGACGCGTCCAGCGAGGTCCGGTAGAGTTGTATCGAAAAGTGGCCGCAGATGGAGGTTTCCGTTTCCAGCGTGCCCGTAAATGAGCGCCGTCATTCCATGTGCGGTGAAGACCTTCTGCACATCATTGACGAACTCCGCCAGATGCGCGGGAGGAACGGCCACATCATTGACAACAGCAAGGGCGCGGAGGCCTGGCTTCGGGTGTTCGATCAGCCACAAAATCTGTTTTCGCGCTTCCCAGATATTTTCGTTCTTCTCCTCGGCTGTGGCAATAGAAGGTGGCAAACTCATCTTAAGATTACTTCGCTCAAGGTGTTTGATGATCTGTTCGATCCGGCTTTGTAGGTCGGTTCCGGTCAGTTCCATCAGCAGTACGTGGGCGTCAACAGACAGGACTGTGGGTAATGGCTCGCGCTCACGGATGATGCGGATGGTCTCTCGGCTGATCAGTTCTATGGCTGCGATGTCCATTTCACGTAAGGACTGAACGGCTCTTCCGGCCAAGTAGAGGTCATCAAAATAGAGAAGAACGGTAACCCGCTCATGCTCATGGATTTCAGCCCGAAGACCAGCGCTCGTGATAAGCCCTAACGTCCCAACGCTGCCGACCAGAAGCTGCGCAATCCGCTCCCCTGCGGAAAGTTCTTTTATAAAGGCGAAGAGGTTGTAGCCGCTGGCTGTTTTCAGCTCCTTTCTCGATTCTAGTAACATCCTTGCCGCCATGTCCCCCCGGATTCTTCTCTCAAGGTCCGCAAGCCTCGTTGCGATTCGTTCCGGTATCGTTGTTACATCGGTGGTGTCGACCAGATCACCCTCCACCGTGATGAATTCCACGGACTCCAGAAAGCAATCTATGGATCCGTACTTGAGCGCGTGGGGACCGCTTGCCTTGGTGGCAATGTTGCCGCCTATACGGCTGATTTTGGCACTCGTGACGTCAGCCGGAAGGAAATACCCTCTTTTTCTGAGAAACCTCTGTAGATCGCTGTGATAGACTCCTGCCTTGACTGAGACTCGCGCCACGCCGCGCATCTCGGAAAAGCCGCTCATCTCGCTCCAGAATTCATTTTTCGGCAGGGTCATGACGAGCCCATGGCCCAAGGCGCTTCCAGCAAGGCCCGATCCTCCGCCGCGGGCAGTAATCGGCAGACCTTCTTCTCGCGCAAATTCGACGATCTTTTTCACGTCCTCAATGTGACCGGGAAAAACCACTGCCACCGGCCTTATCTCATAGATGCTCTGGTCCCGGGAATATTTCTGAACGGCCTGCTGGTCTGTCAGAACATGTCCCTGCACGATTTCCTGCAGTTTTTCCATGGCTCGTTTCACGTCCCGCTCCCTGGGCAGGCGTCTGCGGTAAGCTCAATCCGAGCAAAGTCGCCTTTTTTCAAAACACCGCGGATAATCTCGGTTCCTCGCAGGATCTCGTCTCCCGTAACAATGAGATGAGGCCGAAAACGGATGCTTCGTTCGCCGCTTCCCACTATCAGCAGTTTTTCCTGCAGGAAGGCTTTGAGGAGCCTGTCCCGCGTTTCGCTGTCCGGGGCATCCATGGCGCACATCAGTCCCCGGCCCCGGGGATTGGATATCACATCAGGGAACTCCGCGGCAAGCCCTTGAAGTTCGCGGAGCAGAAGGTCCCCCAAGACGCGAGCGTTTTCAACCAGCCGTTCCTCCTCGATAATGTGAAGGATATGAGTGAATCGGGCCATGTCCACGAGATTGCCGCCGAAGGTCGAGCTGATACGGCTCCGCTCATTGAACACGTGGCAGCCCATCTCCTCAACGCGACGGGAGGCAAGTATCCCACAAACCTGTGTCTTCTTTCCGAACACCAGGATGTCCGGTTTTGCATCGAAGTGCTCGTAAGCCCAGAACCTCCCGGTGAGTCCTACGCCAGTCTGGATCTCATCCATGATGAACATGATCTCTCGCTCATCACATATCATGCGAAGAGCCTGGAAAAACTCCGGCCTGAAATGGTTGTCCCCTCCTTCGCCCTGGATCGGCTCGATAATCAGGGCCGCGATGTCCCCGCCCTCCCGGTCGATGGCACGGTGGATTTCATCCAGGGCCTCACCCTCGCATTTGCGAACTGCGGCCAGATTTTCGTCAGTGAGCGGAAAAGTTATTTTCGGATTGATGATGCGCGGCCAAGAAAATTTTGGAAAAAACTTGGTTTTACGGGGATCGAAGGTGTTCGTGAGAGAGAGGCAGTAACCGCCCCGGCCGTGAAAGGCCTGTTGGAAGTGGATGACCTTGGTCCCGACCTCCCGTCCGGCGTCCCGACTGAGATTTTTCCGGGTCTTCCAGTCAAAGGCGGCCTTAAGAGCGTTTTCCACGGCCAGCGTGCCCCCTTCGATGAAGAAAACGTGGGGGAGATATGCAGGGATGCCGATTCGAGAAAAGACTACCACCAATTCCGCGAAAGCGGTCGAGTACACGTCGGAATTGGATGGTTTATTGATTGCCAAGCGCCCCAGATGGTTCTGTGCGTCGACGAGTCGGGGATGGTTGTAGCCCACCGCCATGGAGGCGTACATGGAAAAGAAATCAAGGTAACGGTCATTGTTGCGCTTATCTACGAGCCAGCTTCCGTGCGATTGCTCTTCATCGAAGATAATGTCGAATCCCTCTGCCAAAAGGTGCCTGGACAGGGTTGCTTTCACTTCTTTGGGTTCAATCACCAAAACCTCCTAATTTAGAGCATACATCAATTCCCAAGCGCAATCTCATCAAATCCAAGTTTCAAGAGACCCCCACTTAAAGGAGGGTCATTTAAATCTCATTGAGATTTGAAATAAAGTCTTCTTCCATATGTCCATATGTCATATATCAATGTCAAATTTAATCCCTTGAGCGAGGGGCAATTCGGAGCCGTAATTGATAGTCACCGTTTGGCGGCGCATGTAAGCCTTCCAGACGTCGGAACCTGATTCTCGGCCGCCGCCGGTTTCCTTCTCGCCTCCGAAGGCGCCGCCGATCTCGGCACCCGAGGTGCCGACGTTGACATTCGCAATGCCACAGTCAGACCCCGCAGAGGAGAGAAACTCCTCTGTCTGCCTAAGCTCAGTGGTGAAAATCGCAGACGACAGGCCAAGTTTGGCGTCGTTCTGTAGAGCAATGGCATTTGACACTTCGCCACTATATCTGATGAGATAGAGAAGCGGACCAAAGGTTTCCTCTTGCACGACGGGGAAATGGTTCTCTGCCTCAACGATGGCTGGTACCACATAGCAGCCCGACTCATACCCCTCCCCCGTGAGCACCTTCCCACCGTAAGCCAAGCGGCCCCCTTGTTCCCGACATGTTTTAAGAGCTTCGGTAAAGACAGCTACAGCATCCCTGTTAATCAAGGGTCCGACATTATTCTTTTCATCCAGTGGATTGCCGACGCGAAGCCCTTCGTAGGCTTTTATTAATGCATCCCGAACTCTCTCATATACCGCATCATGAACTATCAGCCTGCGTATGGTTGTGCAGCGCTGCCCTGCTGTCCCGACGGCGCCGAACACAACGGCGCGAAGGGCGAGCGGAAGATCCGTGTGCTCCGTCAAGATTACTGCGTTGTTGCCGGAAAGTTCCAGGATGGTCCTCCCCAGTCGTTTCGCTACGACCTCGGCCACATAGCGGCCCACAGGCACCGAACCAGTGAAGGAGATGAGTGGCACGCGCCGATCACCAAGAAATGCCTCGCCGATAGTAGAGCCCTGACCGACCACGAGGGAGAAAATCCCTTCCGGCAAGTTATTCTCTTTCATGACTTCAGCGACAATTTTCTGCACGGCAATTGCCGAAAGAGGAACCTTGGACGAGGGTTTCCAGATTATCACATCGCCGCAAACAGCTGCGACCATGGCATTCCAAGACCACACCGCCACGGGGAAATTAAAGGAGGTCACTACGCCGACAGGTCCCAGTGGATGATATTGCTCGTACATCCGGTGCCGACCCCGTTCGGAGTGCATGGAGAAGCCATAAAGCATCCGCGATTGTCCTACTGAGTAATCGCAGATGTCGATCATCTCCTGCACTTCGCCCAAACCCTCTTGAAGGGACTTGCCCATCTCATAGGAGACCAGCGTACCAAGAGGTTCTTTGACGGCCCGGAGCTTGATCCCGATCTGCCGGACAATCTCGCCTCGCCGCGGGGCTGGGACCATACGCCAAACGGAAAATGCGGACTCTGCAGTCCTCACAACCTGTCCATACGCCTCCCTGGTGGATTGACTGACCGTAGCAACGGTCCTTCCGTCTACCGGGCTGACCACCTTCAGCATGATGCCGTTGTTTTCCCCGGCCCACCAGATACCGGTCGATGCTCCTGGATTTTGATTCTCAATGCCCAAGCTCTTGAGGAAATCCATACTCTCCTCCCCTTCCTCCTCATGCGGCGGATCGGACTTCAGGATAATTCTGGATGGATGCTTGCGCAGGTGACTCACATCGTGATGATTTTTTGTCCTTGACATTAGCTATAATAGACAGCTTTCACCTCTCTGATCGTCCCTCGCTCCGCGGATTTCGGCGTCTGAAGATTATTTTAACACGTCGTTATTCCACTTCCCCATATGAGAGCTGCTCCTAAGATGTACGATCTCGACAAAATAAACACGACTTTTGCCTACCGCGGTCGTTGAAGGCTCCTCTTGACAGTCGTATGACTCCTCAGAATTTTCTTCAGCCGTTTCAGCATTTCTTTTTATTTATGAGATGAGCATTACATTACTCATCCCACGATCCATAGACGGGCTGCGGTTCCTTTTTGACAAGCAGGATCGAGCACGGCATTTTTAAAATGAGTTCACCATTGCTTCTGCCGAACAGAAAGTGCTCCAAATGTCCTTCCTCGTGGGCGAGCATCACGAGAAGGTCGATCTTTTTTTCTTTCACGATCCTCAATACCTCTTTCGTGGGGTCTCCCTCTTTGAGTATGATATTTATGGCTACCCCTCGCGCCTGTTCTTGTTCAATAATTTTATCGAGCTGTTTCCTGGTTTTCTTGAGGAGATTCTGGTAGTCTTTCTCCAGGTTTGGCATAGGAAGGTTCCATCCTTCGATACCAAAAGGATCGTGGATAACATGGACTACCGTTATCTGAGCTCCATATTTTTGGGACAGCGATGCGCCATAATGGATCGCCTTAGCGTCGTACTTGACCATTCTACTCACAACGAGAATATGTTTGATGTTTTCCATAGAATTGCCCTCAATAGTTACTTTTACCCCTCTATCAGTATTTTAACACGCCCATATACAGGATGTATTCGTCGCATCATGTTTTATTGGTCCGGGTATAACATGCCTAACAACTGGATTTATTTTACTATGTTTGATAATTGGCTCTCATTGCTGGAATAAAAGCGTATCTTTGACATCGTGTAAAGAGAATTCACATTATCGTAGGTGCAATCCTTCGCTCCGTTTCACATACCATACTAACGTTGAATTTATTTATTCACGTGTTTTTGTAAAATTGCTGATCGCTGGCGCAGCCCAGTGTAATGTTGCGATGGAAGGATAATAGAAGAATATTGCTTTAGTCGGGCTGTTATACAATTTTTTAGCAAGGACTGCTGCGACGCTTAATTAATTTATGATCATGCTCGATGAGTGATTGTCGCAGGAACTGCGCCTAACGGATGAAGTTCCTAGCGTTGTCGGACAAATCTTGCGACCATGCCGGCGAATACCAGAATCCATGCTACCAAGGCAAGGTAGAAAAAGAAACGGGAGATTGGCAAAAGAGGCTCAAAGCCTGCCACTTTTCCGAATTGAAACGTGCACGCAGCATACATGCCAAGCGGGAAAACCATGCTCCAATGGCCTACATCGTAGGTGAGGGGAAAGCGTTTGTATCCGTACCGCCAGACATTCAACATGACCATAAGGGGGATCCACCAGGTTGTCACAGTCCAAAGCACCACTGTCGTCCACATGAGTGCAGGAAGTACTACCTGAAAAAAATCCCAATAGCGGGTATGAAGGATGAGTTCGGCTCCTGCCAGCGTACTGATTGCCGCTGCGCCCATGTTGATCCAGTAAGGAGGATTGAGACTTTTCGCGGGAAGGCTCAGGAATATCATCCGCCGGATTATAAGAACGATAAGAAGAAAATAGAGCGCGACCCCTAATCCGTGCATACTTAAGGCTACCAACAGCATAACATCCTGTCTGCGGTCGAGGTAAGGGGTGAGCAGGATGGTAATGATAGACGCAGACTGTGTCCCGACTACGTAGATCAGCCATGAACCGCTCAACTCGCCCTCATCCATAGTTTTTTCCTTGCTTACGATTACCGCAGCGATAAAAGTGTAGAAGAGAGCCACCCAAAGGAACAGACCCATTACCCAAAAGAAAAGACCGATATGAAAGGCTCCTGATAAAATAATAAATTGACTACCGATAATACACGTCCCGGCGGTTATCGTAAAAAGAGCGGGGGCCCGGGTTGGTAACGTTGCATCAGCGAGGAGCTCTCCAGGAAATAACAAAACTCGCATAACCATAAGCATTACCAACGCCGCGTAGGCGAGTTTATTTATACCGAAGAGACTATATGCGACCGATTCCCTCTGCTGTTGGAATGCCGCAATGGATACGATACCTGTTGCCATGATAAAAGCAAAATATCCTGGATAAAAACTAGCCGCTACCCGTTGGAGGATTTTTTTCATAATGGATCCGTTGTCATCCGTTGGTTGCTCTTGTTACTTCCATGCCGCAGTTGTCCGTCCCTCGTTGAGTCTTAAAATCATCCATTATATCTCTGATGGACTGCTCTTTTCTCTTTTTTTGATGCAATGACTTAACATTCATATATAATCTCAGTTCGAATAAAAAAAAGGTTCATCTCAACAAGAAAAGCGGATGCCGCAGCAAGGCCGAGCGGGCCCCGATATATTATCAAGGACGGGCTCAAACTGTTGCCTAATCCGCTTAATAACGCGAGCGCTAATACGAGCGCCACAAATATAATTTCCAATAACGGATGAAACTTTCTTTTTGCGAGATGTAATTCGACGGACTCCAAATAATCAAATAATGTTGATGTTTTCAACTTGAAATCCTCCCAATCACACTTTTTTGAAAAGTAGGTTAATGTTTGCTTATACTGACTACTTTCAGTGTCAAGCTTCCCTGCAAACTGTTTATCCATAATACTTCACACTCTCTCCTCTTGCAGTTCAGGGCGACTTGTTGTGCTTCTTGGTATTATCTCATATCCCCGGAGATGAATGAGTCACCATCCCCTTCTCGCTCTCCCGGAATTTTGCCGCTCAAGGACTTGAAAAATCTCCTTTCACTCGTTCACTTTTCGGCACATTGCGCGAAAAAAAGCCGGCGATCATCTTTCGATAATCTCCGGCTTCTGAATGCAGATATGAATCTTCGGTTTTCGTCATTATGCATGTTGATGCGTCCGGATAGAGCTCAGCATGCGGGCGCTGATATCAGTGCCGCTCAGCAGGTTTGAGAGCCCGATGCCCAAGAGAGCAACAAGGTTCAGAACCATCGGAGCCATTCCGACGAGAGCGAGGATCCCCAGCGTGACGGCGGTAATTCCGAAGAGTAGCTGGATTCCTGCTGAAGCAGTTACCGCTTCACGGGCTACGTCCTTAAATACATCATCTTCATCCATTCGGCCGATCAGCATTTCATCGAGCCGTGCGGAGATGCCGCTGCTGAATATCAGTGTTCCGCCGAAAACGATGGCGGCCGTCGGCATTAGGACCACGGGAGCAACGTTCAGGAGCGTCAGAATGCCCAGGATAATCCCCGTAATACCGCCAACAACCTCCGCGGTCAATCCGGAACCCAATCCTGACACATCAAACCACCCCTTCGTCGTCTCATGGAGCAGCCGCGAGAACCGTCTTGCTACGGCGCCTCCTTCATATACGAATGCGATGCCTAGGGCGATCGTTGAAACCGGGATCATGTAATGAGGCATTATGGCCGCCAGCCCGATGATAGATAGCGCGACTCCCGCGCCGCCGGCGATGCCTTCTGCTAGTGATCTGCCTTTCAGGTACCGCTCTTCCATTCCTTGGGTTTCCTGTAAAGTGGTTGCCATACAGAACACTTCCTTTCCCGGTACAACCTGCTACCTGACAAGCTGTACCGTATCTTTACTTCCAAACATATTTTATCTCTTTTTTAAGAGTAGTCAATTGAACCAAAATACTATCTCATTTTGCTGTACAACTCATCTATCACAACATTAGTCGTACATTTTCCGGTCAGTTGATGAGGAGCGATTATGCAATAAGAGCGTCCTGCATAAGGCAATCGTAATGTGTTCAAAATCGATGTTAGGTTTGAGACAATAAGTGAATTTTTATGTAAAGTGATGAACTTCAGTGCGGCCATGATACAGAACACAAAGATAATCACAATGGGCGAACTCAAACAGCAATTTAAAAGGTCAATCACTTAGAGGAGATTATCGGCATAACACTTTACACGTTTTTTTTAACAAACTGAACGCGAAGGCAATAATCACTGAGACCTTATCATCACCTGATGAGTTCTGCCAATCCATAGACCTGCTGCGATTTGCCGGCATAATTAATCTCACCTCGAACAGTTGCCATAGCAAATCCACCGATCAGCCAGTTTGTGATGGTTTCCTGGTCAACTACCGTTATAATGAGCGTTCCGATGCCCTCTTTCCCCCTCCAAGTGACTAACCATGCTTGCGGCCTATGATAGAAGCCGAATCCGAGACGCCTGCTCCTCACCGAGATCCTGAGATCAGCAGGGTTTTCATCCAAGTCGTCGAGAACGAGAAATCCCAGTACTGGTTCGAACATCGATGACCAGGACTTACCTTTTGAACTGTGTAAATAGAGATCGTCTCCCTTTTCAGTTGTCAGATAGAGTCCCTGAAAATCGTTATAGAAAAGACCTGAGACGATCGCGTACCAGGGTGAGAGATTCGTCATGAATATATATTCATAGATTACTCTGCCGTGAATTTCCCAATCTTTCCAGGTTAGCATACCCGTCGTGTCTCCCAGGGAATAAAGAGAATCGGCGTTTTCCCGCTTCAATCTTTCTCTCATAGGTTCGACAGTAAGCGTCAAGTGGTTCTTCGGGCTTTTGAGTGTTATTCCTGTTGCTGCGTTTCCGATGAATTGGAATTCAGGAGAATCGGGAATGCGCAGCAGCTCCTTTTTTTGTTCACATATGAACCCGCGCCCGAAACCGCTATCCAGCCTCCGTGCTCAGCATGGAGTACTACGTGAGCATCTGCTGTGTATTTTCCTCCACGTCTTGCTCTGTCATTGTCGATCGCAAAGGCCACATGGCCTTTTTCATCAGCTCCAGCAAATGAAAAATAATCTGAAATGAACACCGGTCCTGTTCCCGCCAGAGCCGCTGCAATATTCAATTGATCCGATCGGCCAACTAATTGTTGGGATTTCGCTGTCAAATTGGATGTCGGTGTAGCGTCACTCCACTTGTCGGCAGCAAACGAACAACAAACCGCAGTCATAAACAACAAAACTACCCTGATAAGCACAAGATAAATACTTCGGTGTCGAACGGACATCAG
>Ga0335081_10007574_pt1 | contig 17357 bp, 13 predicted proteins | sample Lox_Sample_35_FD_206713 | JGI IMG/M metagenome (GOLD analysis project Ga0335081, IMG submission 206713) | Soil microbial communities from Loxahatchee National Wildlife Refuge, Florida, United States - Lox_Sample_3.5 | ecosystem: Environmental > Terrestrial > Soil > Wetlands | place: USA... | reverse complement strand
GCGCCGATTGTTGGAACGATTGAAAAATGAGCGCAGTGAAACAGAATTTTTAACCAAGCCGGTCATGCTTGTCCATGAATGTCAGGGCGCTATTGATACGGCTTGCAAGAAACTTGGCATCGCCCGTATCACGCATCACGATTTGCGACATCTGTTTGCTACCCGCTGCATTGAAAGCGGCGTGGACATTCCGACGGTTTCCCGCTGGCTTGGACACAAGGATGGTGGTGCATTGGCGATGAAGGTCTATGGCCATTTGCGCGACAGTCATTCCACCGCGATGGCGCAGAAAGTTCATTTTCTCGAAAGCGAGCCGACGACAAAAGAAGCGGCAGCGAAAAATTAGTGGCGATTCAACCTGGCTCTTTTTCATCCTCGATTTCGATGGCCTTGACCAAACCATCTTCACCGGCGGCCAACGATGAATAACGCTCGACCATCGGCTTGATGGATTCCACGTTCCGCGCCTGCAATGCAATCCCCAGATTGCGGAGGTTTTTCCCTTTGATCCGCACCATGCGGTTCAAAAATGAAATCGTGATGACGTCAGCGCCTTGGGCTGATTCAAATTTGGCCAGTTCGACGTGATGATACGACAACACATAAAAGCAGTCCGCGCTGATTTCCAGCCGCAAATTGTCCATCGGCACAGGATCGCCGCCGACACTGCGACCGAGTTTGTAACAGGGGGAATTGTCTCTCATATTCTCATGCCTCCACTTCGTTTGTTTTGATTTGCCTGACGCCGCGCCATTTCAATCCGCTCCCGCATGGTTTGAGTTTTCTGGGTTTTCCGCTCAACGGTTTCGGTTGGTTTGACGGATTCGGTTTGATTCACCTGCTGCGATTGCTTGGCTGCCTCACGCTGGCGCTCAACTTGGGAATGCCGCTCGGATTCTTCCTGCCGCAACGCTTCCGCCTGCCGGAGGGCTTCTGCTTGACGCTCCAATTTTTCGTTCTGCTCCATTTCCGCCGCTCGCTTTGCCGAAACGCGCCGGGACTGTTGAACATTCAGAACGAAGGCAAGATCCCGTCCCCACATCGTTGCCAGCTTTTGAAACGCGCTCGGCTTCATATCCATCGCGAGCGTCCGATGACCGGAATGCGCGATGTTTTGCCGAAGCTGGATTTTGTCGGCGGTGAAAATTTTGACGCCCTTGCGCCCGCGCGAAATCGTCACATACCATTGTTGCTCGTTGGTAGCCGCCTTGACTGCTGAATCCGAGAACAGGACATAATCCACGGTCTTGCCTTGAGCGGCGTAGGAGGTGACGGCGTAACCGCGCACGAACTGGCGGTAATCTTTTGATAACACCCGCCCATCATCCAAGGCAATGCGCCCGTCGGCGTGGATTTTCTTCACCGTCACCAATTCACCATTAGCGAGCTTGCGGCCATCCTGTGATTTGTCATTGGCCTTGAGTTGCAGCCGATCTCCGGCAGACAGCGAAAGTTCTTTCGGCTGGCAAATCGTGATTTTGTCCAATTCCTTGAACGGCACAGGCCGGATGCGATTGTCGGCCTCAATCAGCAAATGCTTGTCGGTCATGCCGCGCAATTTCCCCGCGCTGCCGGATTTGAATCCGGCCGTTGGGCGGTTGAACACCAGAACGGAGTCGGGCTGGTAAAACCGCTTGTCGCGTTTTTGCGCGTCCGTCAAATCCTGCCGCTCCAATGCCGTGACGGTTGTTTCATCAACGCCAATCAATTTCTGTGATTTCAGGCCGAGCCGGACAGATTCGTTGACCTTGTGAATCTCATTCCAGCTTTGCGAGACGATGACCGTAGATTGCCGATTTTTGAAAAGTTCAAGGAAGTGTTCCGTCAATTTCGATTGTTGATCCGCCAGCGTGCAGGCGACGATGGCGCCTTGATTGTCCAGCCGGTCAAACGATGAGCCGAGCTTGCCCCGCCGCGCCTCATCCACGGCGAGCCGGTATTGTTCCAGCCAATGGCGTTCGGCCTGATTCTTTGCCGCCGCTGGATTTTGACGGCGGATGTTCGTCAGTTTGGCGTAACCAAGACCGGAATACTGTTCAATCGCCCGTAGCGCGTCCGATGCCTCGACCGCTCCATGCTGGCGTGTATCACCGGACAGGATGATGCGCCCCTGGTTGATTTGAATATAATCCAGCAGTTGCAGCATTTGTTTCCCGCCGATTTGCCCGGCCTCATCCACGAGGACGACCGCACCACGCCGCATAGAACGGTGCGCGAGAAAAGCACTGACCGTCTCCGCGCCGGTGAAGCCGTCCCGTTCCAAGTCGGCGACCTGTTGTCGTTGTGGCGCGAGGACATGAACGACCTGACGAGCTTTGGCGAGTCCGGCTTTGACCTCGCGCAGGGTAAAACTTTTGCCTGTCCCCGCACCGCCGCGAAACAGCGTGACGAAATCGCGCGAGGACAGGATTTGTTTCGCCGCCTGTTCCTGCTCATAATCCAGCGAATGGTTGATTTGCCGGTAATTGGGAGCCAGCAATTCGTATTGACCTTTCCGGTGTTGAGCCAGGTTGACGATGTTATACTCACGGCGCAGAACTTCCGGCGTCGTGATTTTTCCTTCAAACTGTTCGTCACGGATATAATCACGTTTGCCGGTAACGCCTTGAATTTCCGCCAGTGACACGTTTTGACCGCGCAGATGTTCCAGCGCGTGACACCAAATCTCATGCTCATGGACGACCGAGCGGCGTTCAAACAGATGTTGCTCCGCCCAATTCACGGCTTGGCTGGCGGTTATTTTCGGTGACGGTTCCGGGGAGCGATGTTTGTCCAAACGACTGACTTGCCACCATTCTTTCCACGACAGTTGCTTGTTCCACATGGATTGCAATTTGACAATGCCAACATCCTTGATCTTCCGCGCCCGTTCCTTGTGCGCGATGTTCGCCCGGATGACCTTGATATTTTGATTGGCCTTGTCCGGTTCGCGTTCCAGCAGTTCCTTGGTTTTCTGATCAATCTCCGCATGACGCTTGGAAAAACGGTCAATCATTTCTTTGCTGACACCGGCAATATCAAAGTCGCCACGCGAATTGCTCTCAATACCATACCCGAACCGTTGCAGCGACATGAGCAATTCGTGGTAATAGACCTTCCGAACAAATTTCTGCGCTGTGACCATTTCGCAGGCTTCCAACGCTTTCCACCGGCCTTCCACTGAATCGCGCGTGGCATTGAACAGGATGCAATGGCTGTGCAAATGCGGGTCCAACGCCCTGGACGTGTCATGCCGGAAGATTGCGCCGACCACGTTGCCGGTCGTCCGCTGCGAATACTGGCCATCCTTCCGAACCCGTGTGGCAGCGTAAATTTGCAATTGGCGCATGGCGACCTGCACCGCCTCGTCATGCGCCTCGATAATCCGTTTATCATTCCCAACCAGCGCCACGATGGAAACCGATTTGGGCGGTGACAACGTGAAATCGTAAAACACCCGGCGATTGGCGGATTCATGGACGTTCCCATCCTTATCCACGCGAACCCGTTTTGTATTCAGGCGGGGCGTTAATTGTTCCCCCGTCTGCGGATGAAGATTATGGCAGAGGTTCACGAATTCCAGCTCATTGGTGACGCCGGATAATCCCAATTGCCTCGCCCCTTCGCCGAACCATTGACCAGCAACGCTCCGGCCTTCCATGTAGTAATCACCGACGCGCAGATGTTCACGAAAATACGACTCCGCATTTCCCAAACTGTATTGCGCCTTCATCGTCAGCATGGCGACAAGTTAAATCATCAGACCGCAAATTTTGCGCTATGGGTGACGCAAAATGCAGGCAACGAAGTGCTATGTATAAACCGTGTTAGAAAGTGGACGCTGTTCTCCTTGTATCCACAAGGGGCAGACGTAACAAAGAAAATGCCGGTGAAAAATCAAACCACGGACAAATGGAAAATTATGAATGCACCAACCGTATCCGCCGAAGCGAAGTCTCGCTTCGCAGAAGCCGTCAAAAATTACACGCCGCCCGCGCCGGAAAAATACCGCGCGTTGAATGAAGTCAAAGAATCCATCATTGCCCTGCGGGAGCGCAAAGCCTCGTATGAAACGATTCGCGCGATGTTGCACGAGAACGCCGGCATCGAGGTGTCGCACCAAACCGTCGCCCGTTATTGCCGCGAAGTGCTGGATGCGGGCAAGGCCAAGAAGCCGCGTCGTTCAAAGACGTCAGCAGCGCAACCGCCCGCGTCTGTGCCCGCCGAATCACCAGCACAATCACATCTTGGTTACCGGCGGCCACGCGGACCGCACATCACTGATTCAAAAAATCTTTAGCGCACCAGCGTATGTGTCGCCCATCAAGGCGACCAGAGAGCGACTCCAAAGCGATCCGCCATTCCTAAAGAGCAAGGACTTTTGGAAAGCGTCCGCGACCAACGTGCGTTGCCCATTCGTGCAACGCGCGCTCGTCGCGGACGGATGAAGGGGGAGCGCAGCCGCGTCCGCTTCCGTCTGGCATTGACGTCGGCGCTCCGCTTCGCGCCGCCAATGCCAGACCGAAACGTATCCAAAATGAGATGGACCAAATGGAGAATTCTGGCGGTGTGAGGCAAACATTGAGTATAATTTTGAAAGGACGACCATGAATGAAAAACTGAATGTATTCGTCAGTTCGGTGCAGAAGGAACTCGAAGACGAGCGGGTCATCGTCCAAAATCTGTTGAACACCGACCCGTTTCTGTCGGCGCATTGTTCGCCGATTCTTTTCGAGTTCGAGCCAGCCTCGCCGGACAAGGCGTTGGATGGATGCCTGAAATCACTCGATGGTTGCCACGTTTATTTGCTCATCGTGGCTGCCCAATACGGCTCATTGGTTGGCAAGCTGTCCATAACCCACGCGGAATACCGGCGGGCCAAGGAAAGAAAATTGCCAGTTCTGGCATTCATCAAAGGCGACCGCAAAACGAAGCGCGAGGACGGCACCGAAGCATTGTTGAAAGAACTCGACACTGACGGCCCGAAATACAAACGCTTTGGCAATGTCATCGAACTGCAAAAGGAAGTCCGTGCCGCCCTCGTCAAACTTCTAAAAGAACAATTCGGCATCACGCCTTCCAGCGACGAAAACGAAGTCGCGCAGCAAACCATCGAGGCTACTTCCATATTCGAGTCGCAGCCGCTGACGAGATTGCGCTGGTCTGAACTCGACCACGAGGTGATCCGACAATTGATTGCCGCAGCGGAACGCCGCGATGCTGGGAAAATCTCCGCCGCCGACTTGCTTGCGGGCGCATCGGTGCGCGGCTTGGTCTGGCACCATTCGCAGACCGGCGAACATTACGCTACCGCCGCCGGCATCGTGCTGCTGGCGAAAGACCCTTCAGCGGTTTTTCCTCAGTGTCGTATTTTGGCTGATGCCTATCGAGGTGCGGAGCCGGATGGCAACCCCCATGACCATGAAGACATCCGCCGGCCGATGCCGGCCGCGATTGACCGTGCCATCGCCTTCATTGACCGGAACACCCGTCATCCAATGCGCGTTGTTGGCCTCAATCGCCTACGGCTGGATGAATATCCCGTTGAGGCATTGCGGGAAGCTCTGGTCAACGCCGTCGCTCACCGCCAATACGAGGACGCCGGGCGCAAAATCATGTTGGAAGTTTTCGCCGACCGCGTGATCGTCTCCAGCCCCGGTCTGCCGCCGTCACCTATCACCCTGGCCAGCCTCCGCAAGGGCAAGTATCGCCCCTGCTCCCGCAATCCGGTGCTGGCCCAATGCCTCTCCTATTTTCATCGCATCGAGGAACGCGGCAGCGGCTTTCGCCGGATGCGCGACCAAATGCTTAATCACGGTTTGGAACAGCCGCTCATAGGCACGGACACCGGCTATTTTCAGGTTGTATTCCCCGGCCCCGGCGAGAATCTGGATCGCATTCGTGTCCCGGAAACCCGGTTGACGGTAACACCGGCCATCGAAGCCGGACTCACCGAACGACAGAAAAAAATCATTGCTCAGGTGGTTAAAACCGGACACGTCACCAGTGGTTGGTGTGTCCGTAATCTGAATATAGTCAAGGACACCGCCCATCGCGATCTGGTTGAGCTTGTTGATTTGCAGATATTGGTTCGGACAGGACGTGGACGAAATGTTGCTTACCGGCTGAAGGATGCCCGTGGTTGAATCGTCCGATAATCGTCCGATTTTTTGCTCGAATCGTCCGATTGTTGCCTGGCGATGGATGTTTGCGTCCACCCCAGCATTTGCAAATTTCAAAGATGTCTTTGTGGATTTGCAATGCCATCGGAATTGTCCGAAATCGTCCGACGAATTCAGGAAATCATCCGATTAACCAATCCCAGGTCTCTGCCCCGACCAACGCGCGCTCCGTTTGACCGTGCTCCTTTCGTCCGCGCGGCCCGCACTTCGCGCGCGCTCGTCGTGAGCGGAATTTTGTGGCCGCAGATGCGGCGTGCTTCCGTCTGCGGCTCGGCGCTGGCGTTGCGCTCCGGCTCTGCTCCAGCCGTCGCACCGCCTGCGCTTCACTTGTTACCATCGCCGACCGCAGACCGAAGCATATTCGCCACATCCGTAATTTGGTGAATAGCCAATCATGACTTCACCCATTCGTCGTAATCAGGGTGGGACTTGAGCACCTCGATAGCTTGAGCCTGAAGTTCAGGCGACAATTGGCGAAATGCTTCGGCGGCAATGAGCATGTGGCCTGCTCCGTCCCAGGCAAGGACGCCGCACTGAGAAATTGCGAGGCCGACAACGATCCAAATAAACGTCAAATTCGCTTCACTACCTCATTTCAAAGCCAATGACGGCTTTCGACAACAAAAATCAATGCGTGTTTCACAATTTTCACAATCGCCTTTCATGTGTAGGCGGCTTTTGCTCCACTCCGGCAGCACGGAGGACAAGGTTTGATTTTTTTCTTTCATTCAGGGTTAAATTCCACCCTGACTGCGACGCAGTTTGGCAGCGGATTGGAACCGGCTGGCGAAGTAGGAACCGATGACCAGAACTGCGGCGAGCAGTTGGGCAATCAAAGTTTCGCGCGTTGGGAAAACCGAAAACCACAAACCCATCCAAGGCGGAATTGTGCTGGTCAAGCCGTTGATGGGCGTCGTGGGAATCCAATGCGCCAGTTGCATTTCTTGGGCTTGTTCGCCAACCATAACCAGAAGCACGCCTCCCAAGAGGATGCCTGTAACGATCAGCATTTTCCGGTAAGGCAACTGGCGATGAGCCACAAACGTCAGCACCGCGACGATGCTCGTGAAGAACAATCCCAACAACGCACCACCTAGGATGACCTTGCCGCCCATTTTCAAATAATAACTTTGCAGGAACAGCACCACCTCGAAACCTTCGCGATAAAGCGAGGTGAATCCCAACAGGCCCAAGCCCCAGAGGAGCTTCGGCTTGGAAAGCACTGCATTCTCCTTGCCTTCCAGCAGTTCCTTTTTCCTGCGGTTATGCCGTGAAATCCAGCCGCCCCAATAGATTTTGTGAAAGAACCAGTTCATCACCACCAGCAAAACGATGACCGCCAGCAACCCTGTGGCAGCCTGAAGGTCGAGCGCGGAAAGACTCCCGGTCAAATCATGAACGATGCCCACGGCAATAAATCAGGTGAACAGCGTTGCGACGAAAGCGATGGCTGCGCCGATGGCGACCGGACGGCGGTGCGGTTGCCGTTCTCCAATCATGCTAGCCGTGATGGCCGTGAGCACCAGGATACATTCCAGCCCTTCCCGAAACACGAGCACGCCAATGTCCAGAATCGCTGATGCGTGATTCGTGTTCGGCGCTTCAGGATTCGGATTGCCGCCAGCGGTGATTCCTTGCCAGACCAATACGCCGACTACAATGAGCGCCGCAATCAACAGCGCGACCCGAAACCGGAGGCGGAAACGGGCGGCGACAAAAGATTCGCTGCCGCCCAACTTGTCTTCTTTTTCCATGAAGCGCGTCATGGCTCGAACAATCGTTGTCCGATAAACTCGCCCTTTTTCACGCCAGGTGGACAGGCGAACAAGCCACCGCCCACATGGGTGACAAACTGGTTCATCATGTCGAACTTCGACATCTTGTCGAAGATTTTGATGAAGCCGGTTCGCGGGTCGCGTTGATAGCAGACGAAGAATAAGCCAGCGTCGTATTCCAAACCTTGGCGCCAAGGCGGCCAGCGTTCGGCGGTCAAATTCACGCCGTCATCAAATGAATAAGGTCTGCGGAGAATCTGCGCGCCGTCGTTGTTTGCAGGGGCGGCAAGACGCACATGTGAATCCTCAGGAATTACAAAGTCGCCGTCGCCGTTCGTCGCCTCCAAATTTAATGAATCAAATTCGTTTGTTCCGCTCAACGGCGCGCCGGAATCTTTATATCGCCCCACAGTTTGCTCCTGGAACTCCGTCTTCATGCGGTCCCAATGTTCCAGCGCGATGCGAATGCGCCGGACCACAACATAACTGCCGCCGCGCATCCAATCCGGCCCTTCATCGCCAACCCAAATCACCTTGTCCATCGCCTTCGGGTCGTTGATGGACGGATTATCCGTCCCGTCTTTGAAGCCCATCAAGTTGCGCGGTGTTTCGCGGGCATCATGGTTTGGGACAAACCCGGTTTGCACCCAACGAATTTGCGCCACGCCATCGGCAATGCGTGCGAGTTGACGCAGGGCATGAAATGCGACCTGCGGATCATCCGCACAAGCTTGCACGGACAAATCACCGCCGGTGTGCGCCTCAACCAGTTGGTCGCCGGCAAATTTGGGCAAGTCAACCAGCGCGGCGGGTCGGCGCGCTGCCAAACCGAAACGGTCTATGCCATCCTTGACAAACAGCCCCGCGCCGAAACCAAACGTGAGCGTCAAGCGCGCAGGCGACAGGCCAATGGCCTCGCCGGTGTCAGCGGCCATCGTGCTCGAATCAGGTGTTTCGTAATCGTCGCCTTTTGCGGCGTTAGTCGCGGTTGTGGTCGTTGCGGCGAGTTGCAGCCCATTTTCAAGGGGCTGGGCGGTATCGCCTTCGGCCATTCTCGCGGCAACAGCAGTCCAGGCTTTCAACAAATTCACCACGTCACCGCGATTAGTCGTCACCAAATCGAACGCGGCAAAATATGTGAAGCGTTGTTCCGGCGTCAGAATGCCGCCCTGGTGCTCGCCATAAAACGGTTCGATTGACGCATTGGCGTAACCGGCTTCGTCCGCGAAAGCGGCATGGCCCAAAATCAGCCCGGCGGCAGATATTGAAAATGCCCGGCGTAACAAATGTTGGCAACGGTTGGCGAAGTTCATCAAACGGCAGTCAGATTGTCAGCCTCGTCTTCGGAGTTCACCGAGTTGAATGAACTTTCAACTTTCTCCGGCACGGATGTTGGCGCCATCGCGTCGAGTTCGATTTCAAACCACAAATCGGCGCGGCAAACTGTGGCGTGGGCGGGCGCGAGCGGCAGCGGCGGAATTCCGCGTTCGCGGCAACACTCCTCAAAAATCGGCAAAGCACGGATGTCGTGGAAATAGCCGATGGCGCGCGTGGTATTTTCCCAGTCCATGCCGCGCGATTTTAGAATCGCCTCGACGACATCGAGTGTGAGATGAATTTGTTTCACCGTGCTGTCAGCAAAAACGGTTTTGCCATCGGGCGCGATGCTGGCTGTGCCGGAAATCATCAGCGTGCGATGGTCGGCAAATTGCATTTCCACCGCGCGGCTGAACGAGCTGCGATAATTAGTAGCCGGACATTGCAACGGCGAAATGATTTCTCGAATTTGCACTCGATTATTTTTTGGCCGCACGGCCAGTGCGCCGGCTGCGAGCGCCACACCAAAAGGATTTTTTGCGCCGATGCCGGTGCTGGCGGGAACGAGCCGGTCGAAAACGCTCCGGCTCTGGAAAAACTTTGTGCGCGCTGCGTTGAATTCGCCATACCAATTCAGCAAATCGTCCAAATAAAACCAAGTGCGCGCGACGTGCGAAAAATCCATGCCGATTTTTTGCAGCGCGACTTCAATTTGCTCAAAACAACTGATCGTTTGCGCGCCGCGACTGGCGGAAAAATCAGCAGGCAAAACACCGGCCAGAAAACAATAATCCGCGTCGGCGTCCGACCACGCGCTGCCGACGATGCGATCCGCTAACTTGACGCGGCGAACCGTCTGGCCGTCGAGCGCGAACGCGGAAATGCCCGCCACGTGTTTGCCGGGGCAAACGTCGCCTTGCAACCAAAGCATCGGCCAGTCCGCGCCGCCCATGCGCGCGCGCGCGGCGTCGTGAAAACCGCAGCCACCGAAAACCATTTGCGCGACCACGCTTGCGGAGGTCGGCGGAAAATCGTCGAAAATGGACAATTCATCCGAGCCTTTGCGCCGTGCGCTGATGAATTGCTCCCGCGAGCCGCCACGTTTCAGCGTGACGACATCGCCGTGCGTCCAGCGTTCGCGCGCGACGTTCGCGGACTGGATCATCGTTTTATTGCTTTGGGTATGGCCAGTCGTAGTGACGTTGGCAGGTGAATTTTTCAGTTCTGTTGTCATAAAATCTTTGTGCGAAGTTTTTTACGCCGTTGAATCATGGTTGTGACGATGGCTCAAAAAGATGCTGGCCGATGTATTCGCCTTTTTTCGCGCCGGGCGGGATGGCAAACAGTCCGCTGCCAGTGTGCGTCCAAAACTGGTTCAACATCACGTCGTATTTTGACATTTTGTCGTAAAGGCCGATGAAGCCTTCGCGCGGATCGTTCTGGTAGCAAATGAAAAACATGCCGGCGTCGTATTCCAACGCCTGCCGCCACGGCGGCCAGCGTTCGGTGATGACGCTCACGCCGTCGTTGTAGGAAAAAGAACGGCGCAACATGGTGTCCGCGCGCGGACCAACAATTCTCAAGTGGCTGGGAATGTCTTCGCCGTCGGCATCGGTGGCCGGCGCGTTGGTGTTTGCGTCGTCTTCCGAATGGGGATGCTTCATTTCGCCGATGGCCTTTTCCTGATACGCCACCGGCATGTGATCCCAATGTTCGAGGGCAAAGCGGATTCTGCGGACGACTTGATAAGTGCCGCCGCGCATCCACTCCGGTCCATCCGAACCAACCCAGACGGAATCATTCATCGCCTGCGCGTCATCCGGTGACACACCCATTGCTTCGGCAGGGAATCCCAACAGATGGCGATGCTCGGTCGGCCAGTAGCCGGTTTGCACCCAGCGGATTTGCACCACGCCTTCACCGATGCGCGCAAGCTGGCGGATCGCGTGAAAAGCCACTTGCGGATCATCGGCGCAAGCCTCAACTGCGAGGTCGCCGTCGGTCCGGCCTTCAATCATTTGGTCATTGGCAAATTTGGGCATGTCCACGAAAGCTTCAGGACGGCGCGCTGCCAAACCGAAACGGTCTTTGCCATCCTTGACAAACAGCCCCGCGCCAAAACCGAACGTGACCGTGAGCCGCGCGGGCGGCAGACCGATGGCTTCGCCAGTGTCGGCGGCCATCGTGCTCGGATCGGGCGTTTCGTAGTCGCCGCCATTGACGGCGTTGGTCGCGGGCGGGACAGCGGGTCGGAATCCGTTTTCCAGCGGCTGGGCCGTTTCGCCTTGTGTCATTCGTGCGGCGGCGGCAGTCCACGCCTTGAGCAATTTCACCACGTCATCGCGGTTGGTCGTGATAAGATCGAAGGCGGCAAAATACATGTTGAGTTGCCGCGACGTTGCGACGCCACTTTGATGTTCGCCGTAAAATGGCTCGGCTTGAACGGGAATGGAATTTGTCTCCGCGCCAAAGGTCGTGACGGCAAACGCTGTCGAAATGGTCGCAAAAAACGCAAATGCCCGGCGTATTGAAAAAATTTTATGGCTGAATGATTTCATGGCACGGCTTCCACCAAAGAGTTCACGTCGTCCTCCACGTAATAAAATCCCCTTCCGTCCGGCTTGAGCGCCAGGCCGAACAAATCGCCGTTGCCGGGCGGCAATTGGGCCTGATTGTTGTCAATCCATTGCGCGCAAAGTTGTTTGCCGGATGCCGGATCAATTTCCACCGCCTGACCATTTTTGGCATTGGCGACAATCAAATTTCCGTTCGGCGCGACAAACATCGCCAATGGCCGGCGCAATAAACCATCTTTCGTCACCACGCGGCCCGTGCCAGCGCTGGTGGTGCGTGTGGCGGCGTCGGCAATGGCAACGATTTGATTGCCGAGCGCGTCGGAAACGTAAAGTGTGCCGTCCGCGCCCAACGCCAGACCAGTCGGGCCGACCAAAAACGCATCGCGGTCGGCTCGCTGGCCGAAGCCGTCGGCAATCACCGTTTGTTTTGCTATCACCGGCGGTTTGCCTTCGGGAATCGTCAATTCAAGACGCAGCACGGTTGCTTTTTTCACCGTCACGGGATAACCAGTCGCAGGATCGCGCACTTGCGGGCCGGGAACATCGAAACCCGCCATGCTCACAAAAAGTGTCGCAGTGTCGCCATTGTCAATCGCGGCAACGTTGCCCCACGGCGCGCTGATGTTGGTATTGGCCCAAGTGTCCACCAGTTTGCCGTTGGCATCCAAGACGAGTAATCCACCCGCGCCTAATGTGCGCGTGGTGCCATCGGTGCTGGGCGCGCTGCCGACAATGATCCAGCCGCTTTTGAGCATGACCATCGCGGTGCTCAAGCCGATACCGCCGGGACATTGCGGCAGGTTTTGTGGCAACGCGGCAATTTGTTTGATATTTTTGGTCGTGGGGTTGTAATCCATGATGGTAACGCCGGTGCCTTGCAGATTGGCGATGCCGTTGAAATTATCAATCAGCACGTCGCCCTGCTGGACTTTTCCGGCGGAGACCGGCGCGACAATGAGCGCATACGGATTCAAATCGCCGTTATCAGCAATAGTCGAAGCCAGCGTCTTGTGATGATGAATGGTTTCCAGAAAGGCTTTCGCCTCGCCCGCGCGCAATTGCATTGCCGCCAGCAATGCTGCGAAGATGAATGTTTTTTTCAAGTTGATGATTTTCATAAGCGTTTTTAGAAAGCGATGTTCACGCGCAGGCCAATGACGGCTTCATCTTGCACCCGCTGATTGGAAGCGGAATTTGGATTGGGAACGCCGCCGCCGGGATTGAAGACGTATTGAAAATCCGGCTGCAATTGGCACCACGGGGTGAGTTGGTATTGATAGGTCACTTCGACGAACGTTTCGCTGCCACGCACCGGATAATACGCGCCGGTGAAAACGCCGGTGTCCCGATCCAAGTCCGCCGCGCGGCTGCTCACGTGCGTGTAACCCATGCCGATGCCGAAAACATCATCATCGCGATGGCGAATCGGTTCGTTGAACGTCAAGCCGGCGTTCAGGCTGAAATCAATCAGATTGCGATCCACCAGCGGCGTGCCCATCGCGCGCACAAACACGTTCAAATTGCGGTCGTCATCGTCCGCGTCCGCCCAAATCATCTGGTCGGCCACGGCGTAAATCGAGAAATCTCCTGAATGCGTGCGCGGAATGCCGGTGCTCGCTGGGTTAGCCAGCGAAAGGCCGGTGTTGTCGAAACGCTGGTCGTCGAAACTTTCCGTGTCATACCACACCCCCAATTTATACACACGCGACAACGGCGCTTGCTTGTCCGCGTAAACCATCGTGCCGAGCGATGGATAGGCGTATTGCAATTCCGCAATTACCAGCGCGCCGCCGTTTAGCGGAAACGTGGTGCCGGACGAATTTTCGCCGCTGTTCGACAAAGGTGTGCCATTGAATACACCGGCAAGAAGCGTCCACGAATCTGTGAGTTTTACTTTCGTCCGCGCACCGAGCGCCGAGAGCGGATACGCCGGCCCGCCGCCGGGCATGTCAGCCGACGGCACCATTGGCCAGCCGAACATCGTGTTGACGAACGCCAGGGCGTTTTGGCTGACCATGAATTCCTGGTCGAGGCTTTGCTGGCCGATCTTCAAATCGAAGCGGCCTTCGCGGTCGAATTTTTGGTCATACCAAAGTTCCCACAGCCGCGTGGCGCGATCCGCCTCGATGCCGCTGGCGGTTTGCAAGGTGTAAAGATTGTCCGCGCTCAAATTGCGGCCGTGAATTTGCAACCCGCTGACGTTGAACGTGCCGCCATACCAGTTGAATGCCTTTTGCGTGTCCAACTGCAAAATCATCTGCGTGAGGCCGTCGTAGTCTGCTCCTTGATGGACGCCACCGGATACGTTGCCGAGCACTTCGCTGGTTTCCAGAATGTTGAGCGACAAACCATACTGGCTCAACCACGGCCGCGCGCCCCACATGTCGCCCAGCAGAGTGTCGCGCCGAGAGATTCCCGTAAAAAACCCGGATGAACCCGACACGCCATTGGTCGAGGAAATACCCGTCGAGCTGGCCACCATTGGCGGCGTGCCGAAGACGGGGCTGACGAATGATAGCGCCATCACCAAACCGCCCAACAAACTCGCAAATCGGACGTTTCTGCTACACCGCCCAACAAACGTAATTTTTTTCATTGGCCAAGAGGTTAATTGAAATTAGAAACCTCCGCTGCCGGTCACTTGCCCTTTTTTGTCGGTGGATTGCCCTGAGCATTTTGCAGCAAGGGGATACGGATACAACTATGCAACTATAGAATTGCTTTCGGCCAAGGCGGAAAGAAGGACAGCCGGCATATTCATCATGGCCGTTGCCAGACGAGTGAGCAATTGTGGCTGGTTTCCTTGTAGGCGATGCCGACGTGAAACCCCGCCAGTGGTTCACGATAATGGGAGATGGTCAAAAGATATTGCCCCGGTTCGTTCGCGTTGAAATGCAGGAATCCTTCGGAGTCGGTGGTCAGTTCCTGTTCCTTGTCATCCGGTGCGCGGAGCGTGGCCGCCACGCCTCCAAGCGGTTTGCCGCGAAACCAAGCGCGCACTTCACCAGTCTTGTCGGTTGGCACAAGGTCAAGCGTGAGCAAAGGTTTGGCCGCACCCGTGCCGGGAGGTTGCCAGCGCGCGTAAAAATATGGTTTCCGCCCGCCGCGCACGATGAAACTGGTTTCAACACACGCGACGTTGGTGGGAGACGCGCCGACGAGTAGGAAGTGGTCCGATTTTCTTTGCGTTTCAGTGGCCAGAGGCGCGTTAGTGGCAAAGATGAACGCGATGGGCGTTGACAAATTGTCGAGATAACCGGGAGAGGTCTCGAAGGCGTCCCCCGGTTCGGCAAAGCGAACAACAAGCTGATTGCTGCCCGAAGGTTCAATCCATACCGAGTGAGCGCGGGCGATGGTTGCTGCTGCAACGGCCACAACGGACAAAGCCATGAGAATTTGGCGAACCATAAGTGCAAAGTGATTATTATTGAATGTGCGGCACGGTTTGGGCAGTGGTAGTTGGTTCCATAGCCAGCGGTTCGGCTGCCGGCGTGAGCAACTCCAGTCCCGGCGTTTTGTTTTCCTTGCCATCTTCGCCGCCCAGGACGACAAGCTGCCTTTTGTCGGCTGTGACCAGCCGATGCGTGATGCGCGGCTGCCCCAATCGCCCGACAACCTCCCAGGAGTTTCCATCCAGCGAGAGCCGCAACAAATCGCCCTTGAACGCTGTGACGTAAATCCGTCCGTCCTGCGCGATGGCTGAACAGCCGAAGCCCTTATATTTGCCCGGCGGCAAGTCCGGCCCTCTGCTCCATTGGCCGCTGTCGGTGTCATAAACATCCACCGCAAGAGACGGCTCGTTGTCGCTATCCATGCCGCCGATGCAATAAACGCGCGCGCCAAGCGCGGCCAATGCCAGGGCGCGGCGTTGAAACGGTTGCACGAATGTTTTCCAGCCAGTTTGCGGATGGGCCAGATCCAGCACCAGCGCGTTGGTATGCCAGAAGGGTTTGTCCGCATTGCCGCTGAGATTCCAGCCGCCGGCGACATAAAGCTTGTCACCAAGAACAACCGCGTCGTGACTGGAACGCGGCTCGGGCAATGGCGCTACGTCCTCCCACTGTTGTATATGTAGATCAAAACATTGAACCAACGACAGGGAATACAACTTTTGTTCGGCCAATTCCTCTTTTGCCGCTTTATGATTTTGCGCGGCCATGCCGCCGATGCGATAAAGGTAATGGTCATAAGCAACGAGCGCCAAGCCCTGGCCCGGTGCGGCGGATGGAAGCGTTTCCCATGTGCGCCCTTCTGCGAGGTTCAAACGGTAAAACGAACCACTGACCATTTCGGATGAATACTCGTGGCGCTCGCCCTTGTGCCCACCAAAAGTGTAGAGCCAGCCGTCATGCGTGACCGCGCCAAAACTCGTCACGGCTTCCGGCAGCGGCGGCAGGGTGTTCTTGACCAACGATTTTGTCGCGCAACCGGAAACCAGGCTGGCGACCCCAACGGCCACGAATGGAAACAGAAGAATCTTCAACATCCCGAAATCCTACCGGAGCGAACCTTCGTTTGCTTCCGGCAGGTTGCCGAACATTGGCGGGAGCTTGCGCAATTTGCCGTCAAAAAAAGGCAATCTACCGGGAGCGGACAATTGCGCTTTCAGGCAGTCTGTTGCAGTGTCGGACATTTGTTCAGCCAACGCTTCGCAAGTGACGCGCCGTGGCCGCGTGAACTACGGTGTGAGAATCCGACCGAACGATTTCCACCATCCAACCCAGGCTTTGATTTGTGCCGCAGGGTAAGAGAAACAAGGCCATATCGAATGCCAAGCCAGGCCAAACCCCGGTGGTCGTGCAAACACTGTGCCCATTGTTCGCGGAAGCGCCGGCATGGAAATCTGTCGAGCCGGGTTGGCGTCCGCTGTTTGGAAACTATCGCGACTTGGGCTTCAGCTTCGAGTGGCATGAGTTTGCATCGAACAAGGAATTCAACTGGGGGCGGAGCTTTCATCCCGGCAGCGTGGAATTATGTCTGAATCTTGACGGACGGGGAAAATTGTCCGATGGACGGCAAACCGTTGAACTATCGCCGCAGAGTTTTTCGTTTTACTTTCAGGGGCAACCGCCACTGGCAGCCACGCGCAATGCGAACGAGCACCACTGCTTTATCACCATCGAATTTTCGCCGACATTCCTCAAGGACCATTTTCAAAAGCAATGTGAAAATATTCATCCCTTGGTGCGCGCGGTCGTGCATAACAATACAGGCGAATCCGTGGTCACGCCGCCCGAACGCCTACTCGCCACGTTTCTGCAATTGGTCCAAAGTCTGCGGCATTGTCCGGTCTTCAGTCCCGCGCGGGAAATGTGGTTTCGGAGCAAGGCGCTGGAGGTTGCCGCCCATTTGTTTTTCCGACCTGCGCAAGGAGAATTGCTTTGCACTCGGACTCAACGGTTGGCGCGCGAGCGCGTTGAAAAGGCGAAATTGATTCTGCAAAGGCGGATACAAAATCCCCCGTCGCTGGAGGAACTGGCGCGCGAGGTGAATTGCAGCCCGTTTTACTTGAGCCGGCAATTTGCGCA
>Ga0335081_10007573_pt1 | contig 17359 bp, 10 predicted proteins | sample Lox_Sample_35_FD_206713 | JGI IMG/M metagenome (GOLD analysis project Ga0335081, IMG submission 206713) | Soil microbial communities from Loxahatchee National Wildlife Refuge, Florida, United States - Lox_Sample_3.5 | ecosystem: Environmental > Terrestrial > Soil > Wetlands | place: USA... | reverse complement strand
ATCGGAGCGATTACGTTGACCAGCTGTGCTAAACACGCGATCTTCACTCGATCCACATTGCGCACCAGCGAATTGATCAAACCGCCAACGAGCAGCGCATCTTCAAGGTTGTACACTTCTTCGAGCAAGTGCGGAGCTTCCTTGCGGTGGCCGTCGACGTCGTTGCCGCCCGTTGTGCGGTACCAGACATTCCATTCATCGAACGAAAGCCAAAGCTTCTTGGGTGATCGCTTGTGTCCGCGCACCAGATCGCAAACTGCAACCGTCTCGGCGATCTGGCGCTCCATGCTCAGGTTTAGGGCCAGATATTTTGAAGTGTTACCGCCGCTGTCACGCTCCCAGTTTCCGAAATAGCGGTGCAAGGAAAGACCGTCGACGTAGTCATAGCATTGTTCAAGCACTTCCCGGTCCCACTCAAGGTACGTGCGCATGAAGGGTCCGCTCGAACCGCACGCAATCAACTTCAGAGAAGAATCGACATAGCGCATTTGCCGCGCAGCGTCGGCAGCCTTCATACCATATTCCGCGGCCGGCATGTGCCCGATCTGCCACGGACCATCCATCTCGTTCCCAAGGCACCAATGCTTGACGTTCCACGGCTCGGCCACGCCATGCTGGCGCCGCAGATCGCTCCACTTCGTTCCTTTATCTACATTGCAATACTCGACAAGTGCAGCCGCCTCTTCCGGAGTCCCGGTGCCGAGGTTAAGCCCCATGAGCGGAAGCGTGCCTGCCGCTTTGCACCAGGAAAGAAACTCATTTGTTCCGAACTGGTTGGATTCAATGGTGTCCCAAGCCTTATCGAGTTCGCGTACACGATTCTGCTTCGGTCCAACTCCGTCGAGCCAGTTATAGCCCGACACAAAGTTGCCGCCGGGATAACGGATGATCGGAACTCCCAGTTCTTTAATTTGGCTGAGCACATCTTTGCGAAATCCGTTGGCATCGGAGAGCTTCGATCCGGGATCGTAGATACCTTCGTAGATGGCGCGTCCGAGGTGCTCAAGAAACGAACCGAAGATGTTGCGATCGATGGGCGCAATTGTCCGACGCGTGTCGACATAAACGCGCGCACTGGATGTTGATGTATCAGCCTGGAAGTTATCCACGGCGACTGATCCGCGAACGACGCTCGGGAAAATCGCTGCAGTCGAGAGCGCCATTCCAGCACTGGATACTTGCTTCAAGAACTTCCTTCGCGAAGCGGAAAGATGATTCATGGCGTCCTTTGCTAACAAGAGTAATGAACGCACCGGCTGCTCACCATTGGCGATGACCTATGTTATCGCGCCGATCCGGGTGAGATCGCCAGCGGAGAGTAGTTGCTATCGCCGAGAGAGCGATCGAATGCCGGGAGATCTTCTTTGATAAATTTCTCGTAGTCGGCGTCGGCCGAGGCCATCTCTCCCTCGAAACTCTTCAGCAAGTCCAGCTGCGTATCGGTGGGAGGAAAATCGGCTCCCCCCGCAACGTCACCGCCCCCGGTTCCAACCTCGGCATTAAGCCAGATGAGATTCAGATACAGCTGATAAGGCTCGACAAAATACTTGTCGTCACTGTTGAGCAACGCAGGCGAAACCAGTTTGTGTTCGATGGCTTGCAGCTTTCTGTCGACGTCTTCGGCAGATTTCAGCAGCTCGGACTTGCGTTTTGCTTCGGCTTCACTTAGCGGCCGGGGCGGCGCAGCCTCGAGATGCGAGCGGTCTTCCTCATCTTCCTCGTTGTTTTCGGCGTGCTTCTTGGATGGGCGCAGCATGGCCTCAATGACTTCGAGTTGCTTTCTTAGCCACTCGATCTGGTTCGCATTATCGGAAACGTGGCTGATGTCGTCGCGGATGCGGAGAAGGGTCTTCACAGATCGTTCGATGTCTGCATCGGATTCATTCACTCGCGGGTCGCGCAGCACTGTGATCGGTTGCGTGTAGGATTCGCCACCCACTTTCAAGCGTACGGTGTATTTGCCCGGAGCAACGATCGGGCCTCCTTCCGCCGGACTGGTCCCCCAATGCGTGATGGGGCGCGAATCCGAATCGCGGAAGCGCGGCTCATCCCAAATATGGGGATTGTCAGGCGCCACCGTTCGCAAGGCGATGAGTCGTGGAGAGTCATAGCGCAGGTCCCACTCAACACGGTTCATGCCAGCGCGCGGGTTTGGCTCCAGTTTTCGAATGACCTTGCCGTCGGCATCCAGAATTTCCAGGTCGACCGGGTCTTTCGGCTTTGTCTTCAGTGAAAACGTCAGTGGCGCCTTGCCGTTTCGCGTGAAGCGATACGCCTGCCGAGGTTCAAACAGAACGGCTCCAGCATCCGAGTGATTCTTCGCCATCTGCTCCAGCGGTGAAATGTCGTCGAGGATGTAGAGGCCGCGGCCATAAGTTGAAATCACCAGATCATGAAAGTTCTTCTGCACTACAGCCCAGGTGACCGGAGCGTGAGGAAGGCTCGCATCAAGAGCGGTCCAGTTGCTTCCATCGTCGAGCGAATAATAAAGATCGTTGCCCGTGCCGGCGAACAGCAAGCCTTCGCAGTTCGGGTCCTGGGCAATCGTGCGGACGTAAGAGAGTTCGCTTTTCGGAAGATTGCCAGTGATCTTCTTCCAGGTCTTGCCGAAATCGGCGGTCTTGTAAATAAAAGGGTCGCGATTGTCCATGAGATGGAAATCGACGCTGATGTATGCCGTTCCTGCATTGAAGCTGGACGGGGCAATGCTGGTGATGGTTCCCCACGCCGGCAGTCCGCCGATGTTCTTGGTGACGTTCACCCACTCGCCCCGATCATCGGTATGCCAGACCTGGCCGTCATTCGTTCCTGCCCAGATCAGTCCTTTTTGAACTTTCGAAGGAGCGATCGCGAACACGACTTCGCCATAAAATTGGCCGAGATTGTCACCGACAATTCCGCCCGAGGGAACGATCCGGCTGGGATCTTGCGTGGAAAGATCCGGACTGATGACGGACCAACTCTGCCCGCCATTGCTGGTTTTGAAAATCACCTGGCAGCCGTAATAAACGGTGTTGTGGTCGAAGGGATCAATTGCCAGCGGCGCCGTCCAGTGGCAACGATACTTCACTGCATTGGGTGGAGAATCCAGTGTCATCATCCAGGGACTCACCGAACGCGCATGCTTGGTACGCGCGTCCCAGCGGGTCACTTTGTTGCCGTAGCACGTGGCCCAAACCACGTTTGGATCTTGCCAATCCGGCACGGTGAAACCGGACTCGCAGCCTCCCATGCCATGGTCCCATCCGGTTTCTCCGAAGCCCATAGGCACACTGGAACCGCGCATGTTCCCATCGTCCTGCATGTTGCTATAGAAATAATAGGGGATCTGGTTGTCGACATCGACGTGATACATCTGCCCGATTGGCAGAGTCACGTGGTGGAAACCGCGACCATGCACGGTGGTGATGATCATCCCACCGTCATCTGTGATGACGAAGCGGGCGGAATTGGTTGGGTCGATCCAGATGTCGTGGGTGTCGCCACCCCAGGGAACTTCCTTGAAATTCTCCCCTCCATCGAGCGAACGGTGGAACGAGCTATTCGCGACGTAAACTTCGTTCTCGTTATCGGGAGAGACCGCCAGTCGAATATAGTAGCCGGCACGACCAGTCAGAGCACGCTGATAGTTGACGGCCTTCCAGTGTTCTCCTGCATCGTCGGAGCGCCAGAGCGAACCCTGATCCTTGGTCTGAATAAGCGCGTACACTCGGTTGGAGTTTGTGGGCGCAATGGCGACGTCGATTTTGCCCAGCGGAGCATGAGGCAATCCGTGCTCCTGGATGCGAGTCCATGTCGTCCCGCCGTCGTGTGAAATATAGATCCCGCTGCCCTCGCCTCCGCTGAACTCACCGTAGGTGTGCATTTCGACCTGCCACATTCCGGCAAGCAACGTGTGGGGGCTGTGCGGATCCATGGCCAAGCCGGAGCAACCGACGTTTTCGTTCGCAAAGAGCACTCGATCCCAGTGCTGGCCGCCATCGGTGGTGCGAAAAACGCCGCGCTCCTGTTGCGGCCCGGTCGTACGCCCCAAGACACACGCAAAGACGATGTCAGCATTGGAGGGATGGACGACCACACGCCCGATTCTGCCGCCTTCCTGCAATCCCATATTCGTCCAAGTCTTCCCCGCATCGGTGGATTTGTAGATCCCGTTGCCGCCGACGTCAATATCGCGAATAACCCACGCTTCCCCGGTACCGGCCCAAACGATGCTTGGATCCGAAGGAGCAACGGCGAGGGCGCCGATTGCAGCCACTGGCTCCTTATCGAAAATTGGATCCCATTCATTGCCGCCGTCGGTGGATTTCCAGATTCCTCCGGAGGCTGCGCCCGCATAATACGTGCTTGAGTCTCCCGGCACTCCAGCAATCGCAGAAATTCGATTGCCCACTCTTGGGCCTACGAAACGAAATCGGAATTGGCTCTCCTGGTCGGCATGGGTTTGTTGTGCACTCGCAGAAACGCATGTTGCTAACAGGGTTGCGAGCATGCAACTCAGAGTCACATACAAGACCTTTTTGCTTCTGGCTAACTCCGCTTCCGCTGGCGTAGTCTTCATAGCCTCCTCGATCGCGCAACTACATTTTGAAGCTGTGCGAAACAACTGCACAAAAATACGGACTGCGTTCCATAAAATGCGTCAATTCGCAAAAGAGTACACTATAATCCGCTCAAAAACCCAGCAGCGTCTGCAAGCGTAAGGATCTGAAGTTCGCGAGATTGGAAAACACGAGTTTCATTTCCCCCAGTAAGGGGCCAGCGTACCGCCCGTTGCTGCACGGATACATCACGTAAGTGGTTTGATGCCACCTAACATCTGCTCGGAAAACAACCGCTTCTTAATCAGAGGCTCAACTGACAATTGCGCAGAGGGATTACATCTATATGAGTGCCGTCTTTCGGAATCCGCCGCGTTTACACCCATATTGAGAAATAGCGTGCCGCCGGCCAGTTCTCGTTGCGAACGAAGCCATTGCTTGCGGCGCGACTAGATCCCGGTTACCACGTCGCATTCGCTGACGGACGCGCCCCATATTTTTCTTCGGAAGGTCTAAAATGAACGGATTCTCGCCGGAGCCGCTCGCATCCGACAAGAGTTCTTCCCGTCAAACCGTTCCGGAGCCTTCCATGAATCTCAGAGGTCTCCTCGTCGCTTCCACTTTGGTCTTGGCCGTCAGGCCGTGTGCCGCGCAAGTCACGACATCGCAGTACAACAACTCCCGTACCGCTGCAACGCTACACGAGAAGATTCTTACACCGCAGAACGTCAATGCGCAGCAGTTCGGCAAACTCGGCGCGTTCAAAGTGGACGGCCCAGTCTACGCGCAGCCACTCTACGTGTCGGCGGTACTCATCCCGGGCAAGGGCAAGCACGCCGTCCTTTACGTGGCCACAGAACACGACAGTGTCTACGCCTTCGATGCGAATCGTCCCGGCGATCCTGCGCTCTGGAAACGCAGCTTCCTCGACAAATCACGCGGCATCACGACACTTTCCGAAGACGTCGTGGATTGCCCGTTCATCCGGCCGGAAGTTGGCATCACGTCCACGCCCGTGATCGACCTCAAAACCGGCACGCTTTACGTGCTCGCCCGCACCATGATCGCGCACAAGGTCGGCGCCGACGAGCATTTCCAGCACTTACATGCGCTGGCGATCACAACCGGTGTGGAGAAATTCGGGGGACCAAAACTGATCACGGCTTCCGTTCCGGGCAAGGGCGCCGGCGCCAGTAAGGGTCAGGTCGCGTTCGATGCGCTAAGAGAAAACCCTCGCGCAGCGCTCACTCTTGTGAATAGCACGGTGTACCTGGAGTGGGCATCCTCCTGCGACGTCGATCCCTACCACGGCTGGGTCATGTCCTACGACGCCCAGACGCTCACGCAAAAAGCCGTGCTCAACGTCGACCCAGACGGCACGGAAGCCGGTATCTGGCTCAGCGACACAGGTCCTGCCGTCGATGCCGAGGGCAATCTCTACGTCCCGACCGGCAATGGCACTTTCGACGCTGCCAACGGAGGCCGCGACTATGGCGACTCCATCCTCAAACTCGATGGCTCTTCCCTCGCCATCCGCGACTACTTCACGCCGCACGATCAGCAACGCATCAGCAAGGCCGATACCGACGTAGGATCGAGTGGCCCTACGCTCGTACCCGACCAGCCCGGACCCCATCGTCACCTGCTTCTGCAGCCGACAAAAGACTCGACGATCTATGTCATTGATCGCGACAACATGGGAAAGTACCACCCCGATAACGATGCACTGCTCCAGAGGATCAAGATCGCCGGCTCCGGCTTGGGCGCCATCGCCTACTTCAACCACCATGCCTTCTTCGCCACCAGCGACGATTTTCTCCGAGACTACGCCGTCAAAAACGGTCGCCTGACGCTGCACGCCAGATCAAATACGAAGTTCGTCGATCCCGGCGCAACCCCTTCCATTTCCGCCGACGGCATCAAGAACGCGATCGTCTGGGCGATCGCCACCAAAACCTGGGACGGCCCCGATACCAAAAACGCCGTCCTCTACGCCTTCGACGCAACCAAGCTGGGCGGCCCGATCTACCAGTCCGAACAAAACAGCCAACGCGACCGCGCCGCGCTAGCCGCCCGCTTCGTCATCCCGATCGTAGTCAACGGCCGCGTTTACTTCGGCACCCGAAGTGAAGTCGAAGTCTATGGCCAGCTGAAGCAATAGTTCGGAGGGAGATGCTCGGCCCACAAAGTTCATCTCTCTCCGGAAGTACAACCAGCTTAGCCGACGGGAACAACAGGTTACCGGGTCCTTAGACTTTCCACTTATTCTCGATCCGCGGAGGATGCTTCAGCGTTTGCATGACCACACAATACTGTTCCGTTTTCGTCTGCAACGCAATTAGCTGCTCGGCTGTCGCTTGCCGTGCTCGGACGTCGAAAGTTACTCTGATCGTTTCGAAGCCCACCGGGGCTTCCTTCGATATTCCGAGCGTCCCCTGGAGATCCAGATCCCCTTCGACGGTAACATCGATCTCCTCCGTAGGAATTCCCATCGCAGCGGCCACCATTTGGCAGGTGATCTGCGCGCAGGCAGCCAGTGCCCCCAACAGGAGGTCGCCCGAGCAGGCTCCAGTGCCCGCTCCTCCCACTCCTTTGTGTGCTTGCGCATTGTAGATGGCGCGTCCCAGGTCCACAGAGCAGGAGACGGGCGCGTCAGTTTGAGCGCCGTGGGCAATGAGCGTGATGCGAGAGCTGCCTGGATCTTGCCGGTACATCTCTTTCAAAGGCCGCTGCAACGATCTAATATCCATTAAAGGCACTCCAAAGCTGCGATATTATAAGCGCAACACGGGGTCTGTATTGTAATCGCCGCTGTCCGCAACCTGAGCATCCAGGCCGACTGAGGGTTCATGAATCAATCTTCAATGTCAAGTTCGGAACAGTCCGCCCTATTACCCGGCGGCCGCTTCGGCAGCTATGAGATTCTTCAGCGACTGGGCGCTGGAGGCATGGGAGAGGTCTATCGCGCTAAAGACACGCGCCTCAATCGTGAGGTCGCAATTAAAACGCTTTCGCTCGAGCGCTGTTCGCATCCGGATGCCTTATTACGATTCGAGCACGAGGCCCGTGCTGCCAGTGCGCTCAGTCATCCCAATATCGTGACTATTTATGAACTGGGACATGAGAACGGGACACGCTACATCGCGATGGAACTCGTGGATGGAAAGACCTTGCGTTCGCTGCTTGGCGGTGGCGCGATCCCATTTCGCAAATCGGTTGCAATCGCCGCTCAGATCGCCAACGGGCTGGCCCAAGCGCATGAGATTGGCCTCGTTCATCGGGACCTTAAGCCGGAGAACCTGATGGTTTCTCAGGACGGCACAGTCAAGGTTCTGGATTTTGGCCTGGCAAAACTTCTGAAACCCGACCGGGGCAGTTCGGATTCGAGTACCACTATCACTGAGCATGGAACGGTGGTGGGCACGATAGGCTACATGTCCCCGGAGCAAGCGGCAGGCGAAGAGGTAGATTTCCGTTCTGACCAATTTTCGTTCGGCTCCGTTCTTTACGAAATGGCGACCGGAACCCCCGCATTCAAAAAGAAAACACATGCGGAAACCATAGCGGCGATCCTTCGCGATGAGCCGGAGGCCCTGCGGACTAAAGGATTGCAGGCGCCTGCCCCTTTCATTTGGATCGTAGAACGCTGCCTTGCGAAGGATCCGCAACAACGATATGCCTCAACGCGGGATTTGGCTCGTGATCTCGCTGCTGTTCGTGACCGACTTGTCGATGCGCCCGCCCGCGAATCGAGGCCTTTTACGCAGAATCTGCCGGTGCAGCGCACTGCATTCATTGGCCGCGCACGGGAGGAGGATGCGCTATGTCAACTTCTCACTCGTCCCGACGTTCACCTCGTGACCCTCACGGGTCCGGGCGGCATCGGCAAGACACGGCTTGCCTTGCAAGTGGCCGGCAAAATGGCGGATCGGTTCCCTGGCGGCGTTTGCTTTGTTGGCTTATCGGCGATCCGCGACCCGAGTTTGGTTCCTTCCACGATCGCTCAAGTGGTTGGCGTCCGCGAGACCGGAAGCAAATCACCAGAACACAATCTGATGGAGTATCTGGGCGGTCTAAGCCACCCGATGCTTTTGGTGCTCGATAACTTCGAGCACCTCGTTTCTGTGTCTGACATTGTGGCGCAAATGCTAAGTGCAGCCCCGAAACTTCAGGTTCTGGTTACGAGCCAGGCACCGCTGCACGTGTATGGCGAACATGAGTTTCCGGTTCCACCGCTTGAACTGCCCGACCTCAAGTCCATACCACATCTAGAAATACTTTCGCGTCTTCCAGCGATCGCGCTTTTTGTGGAACGCGCGCAGGCGGTAAAGCGCCAATTCGCCTTGACGAAGGAAAATGCTGCGGCTGTTGCGACCATCTGTGATCGATTGGACGGTCTTCCTCTCGCGATTGAACTCGCAGCAGCACGGATCAAGTTGCTTTCGCCCTCTGCCATGCTGGCCCGCCTCGAGAGTCGTTTGAACCTGTTGACCGGCGGTGCGCGCGATCTGCCAACGCGCCAGCAAACTCTTCGCAACACTGTAGAGTGGAGTTACGGCCTTCTTAATACCGACGAACAAACCCTGTTCCGCCGGCTCGCCGTTTTTAGCGGAGGCTGCACTCTGGAGGCCGTGGAAGCAGTGTGCAACACCAAAAGCGATCTCGGACTAGACATCCTCGATGGTGTGGCCTCCCTAGTCGACAAAAGCTTGGCACAGCAGGTAGAGAATGTCGACAAGGAAACGCGTTTCATCATGTTGTCCACCATCCGGGAGTACGCACTCGAACGCTTGACCGAAAGCGGGGATGAACGTGCGGCTCGGCGGGCGCATGCGGCGTATCACGTCGTACTCGCCGAAGAAGGCGCCGAGAGCATTGCTGGTCAATCCGAATGGCTTGATCGTTTCGACGCCGAACATGAGAACTTCCGTCTTGCAATTGATTACTTAATCAGGAATGGGGATGCGGAGTGGGCAATGCGCCTTGGCACGGCGCTATTCCGCTTCTGGGAAACACGGGAGCATCTTACCGAGGGCCGTGAGGCCATCGGAAGAATCCTGGCGATGGAGGGAGGGGCGTCGCGTCCTAACCTGCGCGCCCGACTACTGTTCGCTGCGGCAGTCTTGGCAGTGACGCAGGGTGACTATAGCTCTGGGCGCCCGCTGTTCGAAGAAAGTCTAGAGACCTGCGCTAAGCTAAATGATCAGCGTGGAGTTGCCGTCGCACTCAACGCATTGGCGGTGAACGCCCGTGAGCGTGGCGAGCTAGCTGCCGCCTCTCAACTGTTCGAAGAATGCCTTGCCATATGGAGGCAAGTTGGCGATCCCGCTAGCATTGCACGAGCGCTGAGCAATCTGTCGAGCGTGATGAAGTCACAGGGTGAATATGAGCGTGCATTCTCTCTCTACAACGAGTGTCTGACCATGTTCCGTCAAGCCGGAGACAGCACCGGGGTGGCCTGGACATTGGATTATCTAGGCGATCTGGCCCGGGAAAAAACAGACATGGTGACTGCTCGCTCCTATTGTGAGCAGAGCCTTTCAGAGTTTCGCCGCTTGCATGACCGTTGGGGAATTGCGAGCACCATCTGTGATCTGGCGAGCTTAAGCTGCGACCAAGGAGATAATGCTGAAGCGCTCCGCCTCTACGGCGAGGGTATCAAGCTGTTCACGGAACTCGGTCATAAACGCGGCATCGCGAGAGCGCTGGAGTGCCTCGCTGTGAATGCCTCGGCGCAGTCGAAGGCCGAGAAGGCTTTGCACTTGGCCGGAGCTGCCGCCGCCCTGCGGGAACAACTGGGTGTTCCGTTATTGCAGAGCGAGCAATGCAGACTCGAAAAAGCGCTTGAGTTCGCGCGGAGAACACTCGGCAACGCCGGAGGTCTTGCGGCGTGGATGGAAGGATGGTCGATGCCCGTCGAGCAAGCGATCCACGAAGGGCTTTACTGCGACTCACAATAAAGCGTTCGAACCGGATGGGCCTCTTCGAATCAATTGGCGGTACTGGGATCGATCATACGGCGGACGACCGAGATCCGATTCGCTGGGAGACCACCTCGGCGGGCGTGTTCGCGAATGGTCTCTTCATCTGGCGCGAGGTACACGCAATACACTTTATCGCCGGTCACGTAGGAGTGGAGCCATTTGATTTCCGGCCCCAGTTCCTTCAGCACCCCGACTGACTTTCTTGCGGCGGCCTGCAGTTCTGCATCCGTCATATTACCGGCTCCCGGAATCTCGCGTTCAATTACGTATTGGGGCATGGCGACCTCACCAAGCGGTCATGGTAGCAGATTTTCCGCCTGGAAGAGCGAGGAGTAGCGCGTATCAGAAACTAACAAGTTCCTGGCAAAACGACATGATCGCGGAAACTGATATCCAATCAAAAGCCTCGCACTTGGATACGAACCGGTTCCTCTGTCCAGACGTTCGTAATCAGAGGACCAGTGTCGATCGTCACTTTGCTATTTCGTAGACAGCGTATACGATTTGACCTTTCTAACGAAGGTTAGAGCGAGCGCGCAAGCCACAATCGGCCCAGGCGAGAGACTCGCCTGAACCCGCAAAGGAGGCGGCATGCGCCGTGTTGTGCTATTCGTGTTGTTGTTCCTTGGTTCGTACCAGGTCCTGCTGAATGCGCAGGATTTCAAAGTGTTTGACCGCACTGTGCAATTCCACGGATTCGCCTCCCAGGGATTCATCTACACATCGGACAACAACTGGCTGACCATGGGCACCGCTTCGGGCAGCGGCGCCATGACCGACATGGGAGCAAATGCCTCGATGGCGGTGACAGACAAACTGCGCATCGGCGCGCAAGTCTACGACCGCAACTTAGGGCAATTGGGACAGTGGCATCCAACGCTCGACTGGGCGTACGCCGACTATCGATTTACGGATTGGTTCGGCATTCGCGCCGGCAAAGTTAAAACGGTTTCCGGACTCTACAACGACACGCAGGACATGGATTTTCTTCATACCTTTGCGCTCTTGCCACAAGGGGTATATCCCACCGTCCTCCGGGAACTCACGATCGCCCATAAAGGTGGCGACATCTACGGCCACATCGCACTGCCCCGCAATGCCGGCTCATTGATGTACACGGCCTTTGCGGGGGAACGCGATGACTCAAAATACGGCGGCTATTTCTATCTCGAGCAGACGCCGCCACCGGTGCTCGTCCTTAACAGCATCAGCGCTCTGCAGTACGGCGGGGATTTGCGCTGGAACACTCCCGTGAAAGGGCTATTGGTAGGAGTTTCGCGCTTTTCTGAATCGAACCAGGGCGATGGCGTGTTCAATGCCGGCGCAGGCTTCACGCCTTATACCCAGTCGTCCCGCGCGGATTGGGCGAATCAATACTTCGGGCAATACATCCGCAATAAGTTCGAGTTCGATGCGGAATATCGCCGCTCATGGATTGACGAGTTGATCTACTCCGGCGCACAAGAGGTACAAACCAATGCCAATGCATGGTACGTCGCCGGTTCCTACCGCTTTTTCCGCTGGATGCAAGTTGGCGCCTATTACTCTGACCTGAACGTCGATGCCCCGGTCAATCCAGGCGGGCCTACCAGCGGCTACATTCACGACAAAGACGTCACCGTTCGTTTCGATGCCAATCGATACCTTAATTTCAAGCTGGAAGGCCATTTCATGGACGGTGTCGGAGTACCGGGAGTTTATCCCGGAGGCTTCTTTGGCGCGGACAATCCGAATGGGCTGCAGCCTAAAACGAATGCCGTGGTTCTGAAGACTAATTTCAATTTCTAACCAAACTGACTGAATAAGGAAACAGCGATGAGATCCCCTAAACTGTTCATGTTGACATGTGTACTCATGCTGGGCGGAGCAGCCTTCGCACAAGGCGTTAAAGTGATCGCCAATTCCAGCGTGCAGGCGACTTCAATTTCCGCCAGCGACTTGAAGAGTGTGTATCTCGAGGAGAAGAGTTCGCTGACCGGCAGCGGCCACGTCGAACCGGTCCTCGCGAAAGGCGGTCCGGCCCACGAAGCCTTCCTGAAGCACGTGCTCGGACGGAGCGACTCGGATCTGCAGATGTATTACCGTAGCCTTGTCTTTACTGGACGCGGCTCCATGCCAAAAACTCTCGATTCAGATGAAGCGGTCGTGGCCTACGTGGCCAAAACACGGGGGGCCATTGGATACGTTAGCTTGGCCGCCGATGTAGAGGGCGTGCGCACTCTCGATCTCGCCGAAGGAGGAAGTCGCAAGCTCATCGCGCGCATCGAACCGGACTATCCCGCAATGCTTCGTGAGCGCGGCATTGGTGGAACGGTGCGGATGTCGGTTGTGATCGCGCCCTCGGGCAACGTGAAAGAAGTTAAACTTCGCGGAGGCGATGCCGCCCTCGGTGAGGCAGCCGTCGCCGCCGTCAGGAAATGGAAATACGCGCCGGCGAACTCGGAGACTGAAACCGAGGTCTCGATCTCTTTCGAACCCCAGCACTGAGAGACAGTTTGATCCGTGCCTTGCTCTTGACTCACGTGATTACCTGCGACGGAATCTTTGACGAATTGCAGCAAGCCGTGGCGATCAAGCTTTCCAAAATCGTCAGCTCTGCTGCGTTTGGCTTAGGTTTACCGTACCGTAAATCGGACTGGCACTACGATCGCGTTGGCTTCGGGGTTGTAGTAGTCGTACAGGGTCGATGGTGATGTATTGGCCTCCATTCGACATCGAGCCTTGAAACTGAAACTGAATTTGGTCCCACCCGCCGAAGGCCAAACGTGGAAAACCACGTGGTCCGGTTGAACCTCAAATTGTTGTCCCGAATCCTGCAACGATTGGCGGTCAACTTCAGTTCCAGGGGGCAGTCCGATTTCTGCGACCATCATCCCATAACCAATGAAACCGATCCTCTCCACTTGCACATCGCAATGGAATTGGTTGGTTCGAGGAGTTGACGCCGACGAAGACAAGTGCCGGTTCCGGATGCAGTTGAAATTCGATCTTGTCTTCCTGAACATGGAAGATCTGGGAAGCGATTACTGCTGTTGCAGACCTCGTTGCCAGGAGTGACAGAAACAACCCGAAAGCAATTTGCCGTAGGGTGATGATTTGGCTGTGAGTCACGTTGGCAACGGGCTATTCAGCCTCCAGACTGCCGGAAAGAGGGTGCCGCATGTGCGCTCCGGAGGAAACGAAAGGGATTTCTTGCGAAGCCCGCCGCTTCAGAGATGTAATCGGCACGAACGCCGTGAATTCTACCCAAGCTCGGTACGCCGCAGCCTTCTGGGCGAACCCGACGTGCACTATCAGCTGATAAGAGCGCGAGGGCTACCTTATCCGAGCGTGCGAATTTCGCCACAACTGGAATCAGTTTGCCGCTAGGTCGGCTGGTAGGTGGAACACCTTCACACATATGCGGATGAAGATCCCGCCCCGCCCGCGTTCGCGACAAAAATGTGGATTTTCAGGTTACCTGATGTAGGATTTTTCGCAATAATGTCATTCTCGGGAAAGTGACCGGTTAAACCGCAGGATCTATCCCCAATTCTTAGTTCGAGTATCGCAAGGAGGGATATTTTGAGCGTTGTCCAGTTTCGCGAACGCATTACCGAAGCTCTCAATCGAATTTGGGAGACGCAAACCACCAACATTGAAAAAATATCGGCAGTGATGGCCGATTGCATCGCTCGGGGTGGACTAGTGCATTTGTTCGGAAGCGGGCATTCAGTACTTCCGGTACAGGACATGTTTCCGCGCTATGGCGCGTTTCCCGGCTTTCGCCCGCTGATGGATATGCGTCTCATGTGGACGAATGTGATTGGATCGGGAGGAGCCAAGGGGCTCCTCTGGCTTGAGCGCCGCGAGGGCTACGCTGCCGCCGTGCTTTTTGAAAATGAACCGATCCGCAGCGGCGACGTCATGTTCGTCTTTTCTCACGGCGGGCTCAATGCCGCCGGGATCGAGGTGCTGCTGGAGGCGAAGAAACGCGGTCTGACAACAGTGGCAGTCACATCACTGGACAATTACCACAGGCGCGAAGCGACGCATTCCTCGGGAAAGAAGCTCCCGGATGTTGCGGACTACGTGATCGACAACTGCATCCCTGCGGAAGACGCTCTTGTGAGAATAAATGGATGGAAAGCGCCGGTGGCGGCGGGATCGACGGTTTCGACTGTGACGATTGCGATGGCGATTATCGCGCAGGTCGCTTCCGAACTTGCTGCCAGAGGACATAATCCTCCCGTTTTCGTTTCACCGAACGTTGCGGGAATACCAGCGGACAACAACAATCGCGTTTACGAGGAATACGAACGCTCGCTTAAGCGGTAGGCAGGAGTCGACTCTGCGACCACGATCCCTTTTCATTTGCGCGTGCGCCGGAATTCTTGTCTTCGGCATCGTTCTGGCAATCCTGGGGACAGTGTTCGGTTTACCGGAGATGCGGGTACGCCTGCAGATCGATCTCTCCGAGCAGGGAAACTTGTTTCTGCTTCTCTACTTCGGCATCTTTATTTCGTCCTTGGCTGTTGGGCCGCTCATTGATTCAGCTGGTAATAAGGCAAACCTGTTTGTCTCCTCTGTTCTTGTTTCGGCAGCGATGATATGGTTCGCGTTCGCGCACTCTTTTGCATCAGCAGGCATGGCTGCGGTTATGCTGGGACTGGGCGGAGGTGGACTGAACACATGCACGAACGCCCTGGTTTCTGATGTCTATGGGGATGAGCGTGGACCCATGCTCAACCTGCTGGGAATCTTCTTCAGCATCGGTGCGATCTGCGTTCCGTTGCTCGCCGCCGGCATTGAAGGGCATTTTACGATTCCGCAGTTGTTTCTCTTTTGTGCTGTTCTCGCGGCGATTTGCGCCTTTGGCTATGCGCAGCTCTCGTTTCCAGCGGCGCGGGCCAAGCAAGCGTTCTCTCTCCGGGCAGTGGTTGGAGTCGCGAAATACGAAAGCGTGCTGTTGCTCGCGTTCATCTTGTTTCTTGAAGCGGGGAACGAGGCCTGTATCGGGGGATGGACCTCGACATTTGTGAATACCATTGGCTACTCCGCCCGGACAGCGACTCTGGTTCTGGCTTCGTACTGGGCCGCTCTGATGGTCAGCAGAATCGTTGCCGCGCGTCTGCTGCAAAGAATTGGAAAAACGCAACTGGTCTTGATCGTCGCCCTGATATCGCTATCAGGCTGTGCGGCTCTGGTTGCGACGCGGTCATTGATTTTGCTGTTCGCCGGAACCGCGCTCATCGGACTATCGTACGGCCCGATTTTCCCGACAACGTTAGCGATCGCGGGCGACCGCTATTCCGAGCGCGCCGGCACCGTGTTTGGACTTCTATTTTCGATTGCTCTAATGGGAGGCATGCTGTTTCCCTGGACGGTTGGACAAGTCTCGCAGCGGCTCAGCGTTCGCGCAGGGATGATTGTGCCGTTCGTTGGGGCGATCGGCATCATTGTGCTGTCGGCCATTGTGTTTGCGCGAAACCGCAGTCGCGAAACAATTTCCAAGATCGGCGCAGCACGTTTCTAGTTATCTGTTGCGTCGTTTGTTCACAAGATATAGAACCTATCATGCCTTACGTCTTAGCGGTCGACCTTGGCGGGACGAAATGCTCGGCGGCGGTTGTGGATGTGAAGGGACAAATTGTCTCTCGCCGAACCGTACCTGTTGATGTCAGTTCTCAATCCGCGCCGATTCGTCAGATCGTTCAGTCGGCTCGGGATCTCGCGGAGGGCGTGAGTCCGAAGCAATGCTTCGCCGCAGCAGGGGTGGCTGTGCCCGGATTGGTTCGCCGAAATGGAACGGTTTGGGCCCCCAACCTTCCCGGTTGGGAACGGGTGCCGCTCGCGAGCAGATTGAAGCGATCTCTCGGAATTCCTGTGGCGGTCGAAAGCGATCGCAATACCTCCTTGCTGGGAGAATGCTGGCGCGGAGAAGCACGGGGTAAGTCCGATGTCATCGTGTTGATGATCGGAACGGGAATTGGGGCAGGCATCATGAGTGGCGGGAGCGTTGTTCGCGGAGCACATGAACTTTCCGGCTGCGCGGGATGGCTCACGATCTCAATCGAGGGCAGTCCGAATTCGTCAGCAATCGGAGAATTGGAATCCTTTACTGCAGGCCCCGGCATCGCCAATGCGGCCCGAAAGAGCTTGCGAGAGGGAGCACTTAGCAGCCTCGCAAAATTCGATCCTTCCAAAATCACGGCCCACGAAGTGGCGGCCACAGCGCGAGAAGGAGATCAGATGGCATTGGCGATCTTCAGACAAGCGGGACGATTGCTCGGGTTTGGCGTTGCCAACATGGTCAGTTTGTTTGATCCGGAAGTTGTAGTCATTGGAGGAGGAATGGCTGGTGCGGCTGATCTCTATCTCGATTCTTTGCGCGATGCGATGTTCGAACGAGCACAACCGCTTGCAGCGCGCCGAGTGAAGCTGACTGTGAGCAAACTGCGAGATGCGGCCAATCTGCTGGGTGGTGCTCGTCTGGCCTGGCAATCATTGGAAATGGGCAAGTCGAAGAAGGAGAGAAGATGAATCGGAGGTCTTTTGCTCAGTCAGTCGGAAGCGCTGTCATCCTCTCGGCGATTCCTGGATCGTCGCCGTTAACGCAAGACTCGGCCGTTTCGAAGCCAGGTAAAGTCATGGCGATCGCGGCTCACCCGGGAGACGGTATGTTCACCATGGGTGCGGTGCTGGCCAAGCAGATCGAACGCGGAGGGGTCGGCGTTCTGTTGAGCTTGTCGCTAGGGGAGAGAGGGGCTCCGAAGAACATGCCCATTGCCCAATACGGCGCGATGCAAAGTTCGGCGACCGACAGTGCCGCGCACATGATTGGCGCAGAGGCAA
>Ga0335081_10007572_pt1 | contig 17359 bp, 17 predicted proteins | sample Lox_Sample_35_FD_206713 | JGI IMG/M metagenome (GOLD analysis project Ga0335081, IMG submission 206713) | Soil microbial communities from Loxahatchee National Wildlife Refuge, Florida, United States - Lox_Sample_3.5 | ecosystem: Environmental > Terrestrial > Soil > Wetlands | place: USA... | reverse complement strand
CGGTGTGAAAAGAGAGGTGCCTGCCGCGGTTCCGGGGACCCTGTCGTGAGACGGTTCTTCTCTGACACTGAAATGCGAACGGAACGACCACAGGGCGAAGCGGGCAGCGTAGGCGCTGCCGACTGAAGGCTGGATTAATGAAAAAGACCACAATTCTCCTGATAGACGATGACGACAGCTTGCGACGGGTCATGGAGTTCAGCCTGGCCGAGGCGGGATACTCGGTCAAGGCCGCGGCGAGCGGCGAAGAAGGTCTGCGGCTGCTTGACGCGGGCTCTTTCGACGCAGTCATCACGGACATCACGATGCCGGGCATGGACGGCATGCAGGTGCTCGCCAGGGTCCGCGAGCGCGACGAGGCGGTCCCGGTCATCGTCATAACCGCCTACGGCACGATCGAGAGTGCGGTCGAGGCGATGCGGCAAGGCGCCTTCGACTACATCACGAAGCCGTTCAACCGCGATGAGCTCCGGATCACCCTGGACAAGGCGCTCAAAATGCGCCGCCTGGAGCGCCAGAACGCGGAGCTGCGCACGGCGGTGAACGACCGGTACCGCTTCGACGCAATCATCGGCACGAGCAACAGGATCAGGGACGTGCTCGAGATGGCCGGGCGGGTCGCGGCGAGCGACGCGAGCGTGCTCATCACGGGCGAGAGCGGGACCGGCAAGGAGCTCCTGGCAAAGGGCATCCACTATAACAGCGGCCGCTCCGACGGTCCTTTCGTGGCGATCAACTGCGCTGCGATCCCGGAGAACCTGATCGAGAGCGAGCTGTTCGGACACGCGAAGGGCGCGTTCACCGGCGCCGTCAGGGACCATGAGGGAAAATTCGAGCTTGCCGGGGGCGGAACGCTGTTCCTCGACGAGATCGGAGACCTGCGCGTGGACCTGCAGGCAAAGATCCTCCGGGCGCTCCAGGAGCGCCAGGTGGACCGCGTGGGTGGCAGACACCCGGTTCCCGTGGACGTGCGCATCATAGCGGCCACGAACAGGGACATCGAGCGCGCCGTGCGGGAGGGCAGCTATCGCGAGGACCTGTACTACCGGCTGAGCGTGGTCACCCTGCATATCCCGCCCCTCCGGGAACGCCGGGAGGATGTGCCGCTTCTGGCAGGTCATTTTCTGAAAAAGTTCAATCCCTCTGACGCGGTTCGGCTGGACCAGGACGCACTCTCGCTGCTCACGGACTACGGCTGGCCGGGCAACGTGCGCGAACTGGAGAACGTCGTCCAGCGTGCATCGGTGCTCAGGCGGGGGGATATCATCACGGCCGAGGACCTGCCGGACAAGCTCAAGAATGAAAAGACGAGCGTCGAGAGCATCATCCTGAACCTCCCCGATGAGGGCATACGACTGGAAGAGCTGGAAAAGAACCTGATAATCAAGGCCCTCGAAAAGCACAACAACAACCAGACCCGCGCGGCCGAATACCTGGGGATCACGAGGCCAACCCTTATTTACCGCCTGGAGAAATACGGGATAAAATAGCACGAGCCCCGGATGAACCGCGGCTGCGGGGTTGCCCATGGCAGGACAGGGGACGCGCGAGAAAAGTCTTTGCAACAGCGGCGAATTCCTGTATTATGGTTGCACTTTATCATAACTCTTTCTCCCCCAGGAGGTACTGAACATGGCTAAGACGACGCTGAAGGTCCAGGGAATGACCTGCAATCATTGCGTGATGCGCGTAGCCAAGGCGCTCAAAGCGGTTCCGGGCGTGCAGGACGCACAGGTCGACCTGCAGAAGGCCGAGGCGGTAGTGACCTATGACGACGCGAAGACCGGTAAGAACAAGCTTTCCGCTGCGGTCGTCGAGGCGGGGTATAAGACCTCGTAGGCAGCCTCCGGACCCCTTTCCTTGACAACATCCCGTGCGATCAGTATAATTTCACCGTATTTTACGCGGCGCCGTCGGCCGCGCGATCGTGGGGGGACGAAGAGAGGCGGCAGATGGAAGCCAGTTCCAAGTGGATCATGATCCTTGCCCGGTCAGCGAGGAGAAAACAGCTCCCGCTCGATATAGACCACTGTTCGCCGATCTCGCTCCGCAGCATCATCCTCGACGTGCGCACACCGGACTCGATCCTCGAGCAGATCGCCCAGACCTACTACGATGACGAGGAAGTCCTGCGCGAGCTGGTCCGGTGCCCCAACCTCTCCGAAACGACGCTGGCCTTCATCGCCCTTACCGCATCCGATGAGATCAGGAGCTTCATCAGCGGCACGCGGGTGATCGATGTGGTCACCGCTGAGGCCGAAGCGGAGAGCGGGCGGAAGAAGCTGAACACGACGCAGATCATCCTCAAGATGAAGCCGTCCCAGAAGATCAAGCTCGCGCTGACCGGCGCCAAGGAAGCGCGGGGGATCCTCATCCGGGAGTCGAGCAAGCAGATATCCCTGTCCGTGCTGAACAATCCCCGGGTCACGATAGCCGAGGTGGAGTCCTTTGCCAAGTCCCAGAATCTGAGCGAAGACGTGATGCGCAAGATCGGGGCCAACACGGAATGGACGAGAAAGAACTCGGTCGCGGCCGCGCTGGTGTTCAACCCGAAGACGCCCGTCGGCGTTTCGCTCGGGTTCATTCCGCGCATGACCGAGCGTGATCTCGGAATCCTGGAAAAAAGCAAGAACGTACCCGAGGGCGTCCGCACGGCAGCTCGCGGAATGCTGATCAGGAAAAAAGTAGGCAAGGGTTAGTCAATTATCTCCTTGCGATCCACGCCGCCGTCTTGTCCTTTATCAGCTCATTTCCCCGGGGGAATTCCGATGAAACAGACGATACTCCTCGCCATGCTGCTCGCGCTTGCCGTCGCGGGATGCAGCCGTGTCAGGACGGTCCAGAAGACCGAGCCCATCATGGGCACGGATGTCACCATCACGGTCGTCGCGAAGAGCAGGGCGGGGGGCGGGGCCGCCATCGATGCCGCCATGGACGAGGTCCGGCGCTTCGACCGGATGATGTCGCTCTACAAGATCGACAGCGAGGTATCGAAGGTAAACGAGGCCGCCGGCCGCCACCCGGTCGTGGTATCGCCCGAGATGATCGATGCGGTAGAATCCGCGCGCCGCGTCTCGGAGCTGTCGGGCGGCGTTTTTGACATCACGATCGGCCCGCTCGTGGTGCTGTGGCAGATGAGGCTCAAGGAGGGGACGGTCCCGACCGACTCGGAGATCGCCAGGGTGAAGCCCCTTGTGAACTACCGGAACATCGTCGTCGACCGCAAGGCCTCGACCATCTTCCTGAAGAGACCGGGCATGATCATGGACCTGGGGGGCATGAAGGGTTACATCGCCGACCGGGTCAGGGACCTGCTCAGGGCACACGGCATCGACAATGCCGTGATCGCGCTGGCGGGGGACATCTGGGTGATGGGACGCCGGGAGGACGGAACACCGTGGCGGATCGGCGTCCAGCATCCCCGAGAGCGGGACAAGACGCTGATCGTGCTGGGGCTGAGCGACAAATATATCACCACGTCCGGCGATTACGAACGCTTCGTCATCAGGGGGAACAAGCGGTACCATCATATCATCGACCCCAGGACCGGCAAGCCGTCTACCGGCGTCATCTCGGCCACGCTGATCGGGGACCAGGGCTCGCTGATCGATCCGCTTGCCAAGGCGCCCTTCATCCTGGGTCCGGAAGAGGGCATGAAGATCGTGAAACAGGCGGGGGCCGAGGCGATCATCGTGGATGAGGGAGGCCGGACCTTCATGACCGACGGGATCAAGACGATGGAGGCGGGTGCCCGCAAGTGAACGTATGATGAAAGTGATGTTCCTGTGCACCGGCAATTCCTGCCGCTCCCAGATGGCGGAAGGGTTCGCCCGCGAGCTCGGCAAAGGCAGGGTCGAAGCCTTCAGCGCCGGACTCATGGCCGCGGGAGTGAACGCCCGGGCCATGGCGGTCATGAAGGAAGCCGGCATCGATATCTCCGGCCAGACATCCAAGGAGATCGACGCAGTGCTCATGCGCAGCATGGATGTCGTCATCACGCTTTGCGACAACGCCGCCGAGGCCTGCCCCTGGACGCCTCCCTCTCTCAAACGGCTTCACTGGCCCATCAAGGACCCGATCCTGGCGCGGGGCACCGATGCAATGATCATGAATGATTTCAGGCGAGCGAGGGACGAGATCAGGGGGAAAATACAGCTTTTTCTCAAGGATGTCCCGTCCGGCGGCGGAAAAAAAGTATAGGCGGGGAGCTCAGAACGAAGAAAAAAACAGTTGCAGGAATGAGAACATATTGGTACTATACGGAACAATTTTAGAAGGAATTGAAATTCATCGGGAGGAAGTATGGTAAGTCTGACAGACAATGCAGTCACGAAGTTCAAGGAAATTGTTGTGGCACAGGGCAAGGCCGGCGACGGGGTGCGCATATTCACCGTGCCGGGCGGCTGAAGCCCGTCACTGGCTATGGACATAGCCAAGGAAGCCCTGCGGGGCGATACGACGCTCGAATTGAGCGGACTCAGGGTGTTCGTTGAGGAGCGCGCCAACATAATGCTTGAGAACACGAACATCGATTTCAACGATAAACAGGGTTTTATCCTTTCGGGGATGCAGTCAAGCTGCGGCTCTTCTTGCAGCAGCTGCTGATCACCGGACCATCTTTTTTGCCTTCCCGCAACCGCTGTCTCACTGAGACAGCGGTTTTTTTTGTCCTGGAGCGGCTTGAGGGCGGACCGGAGGCTCAATACTTGTCAGGGTTCAGGCCGTGGGCCTTGCCCAGGAACTCCGCTGCCTTGTCCCTCATCCCCATGCCCTGGCCAGGTAGTCATAGACCATCCGTCATTCGGGTTCACCGGGACCGTCTCAGAGTAGAACTCGATCGCCCGGTCCGGAAGGCACTTTCTAAGATAACAGAACCCCCTGTTGACGAAGAGGCTGGCAGTGTCGATGTCGTCGAGGCTCCTGAGTTGCGGGACGAACATGAACTCCCGCATGCCTTCATCAGGCATGCCGTGCTCGACGTAAATGCTCCCGATGTTCACGCAGTCATTCATGCGGAAAGCCCCATGCTTACCGGGAAGCTTACGGGGAACGATGTCAATTCGGCATTGTTTCGTATCAATTATATGAATTTTATTGCTCATGCTGACCTGCGGGAGCAGCCGCCCGGTGCTAAAATAGGGATGGGGCAGTTGTGCGGCCTTTGGATACAGGTATGCCTCTTCTTGAAATCAATAACATCTCGTTTACTGCGGGTTCTCGTGCCGAGACCCCGATCCTTTCGGGGCTTTCCCTGTCCATGGATGCGGGCGAGGTGCATGCCCTGCTCGGCACCAACGGCACCGGCAAGAGCACCCTCGCGTGCCTGATCATGGGGTGCGAGGGATACCGCCCGGCGAGCGGCGAGATCCGGTTCAACGGCGAGATCATCAACGACCTCCCGATTCATGCGCGCGCCCGGCTCGGCATCACCATGGCATGGCAGGAGCCCGTCCGGTTCGAGGGCATCGCGGTGAGGGATTACCTGTGTCTGCGGCCGCAGGCCGGGGACGCGGCCTCCTGTCTGGAACTGGTCGGCCTCTCCCCGGCCCCGTACCTCTCCCGCATGGTTGACAAGAGCCTGAGCGGCGGAGAGCGCAAGCGGATCGAGCTGGCATCGATCCTGGCGCTCAGCCCGCGGCTCGCCATCCTCGATGAGCCCGACTCCGGCATCGACATGCTTTCGATCCAGGACGTCATCAACGTGATCAACGCGTTCCGGAAGAACGGGACCGCGGTCCTGCTCGTGACTCACCGAGAGGAGATCTGCAAGGTCGCCGATCGTGCGTCGCAGCTCTGCAACGGCAGGATCATATGCTCCGGCAAGCCTGAGAACGTAGCCGGGCATTACAAGTCCAGCCATTGCCTGGAATGCAACGGCGTGGAGTGCCACTATGTCTGAACTGGATCAGCTCATGCAGGCACTGGGAGAGGCGGGCGGCGATGCCGCGGTTCTCGCGGACCAGGAGACCGCCCATCTGAGTGTGAGCGGGAACTCCATCCTGAGCTCGCGCCTGGTGGAGGGGCTCGAGGTGGACGCACGGGAAACGCGGAACGGTATATCGGCCCGCGTCATCGTCCGGGAAGGGGTGAACCTCCGGAACCCCGTACATCTCTGCTTCGGCGTCCTGCACAAGAAGGGGAGGCAGGAGATCCGGATGGATGTGAAGCTCGAGAAGAACTCCTCGGCCACCTTCATCGCGCATTGCATATTCCCGAAGGCGGAGAAGGTCGTGCACAAGATGGACGCGAAGGTCGAGATCGGCGAGGGCGCGGAGATGCGGTACTCCGAAACGCATTACCACGGGCTCTTCGGCGGCATCGAGGTTCTGCCGAAGCTTTCGGTAAACGTGGGAAAGGGCGGCAGGTATTTTACGGAATTTTCCCTCGTGAACGGCAGGGTGGGGAAGCTCGCCATCGATTACGAGGTTAGCACAGGGGAACAGGCGGTTGCCGAACTGGTCGCCCGCGTTTTTGGTCATGCCGACGACGAGGTGAAGATCAGGGAAAAGGTCGTGCTCGCGGGCGAGAACGCGCGGGGGCTGATCAAGGCCCGCGTGGCGATCGAGGACGATGCATTCGCGGAGATCACGGGCATCACCGAGGGCAACGCAGCGGGTTGCAGGGGGCACGTGGACTGCATGGAGATCGTGAAGGACCGGGCCGTGGCCAAGGCGATACCGCTCGTCCAGGTGAACAACCCGCTCGCCAAGGTCACCCACGAAGCCGCAATCGGAAGCGTGGACAAACGGCAGCTGGAGACGCTCATGGCACACGGGCTGTCGCCGGAGGAGGCAGTGGATCTGATCGTAAAGGGTATCTTGCGGTGAGGGCAGCGGGGGATAGGCCAATCCGGACAAAAGCAGCCTTTCCCTCGAGCGCCGGTGTCTCAGAGTCAGGCTGGACAAAGGGCCGTCCTGTGCTTCATCCATTCGTGAGGGCGCTCTCTCACCCCTGAAAGTGCTATCATATAAATGGGGACACTTTTTCCCTTGTATTGCCGGGGGTAGCGCATGGAGCGAACAACCTCAAAATCTATCATCCGCATCACCGCATGGTATGCGGTCTTCGGCGGGCTGTGGATCGCCTCGTCGGACCGTCTTCTGGAATTCCTGGTTGCCGATCCGCACCGGATCACCGTCATGCAAACTTACAAAGGCTGGGCATTCGTGGCCGTGAGCGCCCTGCTTCTCGCTCTCCTGGTCCGTCGTGAGCTGCTCGCCCGCGAAAAGACGGAGCAGCGGCTCACCGCGTCAGAGCTGAAATACCGGACCCTGGTCGAGGCGGCGAACGATGCTGTGATCGTTGCCGAAGCGGACACGGGCGTCATCATCGACGCGAACCGGAAGGCCGCCGAGCTCACGGGAATCCCCATCTCGTCGCTCATCGGGATGCGTCAGCCCGACCTCCATCCCGCCCAGGACCGGCAGCACTGCAGGGAGGTGTTCGAGCAGGTCCGGAGCGGAGGCGTGATCCAGACCGCGCGCTGCATGTCCCGCCGCGAGGGCAGCGAGATCCCCGTGGAGATCAGCGCCGGTGTGATCGATATCGGCGGGAAAAAGGTGGTTCTGAGCATCTACCGGGACGTTTCGGAGCACGCGGCCGCAGACGAACGGTTGAGGCGGGAAAAAGAGCGCGCCCGGATGTATCTCGACGTGGCGGACGTCATTCTCGCAGTCGTTGGCGACGATGAGTTGGTGAAGCTCATCAACCGGAAAGGGGCAGAGATCCTGGGCCTTCCGGAGGAGGAGATCGTCGGCAGGAACTGGTTCGACTCCTTTGTTCCCGAAGACCTTCGTGCCAGCGCGAGGGCCGGGTTCCGGAAACTGCTCTCCGGAGAAGCGGGGCCTGCCGGCTACGCGGAGAGCCCCGTGCTCGCGAAGAGTGGCAGGGAGCGTACCATCGCCTGGCGCCACACGCTCATCCGGGACGAGGCGGGCAGGGTCACCGCCGCCCTGAGCTCGGGTGAGGACATCACGGACCGCAAGCAGGCTGAAGAGCAGGCCTCCTGCAGGCTCGGCAACCTCGCCGCCCTCCACGCCATCGACCTCATGATCACCTCGACCCAGGACCTCCGCGTCATCCTTCGTCAGTTCCTCGACCTCGTTGTTGCCCAGTTCCACGTGGACGCAGCTGACGTGATGCTCGTGAACCGCCATGCGCCTGTGCTCGAATACGCCGCGGAGACGGGATTCCACACCGCGGGCATCCGCCGCTCGAGCCTGCGGATGGGGGAAGGCCTCGCCGGCATCGCCGCCCTCGAGCGGAGGGTCATCAGCACGCCCGATCTCCGGGACCCGGCGAGTGGATTTCTGCGTCCGAATCTCATCGATGGAGAAGGGTTCGTTGCCTATTATGCCGTGCCCCTCGTGGCGAAGGGCATCGTAAAAGGCGTGCTTGAGATCATGCATCGCTCGCCACTCGTCCTCGACCAGGAGCAGCGTGAGTTCCTCGAATCCCTCGCTTCCCAGGCGGCCATAGCTATCGACAATGCATCGCTCTTTGACGAGCTCCAGCGCTCGAACATGGAGCTCATGCTCGCCTATGACGCGACGCTCGAGGGCTGGGCCCGGGCCCTGGAACTCCGGGACCGGGTGACCGAGCGGCACACCGAGCGTGTGTCGGAGCTTACCGTCAGCATCGCACGGGCCATGGACCTGCGCGAGGAGGACATCGTCCACATACGCCGCGGTGCGCTCCTTCACGATCTCGGAAAGATCGGCATTCCCGACAGCATTCTTCGGAAGGAGGGACCGCTCACCGATGATGAACGGGAGCTCATGCGGCAGCATCCCGTCTACGCCTTTGAGATGCTCAAGCCCATAGCCTACCTGAGGCCGGCGCTCGATATTCCCTACTGCCATCACGAGCGGTGGGACGGCGATGGCTACCCGCGCGGGCTCAAGGGTGAACAAATCCCGCTGGCGGCAAGGATATTCGCCCTCGCCGACATCTGGGACGCGATCTTTTCCGCTGACAGGCCCTACCGCCGTCCGCTCTCCCGCAGCGAGGCCTGTGATCACATCCGCGGCCTCGCGGGCAACCACCTCGACCCGAAGGTCGTGGAAGCGTTCCTGCGCATGGATGATCAGGTATGCCCGGTCATGCCCCATTCCGGGAAGAAAGAAGAAACGGTCCGCTGATCTGAGGCTTTCTCACGGGAGGAAGCGGGGTTGCTCTGAGCTCAAGGAATTCTTTTTGTGATTTCAAGGGGAGCGCCGGCTTGCTGCGCCGTTTCGGGTCAGGAAAGAGACGTACCGATTCACCGTTGTGCCCCATCGAACGTCATGGAAGGGAGCCGCACTCACGATGCCTCTCAGTACGCTGAACGTTCTGAAGAGGACAGTCGCGTCACTGGTCAACCGGTCATTGAGCCCACCCCTTCGGAGCCTCAAAAAGAACGTTCCCGCTCTGGATATAGGAGTGTACGTTGCTGCAGCCCACGCCTGCACATGCGTGCTTCACTTCACTCATTTCATCAAATCCGGTGAGAACGATGGGACGGGCATTATCGGACTTCCATAGATCTTATGAATAGGATTATGGGGTAAACATGCGCTGGCACTGCACCTGATGGGGTGCTGCCGGCCCGGCTTCGATGATCTCCGGACAGTACCCCACTGCTGCAGTCCGTACGGTCCAGCCCGCTCATGCTGCGGAACCACTTCCGGCCCAGGGCTTACTCAGGCTGCTTTCCTCCTGATGTATTTTTCGCGGGCTATGCCGACATCAACGGAATAGATCGTTATATCTTCTTCTGTGAACACTTTTTTCAGCGTCTCTCGCAGCGCATCGCGGACAACGTTTTCATAGAGCTGTACATCGTAATCGCGCATGTTCTCATCAACCCCCTGAAGCGGTACGTCAATGTTCAACTCGATATCGGGGACCACCTTGAGCCACATATCGGTCACCTCCTTCTTCGCAGCTAACACGTAACCCTCTTTGCGTAAATTATAGCACCATGGCGTGATACGGCCGTCTCCCTGTCGTACCGAATAATAATAACCGGGACCGCAACGAACCTGAAGTCCCTTCTTCCTTCAATATATTCATATTCCCCCTCGCTCCCGGTGATGTCGTGATGAAAAGCGCCTACGCCATCTCTGCGCGTTGCTCCAGTTGATCGCAGGAAGCGGACCTGCGCGGCTAGTCCACTCTTTGCCTAAATCAACGTGTCCAGAGTACTCAAGAAGTTGACGAGATCCTGTTTCTTTTGATTGATGAGTCCGGTGGCGTAACGCTGATCTCAAAAATTTACCGCGTCTATTGGCGGGAATAAGGAGGAAAGCTGATGCTTAAGTTGCAACACTCCTTGCGAGCGCTGCAAATCATCCCTATTCAGCTGTTTGTCTGGCACAGGGAATCATTGGGGGGTGAGCGAATACCGCACCGACCGTGCAGAGTCCGTCCCAAAGAAAGTCCAGTTTGAGCGGCTGGCGTATGGACAGCATCGCAAAGGGCGCGAGCATGGACAGGGTTATGAACTTTCAGGAGTATCTACAGCTGGCCAAAGTTGTACTGGCTGTAGCGGATCCTGTTGGTTGCACCTGAAAGAAATGCTCGAACAGTGCGATCGCTCGCTCAGTTCGGCAGCTACGTACCCTTTCGGTCATTTAAATTGCGGAGATGAGCGTACCAGGCGAACGACATAAAGACATTCGATATTCAGAAAAGCGAAATAGTACGGAAGATCACATGATTGGTATATTTTCTTTCGCAGCCCGGAGAGGAGTTCGCATGCCGCAACGAAGCCTTGTAAAATCGGTCAATTGCCGGGATGATTTACTTTTGGCCATTTATACTTTAGCCCTAAAGTTTCTGCAATTTCCTGCCGATAAAATAAGAAAATGCGCGTTTATCAGGGGGATCGCATGGCTGAAACAACGCAGTCCATTTCGGAGCAGGACGTCAGGCGGTATATCAAGGGTTTGCACGACCTCTCCACCATCCCGGTACTTCTCGGCAAGATACTGAGAACGGTCCAGGACGAGAACGCCTCCACAAGCGAGCTCCACAAACTCATCACGTTCGACCAGGCGCTGGCGCAGCGCGTCCTGCGCATGGCCAATTCAGCCTATTTCGGCCGTTCGGGCCAGATAAAGGACATCGAGCAGGCTATCATGTTTCTCGGCTTCGAGCGGATCCGTTCCGTCGCGATCGGCATGACGGTCATGAACGTGGTGCCGACGAAGGGCTCCTTTACCATAGAGAACCTCTGGATCCACGGGTACGAGGTGGGATTTCTCGCCTCGGTCCTGACCGACTACATTCCGCTCACCATCCCGGGCGAGTGCTTCCTTGCCGGCCTCCTGCACGACCTCGGCCGGGTCGTCTTCTGCAGCATGGACCAGAAGAAGTTCATGGCAATCGGCCCGGACGATGATATGCTGGACTGGGAGCGGACGATCTTCGGGTGCACCCACGCAGAGGCGGGGGCATGGTTCGTCGAGGCGCTCGGCATGCCGAAGGACCTCGCGGAGATCACGAATAACCATCATCATCCGACGCTTGCGAAGGAACAGAAGGATATTACCGCGGCGGTGGCGCTGGCAGAGGGGCTCGTGGGCAGGTTCAGCCCCCGGAAGGGAAACGACAGCATCTGGACCGGTGAGCACGATGTGCTCCTGTCCACATACTCGATCGCCGAAGAGGATATCAGTTCAATGGGAAATAGGCTGACGCAGGCCATGCCGGACATCGAACAGGTGTTTGCCAAGGCTTGAGTGCGTGGTAAGCTCCGACCGCCTGGACAAAAAAGTGCCGGCGGGAAGGTGGGGGGGAGGGCTGAACACCGCCGGCACGTGCTGCAACGGGAAAAGCTGTTTTGTACACTACCCTTGACTCTATTCCTGCCTGAACCGATTCCTCGCGTTCCTTGTTCTCTTTCTTGCGACCCTATCCCTGGCTAATATAATATCTGATGATTAGAATTTGATGTGTGGGGTAAAAAAAGGGGGGGTCACCCTTCGGAATAACCCCCTGTCATGAACCGGTCCTTAGGCCGTGCCGGTTTTACAGGCTTTTTGTTTTTTGATTCGATACTGCTCGGAAAGATGTCGCAACGCGGCCGCCGCCTGAACGACGGTGCCGCCGCTGGCGTGGCGCTTGAGGGCGATGACCGTTGTTTCATGAACCGACTTCGAGTTGTTTCTTTCAATCGCTTTCATGGAGGGACCTCCGAAAGGATGGAACAAGGGCATGTTGCAGAGCGAAGACTCAGTGTAATGAGTATAGCACATATTGTCAATAAAAAAATGGTCATACCGTTTCGCGGTCGCGCAACTATGACGGGTCATACTTCCGGAAAACGAGGGCCCCATTAACACCTCCGAAGCCGAGAGAGTTGGAGAGCGCTGCCCGGACCGCTATTCTGCGCGCTTTGTGCGGCACATAGTCGAGGTCGCAACCAGGATCGGGGTACTCGAGGTTGATCGTGGGAGGGACCATGCCATCACGGAGCGCGAGGGCGGTTATCGCGGCCTCCGCGGCTCCCGCTGCGCCGAGCATATGGCCGAGCATCGATTTGGATGAACTGACCGCGATTTTCCGCGCATGGGGCCCGAAAGCCTTTTTCAGGGCAAGCGTCTCGATCCGGTCATTGGACTGCGTCCCCGTCCCGTGGGCATTGACGTAATCGACGTCTTCGGGCCGCATGCCGGCGTCCTTCAGGGCCAGCGTCATGGCTCGCGCCGAACCGTCGCCGTGCTCGTCGGGACGGGCATAGTGGAACGCATCGGACGTCAGTCCGTAGCCGGCAAGCTCCGCGTAGATCCGGGCGTTCCGCTTCTCCGCGTGGCCCCGTTCCTCCAGGACAAGGACCGTTGCGCCCTCGGCGAGCACGAACCCGTCGCGTTCGCGGTCAAAGGGCCTGCTCGCCTTTTCCGGCTCGCAATTCCGCAGGGAGAGCGCTTTTGCCTGGCAGAACCCCGCAAGGATCAGGGGAGTCAGGGACGCTTCGGACCCTCCGGCGAGCATCACATCGGCGTCGCCTCGCTGGATGATCTTCATGGCCTCTCCGAGGGCGTGCGTGCCCGTGGCGCAGGCCGTAGAGACATCGAGACAGGGTCCCTTCGCGCCGGTCTTCATCGAAATATAGGCTGATGCCATGTTCACCAGCGACATGGGAGTGTAGAAGGCAGACACCGCCCGGGGTCCCCGCTGGAGCAGCGCGGCCATGTTGGTCTCGGTCGTGCTGACGCCGCCCCTGCCGGACCCCACGAGCACGCCCGTCCGTTCGGGGCTGACGCCTGCGGCGGGAAGACCGGCGTCTTCGCGAGCCATGAGAGCAGCGGCCAGCGCGTATTGGATGCAGGGATCGGTCCTGTTCGCTTCTTTCGCGTTCATGAACACGCGCGGGTCGAAGCCGGTGAGTTCGCCGGCAATGCGGCAGGGAAAGGCGGAGGCGTCAAAGCGGGTGATCCGTCCGACGCCCGAGCGGCCTTCGAGCAGGGACGACCAGGTCGTTTCCCTGTTGACCCCGAGGGGTGTGAGCATTCCGATCCCGGTGACCACAATTCGCAGCGTCATGCTGCGCAGTATAAAAGGTTTCGGCAGGTTTGTCAAAAGACCCTGTTCCTTCAAGGTATTCACCTTTGACAACGACCTGGTTTGTGGTATAGTTGAGCCAGACGAATACTGTTTCTCATCCTGATATTGCGGAAGGGGGCCCGAGATGAAAAAACCGGAACTGCAGACCATGATCGTCCGTGAACTCAAAGCTCTGGCCGGAAAGATGAAGGTGCAAGTGCCTTCGGAGGCCAGGAAGGCAGACATCATCAAACTCTTGTCCGCAGCTTTCAAGAGCAAGCCAGCAGCAAAAACGGTCAAAAAGAATGCCGGGGCCAAGCGCGCCGTTGCATCGGTAAAAAGGAAAGCAGCTCCCGCAAAGATCGCCATCGCAAGAAAGAAAGCGGCAGCCCGTCCTGCATCGCTGACGAAGCCGGCTCTGCGTCCGGACAAACCGTCCGTCGAGATGCCTCCCTCGGGCCGTGAATGGAAGACCCCTCCCGGAGTAGAGGAGCCTATCATGGCGCAGGAGCGCGTGTCCGACGCGAAATATTACACCGGGCCCGAACGGAGGCCGACGGCCGCGGCCGCCTACGGCGAGCTTCCCGCGGGGTACGGCGAAGAGAAGATCGCCATCATGGTGCGCGATCCCTATCTCGCCTATGCCTATTGGGAGGTTACGCAGGAGCGGCTCCAGCGGGAAAAGGCCTGGTTCGGATGGGACGGCAAGCTGACGATCCGGATCTATGATGTCACCGGGGTCCAGTTCGACGGCCGGAACGCGGTCGGGTACTTCGATCAGGACGTGGATGAACTGGTCGGCAAATGGTACTTCGATCTGGGCAGGCCCGGCCACTCCTTTATCGCGGACATCGGACTGCTGTCTCCGGAGGGAAGATTTCTTACCCTCGCCCGTTCGAACCGCGTGATCACGCCGAGGGACGGGGTCTCCGATGTGGTCGACGGCGAATGGATCGTCGTGGACGAGGAGTACTGGAAAATATACGGGCTCCGGGGAGGCCCTTCCTCGCAGCAGCTCCAGGAGAAGGGAAGGCTGAAACGGAGACCGCAGGTAACGTCACCGGGGATGTTCCCGCGGGGGAAGAAATAGTCCTCCGCCCTCGTGCTCATTTTCATACAAAAGTCCATCCTCACCGGGATGGACTTTTGTTTTGCAATCTGCTATCGTGCCTTTCGACAGCGACCCGACCGGAGGGATGCCTCTTCCCTGCCACAATGGCGCCGCCCCTTCCTGGCCCGTGGTGCCCTGTCCCCATTGACGCTATTCTGCCGAAGCAGCGCGGGATGCAGCGTCATCATCGCCCGGCGTATCAAACCGCGTGGGGGATTTCCCGGGATTGGATGCCGCGAACCCCGGCAGACAGCTGCATGAACCAACCGCACCCATGACCAATCGCCCCGAACGAGATGAAGCAGAAAAAAGCATCGAACCCGACAAGCCGGGCCAGGAGCGGGGCTCCCTCGCACTGGTGCTGCACAGCCACCTGCCCTTCGTGCGGCATCCCGAACATGAACAGTTCCTCGAAGAGGACTGGCTGTTCGAGGCCATCACCGAAACCTACATCCCCCTGATCAACGTGTTCGACGGCCTCGTGGACGACGGCATTGATTTCCGGATCACCATGAGCCTCTCGCCGACGCTCGTCGCCATGCTCGCCGATCCCCTGCTGCAGCAGCGGTACATCCTGCATATCAGCCGGTTGGCCGAGTTCGTCGAGCACGAGCTGGAGCGGACCAAGGGTGACCCGCGGTTTCATTCCCTCGCCCTGCTGTACCGTGACCTGTTCCGGAATGCCCGGCATGTGTTCGAGGAGAAGTACGGACGAAATCTTGTCACCGCCTTCCGGAAATTCCAGGACCTGGGCAGGGTGGAGCTCATCACCTGCGCCGCGACCCACGCGTTCCTGCCCCTCCTGAACAGCAGGGAAGCTGTCCGGGCGCAGATCATGGTCGCCGTGCAGCATCACCGGAAACACCTGGGCAGGGAGCCAAAGGGCATCTGGCTTCCGGAGTGCGGCTATGCCCCGGGGCTCGATGAAGTCCTGAGGGAAGCGGGGCTCCGCTTTTTCTTCCTGGATTCCCACGGTGTGTACCACGCGTCGCCCCGCCCCCGGTACGGCGTGTACGCGCCCGTCTGCTGCCGTTCCGGGGTCGCCGCCTTCGGCCGGGACATGGAGTCGTCCAAGCAGGTTTGGAGCACCAGGGAAGGCTATCCCGGGGATTTTGACTACCGGGACTTCTACCGCGACGTGGGCTTCGACCTGGATTACGAGTACGTCAGGCCCTACCTGCACCAGGACGGCGTGCGCGTGAGCCTGGGGATCAAGTATCACCGCATTACGGGCGACACGGACCAGAAGGAGCCCTACGACAGGCGGCGGGCGCTCGACAAGGCCGCGGAGCACGCTGGGAACTTCCTGTTCAACCGGGGAAAACAGATCGAGTCGCTCTCCAGCAGCTTCGAAGACCGGAAGCCGCTCATTGTCGCGCCCTATGACGCAGAGCTGTTCGGGCACTGGTGGTTCGAGGGCCCCGACTGGCTGAACTTCCTGATCCGGAAGCTCGCCAGCGACCGGAAGACGGTCAGGATGATCACGCCCACGGAATATCTCGCGGAGACGCCGGCCTGCCAGACCGTGGACCCGCCCCTGTCGAGCTGGGGCATGAACGGATACTCCGAGGTATGGCTCGATGATTCGAACGACTGGATCTACCGGCACCTCGACAAGGCCGCCGAACGGATGACCGGGCTTGCACGGGGCCACGCCGGCGCAGAGGGCCTCGTGAAGCGCGCCCTGAACCAGGCGGCGCGGGAACTGCTCCTGGCGCAGAGCTCGGACTGGGCCTTCATCATCAAGACGGGCAGCCACGTCGATTACGCGCTCAAGAGGACCCGCGACCACGTGCTCCGGTTCACCAGGCTCTATGACGAGATACGGGCGAATCGTATTGACGAGGGGTGGCTCCAGACGATAGAATACCGTGACAATATATTTCCCGATATCGACTTCCGGGTCTATGCTTAAACCGTCCGTTGTCAAAGAACTGAAGAAGATCGTCGGAGCGGACCATCTCCTGGTCTCGCCCGAAGAGCTTATCGTCTACTCCTACGACGCTACGCGCCGGGAATCGCTTCCCTGGGCCGTGGCGCGGCCGGCCTCGGCAGCGGAGGTCTCGGCCATTCTCGCCCTGGCCAACCGGGAGCTCTTTCCCGTGGTGCCCCGCGGCGCGGGAACGGGCATGTCAGGAGGGTCGATACCCGTGCGGGCCGGGGTGGTCCTCTCCCTGGAGCGGATGAACAGCATCCTCGAGATCGACGAGCAGGACCTTATCGCGGTCGTCGAGCCCGGCGTCGTCACGGGCGACCTGCAGCAAGAGGTCGAATCGCGAGGACTCTTCTATCCGCCCGACCCCGCGAGCCACCGGTTCTGTACGATCGGGGGGAATATCGCCGAGTGCGCGGGCGGACTCCGCGCCGTCAAGTACGGCGTCACCCGGGACTATGTCCTCGGTCTCGATGTGGTCCTGCCCACGGGCGAACTGGTGCGCACGGGCGCGCGGACGCTGAAGAGCGTGGCCGGCTACGATCTGACGAGGCTGATCGTGGGGTCCGAAGGGACCCTCGGGATCGCGACCAGGATCATTCTGCGGCTTCTCCCTCTGCCTGAGAGCGTCCGGACCCTTTCCGCCTTTTTCGGTACCGTTGAAGGCGCCGCGTCGGCGGCGTCCGCGGTCATCGCAAAGCGAATCGTGCCGCGAGCCCTGGAGTTCGTGGACCAGGCGGCCCTGCGGGCCGTCGAGGGCTATCTCAAGGAGGACCTCTCGGGCGGCG
>Ga0335081_10007570_pt1 | contig 17360 bp, 16 predicted proteins | sample Lox_Sample_35_FD_206713 | JGI IMG/M metagenome (GOLD analysis project Ga0335081, IMG submission 206713) | Soil microbial communities from Loxahatchee National Wildlife Refuge, Florida, United States - Lox_Sample_3.5 | ecosystem: Environmental > Terrestrial > Soil > Wetlands | place: USA... | reverse complement strand
AAAGGCGACGCCCCCTTTTAGAATCCCCGTTGAATCGGGAGTACCGCACATCGTGTGGGCCATGGCGCCGAACATGAAATGCATGCGCCACAGCAGTTCCTGCTCCGGCAGGTCGGGCAGCGCCCGCTGGATCGCCGCCTGCAACCGGTGGAACAGCGGCTGAAAGTGCCTCTGTACGATTGACGGCAGAAGTCCTTCGGCGTGCAAACGTCCCATCACCCGCACGAACTGCGGGTTCTGGTCGGCGGCGTCGGACATGGGGCCGAGAAAGGCATCGAGCACCCGCTCTAACGGGGGCCGGCCCGATCCAGCCTCTGCCAGCACTTTGTCCAGGAGCGCGATCCTGAGTTGATTTACCGGCTGGGCTTTGCGGAGGACTAACTCGTCCAGCAGTTCCTCTTTGGACCCAAAGTGGTAATGAATCGCAGCCAGGTTAACTCCAGCAGCTGCAATAATTTGACGAAGCGACGTGGCATCGTAGCCATTCTCGCCAAAGAGCCGCTCTGCGGTATCGAGAATCTTGTTCTTGGTTTCAATCATTCGACTGATTCAAACGACCGATTTAATTATACGCGAAAAGTCGTCCGCGTCAATACCAGATTTTCCAGTTGTATTGCTTCCCGCGTGTCGACTACTTCCAGCGTTAAGCCTCGAACCGACCGGAAAAACCACATCTTGTGACGCTCGAATTTGCGGCGTTAGTCTGAGAGCGGAGTAACTTCCCCATGAAACTCGAATCGCTATACGACTTATATCTTTTGGAGCTCAGGGACTTATACAGCGCTGAGCAACAGATCGTTTCGGCCCTGCCCAAAGTGATTCAAAAGACCAATTCCGTGGAACTTCGCAAAGCTCTCGAAAGCCATCTCGGCGAAACGCGTGATCACGTCGCGCGTCTGGAACAGGTGTTTACGATGCACGGCGTGGACGCCAAACAGCAAAAGTGCAAAGGGATGCAAGGGGTGCTCGAGGAAGGCGACGAGGTCATCGGCAGGGATAGCCCGCCTTGGGTGCGTGACGCGGCGATCATTTCCGCCTGCCAGCGCGTGGAGCACTACGAGATTGCCGCGTATGGTACGGCTCGGAGGTACGCGGAGCAATTGGGCCAGGAACGGGCGGCCGCCATTCTGCAGGAGACACTGGACGAGGAATTCGCGGCGGACGAAACACTGACCAAAATCGCGCGCAACCGCGTGAATGTCGAAGCCTCCCGGCACGCCTAGTGCTCGCGGGTCAGGCTCCGTTCCGCCGGGGCTCCCGTGGCGAGCCCGAAATCCCGGGTGACGCGCCACTGTGGCTCGGGGCTTACAGCGCTTCGGCGGATCGGATGCCTGCAGACTCCAGGGCCACCGCCATCTTCCGGAGCGCGGTCTTGTGGATCTGGGAGATGCGGCTCTCATTGACTCCCAATAAATCGCCGATCTCTTTCATGGTCATCTCGTTCGTGTAGTACAGGAATACCACCCGCTGGTACCGTTCCGGAAGGGTGCCAAGTGCCCGCGCCAGTGTGGTGCGAAGCTGTCTCTGCTCGCAGATGTGGTCGGGCTGCAAGTCCGGTGTGGCGGCGAATTCCTGAGACCGATCGTTGTCCTGATCGGGCTGGGCTGTGGCCGAGCACAGGCCGACGGTCCGCAGCTCCATCTGCATGCGCCGCCAGCGCTCCATGGTGACTCCCATGCCCTCTGCCAGTTCGGTATCGTGCGGATTGCGGCCGAGCCTGGCGGCGAGATCCCGGGTGACCGAATCCACCTGCTTCTGCCGCTTGCGCATGTCGCGGGAGGCCCAGTCGAGTTGGCGCAGGCTGTCGAGGATGGCGCCTTTGATGCGGTGCTTGGCGTAGCTCTGAAAGGCCACGTTCTTCGATGCATCGTATTTGACCACCGCGTCGAACAGACCCAGCACGCCTGCATGGATGAGGTCGTCGAGATCGACATGCACCGGAAGGTTCTCATGAACGCGAATGGCAATCGCTCTCACCAGCGAGAGGTTCTCGATGACGATCTGGTCGCGAACACCCTCGGTCACTTTCGCTCGCTGCCCGGTAGACACACTCTGCGCCTGCATGGTCTTTCATCCTTTTTTCTGGATTTCGGAACGGATTCGATCGTTCCGGACAGCCGTAAAGATGCACTCAGGATACCATAAGATATTAGGTGTTAAACACCTTATTTTCAATGATTAAACTCCTGTGATCGCGTTGCAGATTGAAACGTGTTTCAAATTGGAACGGGGAGGTGGTTCACGTGTCGCCAGAATCTTGCAACGAGGTTCTGGAGAGTCAGCCTCGAAAACCCTGCGCCACCAGCGGCACCGTATACACCCGACAAGCGCCCCGATGAGTCGGGACGCGCCCGAAGGCCCGCCGCGGCTGGAACTGACGCGCGTGTTCCACGACGCCAGGAATCCAGTGGCCGCTACGCGCGTTCGTCCGCCTCCAGCCATCGGCTGTGCACTACCCGGATGTGCGCCGCTCTTCCGTCCGCGCCGGCCTCGACGGAGCCGGCTAAGATCTACCTCAGTCTCCGGCAGCAGGCCGGCGAGTTGGCCGGAACGGTGACGCTTTCCTGTCGAAGCCCGGCCGCCTCCCGGGACAAGCCGATTTCAGCGGCCGTGTGGCGCCATTGGACCTCTTACGACTAGCCGCGGAAGAGGCGGTAGTAGTAGTAGCCTTCCCGCGGCATCCTGGGCCATCGAAGCCGTAGCAGCAACTCCTGCCAGAGCAATCAGATGAAACATGCGCTTGGTCCCCCACCGCATACTAATGCCAGAAAAATCCACAATCCGGTTACCCCACACGTGAGGTGGTCTTCAACGGCAATTTCACCCAATTGGGTGGGCCAAAACACCCCCCCGCTCTGCAATCCGGACTCTTACAGTCCGGATAACAAAGCTCTTCGAATCTGGCACGTAACATGCATCTGTCCGGGATTTAATCAGAAAATCAGACCTTAATTATCCGGTATGCAGCTCACACGCGCCGCCGATTACGCAGTTCGGGTCATGATCCACCTCGCCGGGTTGCCTCCCGGTACCTGGGCAAGCCAGCCGCAACTGGCTGAAGCGGCCGACTGTCCACCGCAATTCCTGTCGAAGGTATTGCAGCGCCTGGCGCGGGCGGGACTGCTGGTCTCACACCGGGGCAACACGGGTGGCTTTGAGCTGCCGGCGGCGCATCGCAACGCCTCGGTCCTCCGCGTCATCGAGGCCATTGAAGGCCCACTCCGCCTGAACGTCTGCCTGGCTCCGGGCGCTTCGTGCAACAGGCGCTCCTGGTGCCCGGCGCACCCGGTGTGGGTGGAAGCTCAAACCGCCCTGGAAGCAGTTCTGAAAACCGCCGCGATCGACGAGTTGGCGCGGCGCGCCAGGTCCGACCGGGAGCCACGGGCCGGTTTGGTACGGGGGCCGGAATGGAACTGATGACATGGCTTGCGGCCTGTGCCAGCCTCCTGATGGCGGCAGCCACCGTCTGCGCCTTCATCTGGGCCGTACAGAAGGATTATTTCCGCGATATCGAAGATGCCAAGTACCAGGTCTTTTGGAGCGATCTCGAAGAGCTGGTGGATTCGCCCAAGGAGAAGATGGATGTCCGTAGCAACGAAAAGTCATGAGCCTGGCGCGGCCGTGGCCGAGGGCCAGATGCAGCGCCGCCGGGTGCTGGCCTGGTTATCGAGCATGGGCCTGTTCGGGTCGACAGTGCTCGCGGTGATCTCCGACCTGGTCTTCTTCAAGCCGCGTGTGACCTACAGCCCGAGCGCCCGCTTCAGCATCGGCAAACCGGAGGACTTCCCGCCCGGCACGCGGATCGCACGCGAGAACGACCGGGTCTGCATCGTGCGGGACGGCAATAGGCTGGCCGCCATCTCCACCACCTGCACGCATCTTGGCTGCATCGTCTCCATTGCGGACACGGGTTTCGCCTGCCCGTGCCACGGTTCGCGTTACGACCAGGACGGCAACGTGACCGGCGGTCCCGCGCCCAAGCCGCTGCCCTGGTACAAGGTGAGCCTCGCGCCCAACGGCGAAATCGAGGTGGACAAGAACACGGAAATCGAGCCCGGGAGCTACTTCAACGTATGAGCAACCCCATCCGCGATCTGCCGACCAACGTGTGGAATTCGATTTTCCGCCACCCGTTGCCCTCCAACGATCTGGAGCGCGCGCAGACCAGCTTCTCCAATTTCTTCCTGCACCTGCATCCAGTGAAGGTCAACCGGAACACGCTGCGGCCCATGTATACCATGGGGCTCGGCCTGATCTCGCTGTTTCTGTTCCTCATCCTGGTGGTGACGGGCGTGCTGCTGATGTTCTACTACGTCCCTTCCACCACCCAGGCTTACGACCGCATGCTCGACCTGCAGGGCACCGTGGCTTTCGGCATCTTTCTGCGGAACATGCACCGTTGGTCGGCGCACGGCATGGTGGCGATGGTCTTCCTGCACATGTGCCGGGTGTTCTTTACGGGCGCATATAAGAAGCCGCGGGAGTTCAACTGGGTGCTGGGCGTGGTGCTGCTGTTGGTGACGCTGTTCCTGAGCTTCACCGGGTACCTGCTGCCCTGGGACCAACTGGCCTTTTGGGCGATCACCGTGGGAACCTCGATCGCCGGGTACGCGCCGCTGGTCGGCAGCCAGATGAGATTCCTGCTGCTCGGAGATACGACCGTCGGCCAGGAAGCGCTGCTGCGATTCTATGTGCTGCATGTGGCCGTGCTTCCCGCCGTTCTGACGCTCCTGATAGCGATTCATTTCTGGCGGATTCGCAAAGATGGCGGGCTGTCGCGTCCCGAGCCCGCGCCGGCGCGTGATGTGGGCGTGGTCACCATGCGGATCGAGCCCGGCAAGCGCGTCTTCGGCCTGCAAGGTTTCGTGCGCGGTCCGTTCACCAAGATCGGCAACACCCCCGAGGATTCGGTCTACAGCTGGCCGAACCTGCTGATGGCCGAGTTGTTCGTCTTCGCCCTGACGGTATCCATCATTCTGGTGGTCTCGCTGGCCTTCAACGCTCCGCTCGAGCAGCCCGTCAACGTGATGCACCCGCCCAACCCCGCCAAAGCTCCGTGGTATTTCCTCGGCCTGCAGGAGATGGTCAGCTACTCGGCCTTCTGGGGAGGCATCGGCGTCCCGGGCCTGATGGTCTTAATGCTCTTCCTGGTGCCTTACATCGATCGCGGCACCAAGGGCGTGGGTTTATGGTTCTCGCGCGAACGCCTGCTGGCCAACACGATCTTTCTATCGCTGGCGATCCTGAACGTAATCTTCATCATCATCGGCACGTTCTTCCGCGGGCCCAACTGGACTTTCGTTTCGCCGTTCTGAGAGGACCCCTATGCGACTGGCACTGGCAATTGCAAGCTTCGTGATTCTGATCGTACATGGCGTGGTCTTCTACGATCAGTTCGTGCACCGTTGGGAGAAGCACCAGACAGCCTACTTCGAGCAGGCGCGTTCGCTCACCACGCGGCCCCAGGAGCGCGCCGAACTGGAAGCGCGCGCCCCACGGATCCAGCAGGTCATCGTCACCAGCTTCGGCGACACGCACGTGGACCGCTGCACCACCTGTCACCTGGCGGCTGACGATCCGCGCTTCGCCGGTCATGGCGAACCGCTGAAGACTCATCCTTTCTCCGCGGAGATGGGCGACGTCCAGCGCAACGGCCGCTGGGAGCGCCGTCACAAGTTCACGGATTTCGGCTGCACCGTGTGTCACGACGGCCAGGGCCGCGGGCTGGAGACCCGTTACAGCCACGGCGAGGACGAGTTCTGGCCGTCGCCCATGCTCGGCTACGTGACCCAGGCAACCTGGCGCAAGGACTTCGCCCCGCACCTGAAGGGCAAGGAATACATGGAGGCTAACTGCGCCCAGTGCCACACCGAAGAGAACTTCAACGGCACTCCTCACGTGAGTCGCGGGCGCAAGCTGTTCTACGCAATGAACTGCTACGGCTGTCATAAGATCGACGGCTTGAGCGAGGGGACGCTGGGGCCCGATCTTACCGAGGCCGGCAAGAAGTTCAAGATCGATTACCTCTGGGAGTCGATCGTCGAGCCTCGCGCCAACCTGGCCACGTCGTTCATGCCGAAGTTCAACCTGAGCGATGACGACGTCAAGGCGCTGGTGATCTTCCTCAAGAGCCGGCGCGGAGTGAATTTCGCGGAAACTTCGCTCGACCGCTACAAGGCGCACATCGAGAATATCTCCGTGGTGATCCCGCCCGGCACTGCCGGGGAAAAGGCCGGTGAGCAGTTGATCCACGACCGCGCCTGCACCGCCTGCCACAAACTGAAGGACCTGGATGGAGGCGTGGCCCCGGATCTTTCCTACGAAGGCCTGATCCGCGACGGCGAATGGCTGATGGCGCACTTCAAGAACCCGCGATCCCGCGTGCCCGATTCGATCATGCCGACGTTCCGCTTTCCGGACGAGGACTTCCAGCTCATCAGCACCTATCTGGTGACCCTGAAGACGCCCGCACCCAAAATGAATGGCGAAGAGACTTACAAGGCGCTGTGCGCCCGCTGCCACGGCGAAAAGGGTGACGGCAACGGCAAGGTGGCCTGGTATATCGACCCCTCGCCGCGCGACTTCACCAAGAAGTCCTTCATGAGCACCAAGCCTCGCGAGCGCTTCCTCGAATCCATCCGCGAGGGCGTGCCGGGGACATCCATGCCCGCGTGGGGCAAGGTAATCGGCGATGAGCAAAGCGGCGCCGCGCTTGACTACGTGATGCAGGCCTTCAACCACGAGCCGGCGCAACTGCCTAAGGGCCGCAAGGTGCCGGATCAGAATCCGGTGGCGTCGAGCCCGCAGTCGATCGCGCACGGCGAACAGATTTTCCTGCAGCGCTGCACGGGTTGCCACGGGCGAAAGGCCGACGGGAAGGGGCCCAATTCGCTCGACATCCTGCCGCACCCGCGCAATCTGCGGAACAGTTGGTTTGTCGATCACCTGAGCGACCGCCGCATGATGGAGTCCATCCTTTATGGCGTGCAAGGCACCGCCATGCCGCCATGGATCGACATGATCTCGCAGCAGGACGCCGGAGACATTATGAATTTCATTCGCAGTCTGAATCCCAAACCAGGGAGCCAGCAAGGGAGCCAGCACTATGCCAGAAGGTAGCGCGACGCAACTGGAAGCCGCGAAGCGCGGGTCCGTCACACCGCCGGACCTGCACTCCGATACCACCGCGAAGTGGTTTCTGATGAGTTCGGTTTCCTATTTCTTTATTGTCGGAATCATCGCCCTGACGATCGCGGCCAAGTTCGTATGGCCGGAGCTGTTGGGCACCGTGCCGGCGCTGTCGTACGGACGTCTACGGCCGCTGCACGTCAACGGCATGCTGTTCGGATGGCTGTTGGCGGCGGACATGGGGCTCAGCTACTACATCATTCCGCGGTTGTGCGGAGTGAAGCTGTGGAGCGAGAAGCTGGGCGTGGCCACGGCGACGCTCTGGAACGTCATCATCCTGGGCGCGGTGTTTTCATTGATGTCCGGTTACAACCAGGGCCTGGAGTATGCCGAGTTGCCCTTGCCGCTCGACGTGCTGGTGGTGATCGCGTGGGTGATGTACGGCATCAACATCTTCGGCACCATCGCCACCCGCAAATACGAGCAGATGTACGTCACCATCTGGTACACCATGGGCTGCATCCTTTGGACCGCGTTTGTGTACATCACGGGCAACTTCGCGGTGGAGTTCGCCACCGGCACCAACCAGGCAAACCTGAACTGGATGTACGTGCACAACGCCGTGGGCCTGATCTTCACGCCGATCGGGCTGGGAATCGCGTATTACTTCATTCCGCGATCGTCCAACACGCCGCTCTACAGCCACCGGCTCTCGATGATCGGCTTCTGGTCGCTGGCATTCGTGTACGTCTGGACCGGCGCCCATCACATGATCCACGGGCCCATCTCGCAGTGGCTGCAGACCATCGCCATCACCTTCTCGCTGATGCTGCTGATTCCGGTGTGGGCGGTAGTGTGGAACTTCTTCGCAACCATCAAGGGCCAGTGGCAGCAATTGCGCGAGAACGTGCCGCTGAAGTTCCTGATGTCCGGCACCGTCTTCTACCTGCTCACCTGCTTCCAGGGCCCCATGCACAGCCTGCGCAGCGTGAACGCGATCGTCTCGAAGACCGACTGGATCCCCGGCCACGCTCACATGGCGGTGCTGGGCTGCTTCTCGTTCTTCGCCATCGCCGGCACCTACTACATCGTGCCGCGTATGTGGCGCACCTCGCTGCACAGCGACAAGCTGGCCAACTGGACGTTCTGGTTCATGATGGTCGGCGGCCTGGGCTTCTTCGTCACCTTGTGGCTGGGCGGCTTCTGGCAGGGCTGGCAGTGGAACAACCCGTCGATCCCGTTCATCGACACGGTGGTCGCGTTGAAGCCGGTCTGGCTGGTGCGCTTCTTCTCCGGATGTTTGCTGTTCTGCGGGATCGTCACCTTCGCGTATAACGTCCTGGCTACGGTGGTCGGATCGAGGAACCTGGCGGCCACCGAAGGAGGCGCCCATGTTGCATAGAGCGGATCGCAGCGCCACTTTTGCGGTGGTCGCAGCTTTGGGCCTGTTCTTTATCGGAGGCCTCCTCACCACCGTAGTGCCGCCGCTGGTAGACAAGAGCTGGGGACGTCCGTTCGAAAACAGCGACCCCTCCAAGGGCCCCACTGGCAAGCTGAAGCCTTATACCGAGGTGGAACTGAAGGGCCGCGCCATCTACGTGCGCGAAGGCTGCTGGTATTGCCACACCCAGCAGACCCGGACCCTGGTGGCCGACACGAAGCGGAGCGGCTGGCGCGGCGTGGACTCGCCCATTTCCACGCCCGACGAGTTCGTATACGACAAGCCGCACATGTTCGGCACCAAGCGCACCGGGCCCGACCTGTCACGCGTGGGCGGGAAGTACAACACGCAGTGGCACCGCACGCATTTCCGCAATCCGCGCGATCTGGTGGCGGGATCGGTGATGCCACCCTTCCCGTGGATCGCCAATAACGAAGAGGAATTCACCGCGCTGGTGGCCTACCTGCAAACTCTCGGGCGCGCCAAAGACTGGCGGCCGGACAAGGACTACGAGCAATGAACGACTATACCTGGCCGAGCGTCTATTTCGCGTATCTGTTCTTCGCCCTGTGCTTCTTCCTGGCGGTGTTCTTCTTTATCCGCTCCTGGAAGGACGGCTACTGGAGCCGCGACGGCGAAGACATCAAGTACCAACTGTTCGACGAAGACGCCAGTGGCGCAAACCTGAAGGAGCAGTCCCGATGACCCCGTCCGAACCCAAACTCAAAGAATACGCCGATGGATGGATCAAGGAACGCGAAGGCACCACAGTTCCTGGCTTCCTGAAGCTTGCCTACATCGTCATCGCCCTCGGAGCGGCCGCCTATTTCTTTCTGTTCATGTACGGCGAGGTCGATCACTCCGAACGCGGCCCCCTGGTGCGTGCCATGAATGCCGCCACCCAGGCCTCCGGCGGGCTGATGTATGCCATCGCCGCGATGATCGTGATCTACGGCATCATCCTGGTGATCTTCTCGTTCGGCAAGCACGATTGAGGGGGCGCGATGCAGAACGGTTTCTATGAAGTGCGGGTGCCGGACTCGACCGGCTACTGGATCGAGATGGTGAAGTGCCGGCACGCCTGTCCGGTCCACACCGATGCCTGCGGATACGTGACGGCCATCGCCGAAGGCCGCTACCAGGACGCTTACCGCATCGCCCGCGCCACCAATCCGTTCGCATCCATCTGCGGGCGCGTCTGCGGGGCGCCTTGCGAGGCCAACTGCCGGCGCGGCGACCTGGACGCTCCGGTTTCGATCCGGCCGTTGAAGCGATTCGTCACCGAGCGCTTCGGTCCCGAGGCCGGCGACTATGCGGCTCACCGCGATGGCGCCAACACCGCCATGCTGCCCCCTAATCGTAATGGCGCCGAAGGCTACTCAGAGCGCATCGCCGTGATCGGCGCGGGCGTTTCGGGACTGACGGTAGCCCACGACCTGGTTCGCATGGGTTACAAGGTCACCGTCTTTGAATCGGAAGCGGAGCCCGGCGGTATGCTGACGGCGGGCGTCCCGGTCTTTCGCCTGCCACGCGAACTGGTGCGCCACGAAATCAACGCCATCCTGTCGCTGGGCGTCGAGCTGAAGTGCAATCAGCGCCTGGGGCGCGACTTCTCGATCTCCAGCCTGCGCCGCGAGGGCTACCGCGCCATCTTCCTGGGGATCGGACTTCCCAAAGGCCGCAAACTGCCGCTGCCCGGCAGCGACACACCGGGCGTGATCGACGGCATGGATTTTCTCCGCGCCTTCAACGCCGGCAAGCCTCTGCCGCTCGGCCGCCGCGTAGTGGTGATCGGCGGCGGCAACGTGGCGTACGACGTGGCCCGCTCGGCGGTCCGGCCCGGGCACGACGAGCATATCGCCTACGACGTCGCGCGTTCCGCCCTGCGTCTCAGCGGCGACAAGGAAGTGCACGTGGTGTGCCTGGAAAGCCGCGAAGAGATGCCTGCCGATGAAGTCGAGGTCATCGAGGGTGCGGAAGAGGGCGTGGTCCTGCACAATCAACGCGGACCGCGCGCCATCCTGCACGACAACGGCACGGTCACCGGCCTGCGCACCGTCCGTTGCACCGCGGTCTTCGACGCGCAGCAGCGCTTCAACCCTTCCTACGACGAATCGCACGTGGAGGACATTGCCGCCGATAGCGTAATCTTCGCCATCGGCCAGTCCTCCGACCTCGCTTTCCTCGATCCGGCAGAAGGCGTGGAAAGCGAGCGCGGCCTGATCAAAGTAAATCGCGAGACCTACCAGACTACGGCGCCTGATGTCTTCGCCTGCGGCGATATCGCACATGGGCCGCGGCTGTTCATCGACGCCATCGCGTCGGCGCAGATCGCGGCGCGGTCGATGCACGACTTCCTGCGGGGCACGCGTACGGACGTGGTGGTGCGGAAGGAGTGGCGTCCAGCGGCGTATACCATGGCCGAGGGCTGGAACACGATTCCACGGTCGAACCCGCGGGCGCTCGAAAGCGACCGCCGCGCGGCGTCGTGCGAGATCGTGGAGGAGTGTTTTGGCGAGGCCGAGGCCCGGCGCCAAGGATCCCGCTGCCTGCGGTGCAACGTCAACACGGTCTTCGATACCTCGAAATGCGTGGCCTGTAACGGCTGCGTGGACGTCTGCCCGGAAAACCTGATCCGGCTCGTCGGGTTGAGCAAGCTGATTCAGGATGACGGCTGGAAGGCGAAAGCGGCCGAGGCATTCGGCGATCTGAGTGGCTATTCGGCAGAGCAACTCGATGAGCTGGGTGGAGTGATGATGAAGGACGAGACGAGTTGCATTCGCTGCAGCTTGTGCGCCTCGCGGTGTCCGACCCATGCGATTGAGATGAAGCACTTCGACTTCGCCTACCAGTGCGTGACGGTGGACTCACGGAACCCCAAGGTGGTGTATGCAAGCTGACTTCCGCCCGCCTCTGGCTTCTGGCCACTTTGCCCGTCGCGCACGCTTGTGGCGCAGGCACTCTTGCCTGCCGCGCCGGCACTCATGCCGACGCTTTTTGCCGGGAGTCAGCAGATCACTGCGAGCCAAAAGCGCCGAGACGAGTCTCGGCGCGGCAGACACGAGTGTCTGCGCCACATAAATATGACGGCCGCCGAATTCAGTCTCGTCTTCGTTTTGGGCCTCGCCAGCAGTGTGCATTGTCTGGGGATGTGCGGACCGATCGTGCTGTCCTACAGCATTGGCCTTCGCGGCCCCCGCCTGTCGGCGCACCTCGCCTACAACGCGGGCCGCATCCTCACCTACATGCTGTTGGGGGCCGTCGCAGGGGCGGCCGGACGAGGCATCGGCATGCTGGGACAACTCGCGGGGCTGGCTTCGGGCGCGCGCATCTTTGCCGGAGCCGCCATGATCCTGGCCGGGGTTCTCATGATTGGCCTCGTGCCATCGAACTCCTCCTCCTTCGTTCAATTGAAACAGCGGGGCATTACGCGCCGTTTTTCCCGTTCCATCGGTCTTCTGATCCTCGGCGATAGGGCCCGCCACAAGCTCGCGCTTGGCCTGTTACTGGGCTTTCTGCCCTGCGGGCTGATCTATGCGGCGCTGCTCAAGGCGCTCGAGTCCGCCGGGGCGCTTGCGGGCGCGCTCACCATGCTGGCATTCGGGTTGGGGACTGCTTCTGCGTTGTTCGCCGCAGGAGTGTTCTGGTCGTTTGCCAGTGCGCGCCTGGGGCGTTGGAGCAACCGGCTCGCGGCCGTCTGCGTTCTGGTGTTCGGGTTGGTCCTGCTCTGGCGCGGAATTGCCGCGAAGCCGGTGTGTCATGGCTAACTGGCATCAGCTTCGGAAGCGTGTCCACCTCGGTTGCTCTGCGATTTTTCTGGTGCTGCCGTTTCTCAACGTAATCCGCTTCGACATCCCCCGCCAACGGTTCTACTTCTTCGGGTATGAACTGTGGATCAATGAATTCGGCATCATCTTTTTCGCGCTGATGTTCCTGATGTTCGCGATCGTGGTGTCCTCGGTGTTGTTCGGCCGTGTCTACTGCGGATACCTCTGCCCGCAGATGATCTTCAGCGAGGCTTCACGAGCACTCGAGTCCCGCCTGGGCCGTCAATTCAGGTCCAGGCCTCGGCTCGGCCGAGCGATCTTCTATGGCGTGGTGGGTGTCGCATCTGTCTTTCTCGCTTTCGTCTTCATCTCGTATTTTGTGGAGCCGCGCGACCTTGCCCGCCGGCTGGCAAGGCTGGACATCCACACCGCGGCCGGCATTTCGGGCGCTGCCGTCACGCTACTCACCTTCCTGGATTTCAGCTTCTTGCGTCTGCGCTTCTGCACCACCGCGTGTCCGTACGGTTACCTGCAGGGCATGCTGGCCGACGGCAACACGCTGCTGGTGCAATACCGCGACGAGCAACACGCCTGTATCGAGTGCAAGAAGTGTGTGCGTGATTGTCCCATGGGCATCGATATCCGCCAGTCGCCGTTCCAGATCGAGTGCGTGCACTGTGGTGAGTGCATCGATTCCTGTGAGACCATCCTGGCCCGTCTGAAGAAGCCGGGGCTCATCCGTTACGCCTGGGGAGAGGCCGATCACCGTCCCAAGGGCCCGGTCCCGGTCGACGCCAAGCGGGTCATCCTGACGGCGGTGCTGCTGCTGTACGGCATGGGGCTGTTCGTCGCCCTTTCCATGCGGCACGCAGTCCTGGTGCGGGTGGCGCCCGAACGCGCGCAGCTTTACCACGCCGGCGCTGATGGGCGCGTTTACAACGATTTTCGGTACAGCATTGCAAACCGGTCGCGGCAGCCCGCCATGGTGGCCTTCTCGCTGGATTATCTGCCGGGCGCCACCATGAACCTGGCCTCCAATCCGGTGGCGGTGAAACCAGGCGAGTCCGTGCAAGGCAACTTTCAGATTTCCGCTCCAGCCGCCGGCCGCACCGAATTCGTGACCCACTTCAGCGTCCGCGCGACCAACCTGTCCGAACGCGTGGAAGACAACTTTCCCATGACATTCATCAGCCCAACGGAGGCACCATGAGACGTGTACCCCTTCTGATTCCGTTCCTAGCCCTGGTTTCCTGCATCTTTATCGGAATTCTGATTTATGCCTATTGCGAGACCGTGAAGGCCAAGCCCCAGATGCTCGACGAGCAGGGACACGTGATCAGCCTGACATGAGTTGCAAGCTTTGCGGGCTGGATTCATCGGTCCACGAATTCTGCTGTGCGGGGTGTGAGAACGTCTACGCGATCCTGATGGAGAGCGGCGTGATCGCCTCGGGCCAGGATTTCCGCGATACCGAAATCTATCGGGAAAGCCTGCGCCTTGGACTGATCTCCAACCGCTCCGCCGAAGCCCCCGACATCCCCGAAAACGTGGAAACCCGCGAGGCCGTCTTCCACGTTGCCGGAATGTGGTGTACGTCCTGCGGCTGGCTGATCGAGCACGCCCTGGCGCGCTTGCGCGGCGTTCGGTCCGCCGAGGTGCTGTTTGCGAGCGATCTGCTGAAGGTCCGTTACGCCCCCCAGTACTTGCCGCTGGAGCGCATCTTGGAGCGCGTCGCCTCACTGGGGTACCGCGCCACCGAGTACCAGGGTCCGGGTGGCCGCACCGACGCCGAGCGCAAGAACCTGCTCCTGCGCACCGGTATTGCCGCGTTCCTGTGGATGAACGCCATGATGTTCAGCCTGGTGATCTATGCCAGCTATTTCGAAAGGATCACCGGTTTCGGCCGGCACGTGCCGTTCGTTCTGATGGCAATCGCGACTCCAGCCGTGTTCTACTGCGCTGCGCCCGTCCTGCGCATCGCCTGGGCCGGCGTCCGCACGCGCGCTCTCCGGATGGAAGCTTTGCTGGCCATGGGCATCCTGGCCGCTTACGGCTACAGCGTGGTCGTGGCCTTTCAAGGCGGGATGCACGTTTATTTCGATACGGCCTGCGCCATCGTCACGCTGGTGCTGACCGGTAAGCTGATCGAGCGGGCCGCCAAGGAGCGGACCACCCGCGCCCTTGCGCTGCTGTGCCGCCTGATGCCCAACAAGGCGCGGGTAGTGGTGGACGGGCGCGAACGTTTCGTGTCGGTGGACGCTCTCAAGCCGGGAACCGTTTTCCGCGTCAAGGCCGGCGAGCGCATCCCCGCCGATGGCGAGGTGGTGGAAGGCCGTTCGCACGCCGACGAATCGGTGCTGACCGGCGAATCGGTTCCCCGCCCCAAAGGCCCCGGCGATTTCGTAGTCTGTGGCAGTCTCAATACCGGGAGCGTGCTCGAAGTCCGTACCATACGCGCAGGCGTCGACAGCACGTTGGCGCACATCATCCGCACCGTAGAGCAGGCCGCCGCCCGTCGGAGCAAGACGGAGCGCGCGGTCGATAGCGTCTCGCGCCTGTTCATCCCGGCTGTGTTTGCCATCGCCGTCCTGACCTTCGCCGGGTGGACATGGCGCACCGGCAGCCCGGCCGCCGCCATGATGCACGCCATCGCGGTGGTGGTGATCGCATGCCCTTGCGCACTGGGGATCGCGACGCCCCTGGCGCTGTCGGCCGCCGTCTCGGCCGCGGGAAAGCGCGGCGTCCTGGTGGCCGACACGCGTGTGCTCGAGACCATCTGCGCGGTCGATGTGGTGGTACTCGATAAGACGGGAACTGCTACCGCGGGTGAGTTCACTCTCCTCGAGGCCGTGGGCGACACCAGCCGCATGGCGGAGTTGGCAGCCGTCGAGGCAAGCTCCGAGCATCCCATCGGCCGGGCTCTGGGAAGTACGTCGCTGACCGCGACCGACGTGGCCGTTCACAAGGGCTTGGGGATCGCCGGTACGGTCAATGGCATCCGCTACTTCCTCGGCAACCGCCAATTCACCGCGCCCGCCGGGAATTGCTCGTTCCATCTGACCCGAGGGACAACGGTCTATTTCGGCTGGGGAGAAACGATCCGGGGCGCGATGGCCTTCGGAGACCGCATCCGTCCCGAAGCGGCCGCGCTGTGTGGCGTTCTGCGGAACCGTGGCATCCGCACGATCATGCTCTCGGGCGACTGCCCGGCCACAACCGAAGAGACCGCCCGCGAAATTGGCGTAGAGACCTGGGTCGCCGAAGCCGCTCCCGACCGGAAGATCGAGATCATCCGCGAGTTGCAAGGATCCGGTTCGGTGGTGGCGATGATCGGGGATGGCGTCAATGATGCTCCCAGCCTGGCGCAAGCCGACCTCGGAATTGCCCTGGGGGCGGGCGCCGATATCGCGGTGTATGCCGCACCACTGGTGCTGATGAACAACTCGCTGACGTCGGTCATCGCCACGCTCGACCTGGCGCGCCGTACCTTCCGGATTGTCCGCCAGAATCTCTTCTGGGCATTCGCGTACAACACGATCGGCATCACGCTTGCCATCGTTGGCGCGCTCAGCCCCATCATGGCAGCCGGCGCGATGGTGCTTTCGAGCCTGTCGGTGATCGGCAACTCGAGGCGATTGAATTGAAAAGCGACAGCGAGTCGCAGACCCGTTTTGTGCAGCAGCGCCGAAAGGTGAATTCGACTGTGCTTCGACAGTACGAGCCCCCGCCCCGAGGGAGCGTACCGTTTGACCACGAGGCTTCTCCAGACTACAATTGAGGTGCAGCGAAGTGCGCCCGTAGCTCAGCTGGATAGAGCGTTTGCCTCCGGAGCAAAAGGTCGGCCGTTCGAATCGGCCCGGGCGTACCACTTAAACTCCTTAAAATCAATTACTTGGCAATTCACTCTCAAGTCCTATCCTGCCCAAAAACCCGAAAAACGTATCAGAAACGTATCAAAACCCTGTCAGTTACGCTTGGCCGTATCAGAACCCGTGGTAGGGCCTAATTCGCTGGCTTTGCGGTTGAGCTTGGCCAGGGCTTCGCGCTTCATCTGGAGCTTCATCTGCGAATACTTCTTAAACACCTGGGCGTCCGTCTGCCGGAGCATCTGCGTTACCCACTCGTCGGCGACCCCGCCCGCACTCAGCCGGGTGGCATAGGTGGAGCGGAGATCATAGAGCCGGAAGTAGGGGACACCGGCTCTGCGCAGGGCCGTCCGCCAAGCCTTCTTGAATTCGGTCTGGTGACCGGTCCGGTTGTCCTCGCTCGGGAAGAGCCAGGGTCCGGGGCCAGACAGGTCGATTTGATTGCGGAAGGCCTCGGTGGCGATGTCCGTCAACGGCACCTCGGCAACGCCGGTGGGCGTCTTGGAGTCCGCAATGAACACCACCTTGTTTTCAAGATCCACCTGCTCCTTCTTCATCGACGCCAGCTCTTTGTACACCCTCAGGCCGGTCTCGGTGATGATCCGGACCACGTTCCGCAGGTACGCGGGCGCGTGCTCCTCGATTTGGGTTTGCTCCGACCACGTCACGTAGTGTGGCCGAAACAGCCCCTTGACCCTCACCGGAAACTCCACCGCGGAACAGGGATTGACCGGGCAGAGTTTCTTTTTGACCGCTACGCTAAAGACTCTACGCAAGACCCGAAACTCCTGGTGCACAGTAGTGGCTTTCAGGAGTCCGAGTTCGGCCACGCCGGCTTTACGGTGAACGATGCGCCGCTGCCCGAGCCGATCGCGCAAGTGCCCCTCGATCATGGATGCATCGATCTCGATCAGCTTCAGCTCTCCGAACGCGGGTCTTAAAGTTCTCATAGCGGCCTGATTGGCGACATGGGTCGCGGCTGCCCGAATCGGCGGCTTGGAATGGTTCTCCAGGAAAAAATTCGCCCATTCACCAAAGGTTGTCTGCTTACCCTTGCGCACAATATCAAGGGTGTTGTTGTCCCTTGCGGCAAGCCGCTCGCGCATTTGCCGTTGCGCCTCATTCCAGTCGGTTGTGTTGGTTGATTCCAGGCGGCGC
>Ga0335081_10007569_pt1 | contig 17360 bp, 15 predicted proteins | sample Lox_Sample_35_FD_206713 | JGI IMG/M metagenome (GOLD analysis project Ga0335081, IMG submission 206713) | Soil microbial communities from Loxahatchee National Wildlife Refuge, Florida, United States - Lox_Sample_3.5 | ecosystem: Environmental > Terrestrial > Soil > Wetlands | place: USA... | reverse complement strand
TCATCGAGTGCGACGGCGGCGGCCGACGCCAACAACAATTCGGCGCGCAATGCCGCGATCAATGCGCTCGCCAATGCCGGCAGAGGCGCCACCTCGTCCGGAGCGGCGGTGTCGACGGCGCAAGAGATCATGATCCCACTCGCCGCGCTGAGCCATTACAATGCCGGCAACGCGCCGCTCTCCGTCAGCCATCAAGGCTTGTTCGTCGCCTCGACCATTTCCTTCAATCTGCTGCCAGGAGCGGCGCTCGGCGACGCCGCGGCCGAGATCGACAATGCGATCAAACAAATCCGGATGCCGGCCTCGATCCACGGCAGTCTGGCCGGCACCGCGCAGGCGTTCGCCCAATCGCTGGCCTATGAGCCGGTGCTGATTATCACGGCGATCGCCGCCGTCTATATCGTGCTCGGGGTGCTCTACGAGAGCTACGTCCATCCGATCACGATTTTATCGACGCTGCCGTCCGCCGGCGTCGGCGCCATCCTCGCGCTGATGCTGTTCCACACCGAATTTTCCATCATCGGCCTGATCGGTGTGATTCTGCTCATCGGTATCGTGAAGAAAAATGCCATTCTCATGATCGACTTCGCCATCGAGGCGAAACGTTCGCGGAATCTGAGCTCCTACGACGCGATCTTCCAGGCCTGCCTGTTGCGCTTCCGCCCGATCATAATGACGACCAGCGCGGCGATCCTCGGCGCCATGCCGCTGGCGATGAGCTTCGGCAATGGCGGAGAGATCCGCCGGCCGCTCGGTATATCGATTGTCGGCGGGCTGCTCATCAGCCAGCTGCTGACGCTCTACACGACGCCGGTGGTTTATCTGTATCTGGATCGGCTTGGCCAATGGTGGATGCGCACGCGACAGCGGCTGATGCCCGGTTTGTTCGGCCCGCCACCCTTGGCACCGGCTCAATGACCACTCAGCGAACGTAAAGCGGCCGCCTTGTGTAGCAGCATGGCGCGGTGCCCTGGTCCTCGACCGGGCCGAGCAATTTGCGCAAGCGGTGGATGTCGGCGCGCGCCGCAATGATCTGCGGACCCTTGATGCCGTCATCAATATCCGGATCGGCCTCCAGACGATCGATCAATGTCACGTCGGCATCGATGGCATCGCGAATGCACTGGTAACAGCCATTCTCGATCTGCCCGTACTCGCCCGCCGCAACCGGCGGGGTGAAGCCGACGATGGCGAGAAATCCGCCCACGAGGAGAGCCCTGATCATTGCGCGTATTCCATTCCATCCGAACGGCTTTGATCATAGCAAAAGCTCAGGGCGAAGGAATGGTCCGGTTCCGGCGGTCCCGCTGTTTGCGCATGGTACGGCCGAGCGGATCGGGCCTATGATAGAAACGTCGGTCCGGGGGGAGTGAAGTCCATGAATGGCGCTGCGGTCATTGCCGAAATTCTCAAGCGCGAGGAGACCGATTTCCTGTCGTGTTATCCGCGCAATCCGGTCATCGAACCTTGCGCCGCCATCGACATCCGCCCGATCCTCTGCCGGCAGGAGCGCGTCGGCGTCGGCATTGCCGACGGCTATTCCCGCATCAAGCGCGGCAAGAAGAACGGCGTGTTCGCCGCGCAGGCGGGACCCGGCATCGAGAATGCCTTCCCCGGCATCGCACAAGCCTATTCCGAGAACGTGCCGCTCCTTGTCATTGCCGGCGGCCTGCCGCTTCATCGCCAATATGTGCGTCCGGTGTTTCGCGCCGCCGACGTCTATCGCGCGGTGACCAAATGGTCGGCGCTAGCGCATCACGTGCAGGAATTGCCCGACCTGATGCGCCGCGCCTACCACGCGCTGCGCTCGGGTAAGCCAGGTCCGGTGCTCATCGAAGTGCCGGACGAGGTATTCGAGGCTGAATTCAAAGGCAGTCTCGATTATCGCCCGGTCCCGGTGCAACGCGCCGCCCCCGATCCGGCGGCAATCAAGAAAGCCGCCGCGATGCTGCTTGCGGCGAAGCATCCGCTGCTGTGGGCCGGCCAAGGCGTGCACTATGCCGAAGCCGGCGACCGGTTTGCGGCGCTCGCCGAACTGCTGCCGGCGCCCGTCGTCGCCACCAATCCCGGCAAGAGCGCCATCCCCGACAGTCATCCGCTGGCGCTTGGCGGCGCCACGCGCTCGCGCTCGAAAGTGTTCGCCGATTTCCTGAACAAGTCCGACGTCGTCATGGCCATCGGCTCGAGCCTGACCGTGACGCCTTTCGGGCCCGGCGTCCCGCCGGGCAAGACGATCATTCATTCCACCAACGATGCCGGCGACATCAACAAGGAATATCGCGCCGATCACGCTATTGTCGGCGATGCCGCACTCGTCATCGACGCGCTGATCGCCGAAATTGCCAAGCAGAAAGGTCCCGGCGGCGGCAACGCGCTCGCCTCGCTCAAAGAGGAGGTCGCCGCCGGCAAGAAGGCGTGGCTCGACGAGTGGGCGAAGTTTCTCAACTCGGACGAGACGCCGCTCAACCAGTACCGCGTTATTCGCGACATGATGCGGACGCTCGACCGCGACAACGTCATCGTCACCCACGATTCGGGAAGCCCGCGCGAGCAGATGATCCCATTCTGGGAAACGACGGCGGCCGGCTCCTATATGGGCTGGGGCAAGTCGACCCAGCTCGGCTATGGGCTCGGCATCACCATGGGCGCCAAGCTCGCGGCGCCGAAAAAGCTCTGCATCAACGTGATGGGCGACGCCGCAATCGGCATGACCGGTATGGATATCGAGACCGCCGCGCGCAACCGCATCGCCATTCTTACCGTGGTGTTCAACAACGGGGTGATGGGCGCCGAGCGCGACGTGCTGAAAATCTCCGACGAGAAATACGGCGCCATGACGGTCGGCGGCAACTATACGAAAGTAGCCGAAGGCCTCAATGTCGCTGCCGCACGTGTGGAAAAGCCCGGCGCCATCGTCGGCGCGATCAAAGACGCCGTCGCAGTGACGGAAACGGGCGCGCCATTTCTCCTCGAATTCGTCGTCAAAGAGGGCCGTGACTTTTCGCGCTATCCCTGAACATCAGTGGCGGCCGCCGGCGCGCTGCTCGCCACCTTTTCCAGCATCGTTCGCAGCTCCCTGGCGCGCGTCACGCCGAATGCCGCCTCAAACCGCCCTTGGGCGCCCTGCCAGGCTTTGAAGGCGGCGCGAAATCGCGCCGTCCCGGCGCCGGTCAGACGGACTTCCTTACTGCGGCGGTCGGCCCTGCCGGCGGCAATGGCAATCAAGCCGTCACGTTCGAGCGGCAAGATGTTGCGACCCAGCGTGGTGCGATCCATCACCAGCTCAGCCGCGAGCGCATTGATCGTCATCGGTCCTTTGCGCTGCAGCCTTGCGAGAATCGAATACTGGGTGGCGCGAAGCCCGCTCGGCGCCAGGAATTGATCATAGATTTGCGTAACTTGGCGGGCCGCCTGCCGCAACGCCAGGCAGTTGCAGCCGGCGGGGTTGATAGCCGCCAGTGACGTCGCGCGCGTTGCGGAGCCCTTGCCTTTCATATAGGTGCATATACACCTACTCTCTCTGCTTCCGCAATATCCCGTTTGGGAACCCCTGCAACCGGAGTGAAAGAATGTCCGTCCAGAGCGTCGCCGCAAGCCGGCCGCTTCCGGGCTTGGCTCCGGGAGGCAACACGGAGAAGGGCGGCTACGATCCGCGTACCCGTGCACTGATCGAAGGACCGATCGCGCCGACCCTGATCCGGCTGGCCGCGCCCAATATGCTGGTGATGCTGGCGCAGTCCTCGGTCGGCCTCGTCGAGACCTATTTCGTCGGCAAGCTCGGCACCGATGCGCTCGCCGGTGTGGCGCTCGTCTTTCCGTTGCTCATGCTGATGCAGATGATGTCGGCGGGCGCGATGGGCGGCGGCATATCGTCAGCGATCGCGCGCGCGCTCGGCGCCGGTCGCCGTCCCGACGCTGATGCATTGGTCGTGCATGCGCTCGTTATTGCGCTCGTCTTCGGGTTGACTTTCACGGTTTCATTGCTCGCCGCCGGCCGCTTGCTGTATGCGGCGATGGGCGGTAGCGGGGCGTCGCTGCACGCGGCGCTGATCTACTCGCACGTTGTCTTTGCCGGCGCGATTCTGGTGTGGCTATTCAATTCGCTCGCCAATGTGATCCGCGGCACCGGCAATATGATGGTCCCGGCGCTCGTCACCTTCGCCGGGGTCATCGTCCTCATTCCGCTGTCGCCGTGTCTGATCTTCGGGCTCGGACCGTTTCCGAGACTTGGCGTCGCCGGCGGCGCCGTCGCGGTCGTTATCTATTACGCGCTCGGGAGCCTCGTGCTTGCAGCTTATCTGCGCTCCGGCCGCAGCGTCGTCGGTCTCGCCTTTCGCGGTACCAAAATCCGCTGGCCGTTGTTCGCCGATATTCTTCGGGTCGGCCTGGTCGCCGCGCTGATCACGGTGCAGACCAATCTCACCATCGCCATCGCCACCGGCCTGGTCGGCGCCTTCGGTCCGGCGGCGATCGCCGGATACGGCACGGGTTCGCGCCTGGAATATCTGCTCATTCCGCTGGTGTTCGGCCTCGGCGGCCCGCTGGTCGCGATGGTCGGCACCAATATCGGCGCCGGACGGCCCGAGCGCGCGCTGCGCGTGGCGTGGATCGGCGCGGCAATCGGCGCCGGGCTCTGCGAGATCATCGGCTTTGCGGCCGCTGCCGAGCCGCGCGCCTGGCTTTCGCTGTTCGGCACCGCTCCTGCCATGATTGATGCCGGATCACGCTATCTGCAGGCCGTCGGCCCGGTTTACGGCCTGTTCGGTCTCGGCATGGCGCTCTATTTCGCCTCGCAAGGCGCGGGACGCCTGTTGTGGCCCCTGCTCGCCAACATGGCTCGGCTCCTGATCGCAGCCGGAGGCGGCTTTGTCGCCTTGCGCTGGACCGGCAACTTGACCGATGTTTTCCTCGCTTTAGCGGCGGCGCTCGCCGCATTCGGCATAATCAATGCCGCCGCAGTGGCAAGCGTTGTCTGGTTCAAAGACGGCACACGCCGTCCCGTCGTGAATGCGCAGGAACGGAAAGAACAATGACGGACCATTATTTGGAAGATTTTGCCGTCGGCCAGGTCTTCAACACCGGCCGGCTGCGCGTCGACAAGGAAGATATTTTCACCTTCGCGCGGCAATTCGATCCGCAACCGTTTCACCTCGACGAAGCGGCAGCGCGCAGGTCGCCGTTTGGCGGCTTGGCCGCGAGTGGCTGGCACACTGCCGCGCTGACCATGCGCCTATTGGTCGACGGCGAGCTCAAGCCGGCCGGCGGCATTCTCGGCGTCGGCTTCGATGAACTGAGCTGGCCGCGCGCGGTGCGGCCGGGCGATGAATTGCGCGCGCGGAGCGAAGTCCTTGAAGTGCGGCCGTCGAAATCGCGTCCGGACCGCGGACTGATTCGGGTGCGAACGACGACGTTCAATCAGAACGACGAGACGGTGATGATGTTCACCGGCAATCTGCTGGTGCCGAAACGTCAGGCGCCGGCGCAGAACGGATAGGACGATGCGGATCCTCGTGGTCGGCGCCGGCGCGATCGGCGGTTATTTCGGCGGCCGGCTGTTGCAGGCCGGCCGCGACGTCATGTTTCTAGTACGCCCGCGCCGTGCCGCACAGCTGGCGAAGACCGGTCTTGTCATTCGCAGCCCGCTCGGCGATGCCGACCTAGCTACCCCGCCAACCATCACGGCCGAAACGCTGCGGGATCCTTTCGACTTCATTCTTTTAAGCTGCAAAGCCTACGATCTTGCATCCGCCGCCGATTCTTTCGCGCCTGCCGTCGGGGCCAAGACCGCGATCTTGCCGTTCCTCAACGGCATGGCCCACTTGGATTTCCTGGAGAGCCGGTTCGGCGGCGGCGCCGTGCTCGGCGGTCAATGCGTGATCTCGACGACGCTCGACGACGAGGGCCGCATTCTTCATCTCAACGACGTCCACCGCGTGTCATTCGGCGAACGCGACGGCTCGCGCTCCATCCGCGCCGAAGCGATCGCCGCGACCATGACAGGGGCACGCTTCGATTCACGGCTCAGCACCGCGATCCTGCAGGAAATGTGGGAAAAGTGGGTTTTCATCGCGACCACCGCCGGCATCACCTGTCTGATGCGGGCTAGCGTCGGCGACATCGTCGCTGCCGAAGGAGTCGCGCTGACGACTTCCTTGCTCGATGAATGCGCGGGCATTGCCGCAGAGCGCGGCTTCGCACCGGGCAAAGACAACCTCGCGCGCAGCCGAACCATGCTGATCGCACCGGGCTCAACCTTTGCCGCTTCGATGCTGCGCGACATCGAACGCGGTGCGCCGATCGAGGCCGATCACATCGTCGGCGATCTGCTGCGGCGCGGAGAGCGCAAGGATCATCCGCTGTTGCGGATTGCCTACACGCATCTGAAAGCGTACGAGGCGCGGCGGCAGCGCGAGAATGCCGCCTCGACGAGGCCGTGAGTGGAACTTTCATAACTGCATATACTTATTTCCGCATATGGAGGGTGTTAAATGGCCAAGATCACCTACCACATCGTCCGCCACGAAGACGGCTGGGCCTACCAGGTCGATGGCGTGTATTCGGAGACATTCCCGACCCACGACATGGCCCGTTAAGCGGCGCAGCGCGCCGCTCAGGAGCAGCACGTGCCGGGCGAAACCCGGGCAATTTCCTGGGAAGACCAGAACGGAAAGTGGCACGAAGAATTAGCGCGTGGCGATGACCGGCCCGAGACCGAAGTCGAGGGCTGATAATGCGGATCGAAGCCCTCTCGGGCTGGACCACGGATCAGAAGCACGTCGTCGCGGCAAGCTTTCTCGGCTGGACGCTGGACGCCTTCGATTTTTTTCTCCTGGTCTTCGTGCTCAAGGACATCGCCGGCGAATTCGGCACGCAGATTACCGACGTCACCTTCGCCATTCTGCTCACTTTGGCGATGCGGCCGATCGGCGCCTACATCTTCGGCCGCGCCGCCGACCGCTGGGGCCGGCGGCCCACTTTGATGGTCGACGTGCTGCTCTATTCGGCCATCGAATTCGCCTCGGGCTTTGCGCCAAATCTCATGGCACTGCTGATCCTGCGGGCGATTTTCGGTATCGCCATGGGCGGCGAATGGGGCGTCGGGGCTTCGCTGACCATGGAGTCCATCCCGCCGAAGGCGCGCGGCTTGGTTTCCGGACTGCTGCAATCCGGCTATCCGACGGGATATTTCCTCGCCTCGATCGTCTATGGACTGTTCTTCCAGTATATCGGCTGGCGCGGCATGTTCATGGTCGGCGTCATTCCGGCGCTGCTGGTATTCTATATTCGGCGCAGCGTGCCGGAATCGCCGAGCTGGCGGCCGACCACCGCGCGCAGCAATACGCTCGCGATCCTGCGTTCGCATTGGCAGCTCGGCATCTATGCCGTGCTGTTGATGACGGCGTTCAACTTCTTCAGCCACGGCACACAGGACCTTTATCCGACCTTCCTGCAGGTGCAGCATCATTTGTCGCCCCATGAGGTCGGTCTGATCGCGGTCATCTACAATATCGGCGCCATCATCGGGGGCCTGTCGTTCGGATCGCTGTCGGAAAAATTCGACCGGCGGCGCGTGATCATCATTGCCGCGGTGCTGTCGTTGCTGGTACTGCCGCTATGGGCTTTTGCCGCGACAGCGATCTGGCTCGCGGTCGGCGCGTTCCTGATGCAAGTGATGGTCCAGGGCGCCTGGGGCGTGATCCCTGTACACTTGAACGAATTGTCGCCCGACGAGGCGCGCGGCACATTCCCCGGTTTTGTCTATCAGCTCGGCAATCTGATCGCCTCGGTCAACGCCACGCTCCAGGCCGCGATTGCCGCGCATTTCGGCGGCAATTATGCGATTGCGCTCGCCGGCGTCGCCGGCACCGTCGCGGTGGCCATCGTCGTTCTCGCCGCCATCGGCACGGAAGCCAAAGGCGTCGCGTTCGGCAACGGCGAAACGGCCGCTGCGCCGACTTGAGACCTCGGCTGTGACGAGGTTGTCGCAAAAGTGCTGTTGAACGCTCCGGTTCGCCTGTATCGTTGTGCGGCTGGTGTCGGGACCGATGAGCACGCAGAATTCGCCCCATGTCGAGACGACGCTGAGCGGCTACGAGCTGCTCAATGACCCGCTGCTCAATAAAGGCACCGCTTTCAGCGAAGACGAGCGTGATGCCTTCGACCTGCACGGCCTGTTGCCGCCGCACGTGGCGGAGCTCGATTATCAGGTCAAGCGGCGACTCGATGCCTTCCGCGGCCTCGGCAGCGATCTGCAGCGCTATGTGTTCCTGCGCGGTTTGCAAGACTCGAACGAGACCCTGTTCTACGCGCTGTTGACGCGGAATATCGAGGAAATGATGCCGACGGTCTATACGCCGACCGTCGGTCTTGGCTGCGAGCTGTTCAGCCACATCTTTCGCAAGCCGCGCGGCCTGTTTCTCAGCATCCCGCATAAGGACTTGATCCGCGTCATCCTCGGTCATCCGCGCTACGATAAAATCGAAGCCATCGTGGTCAGCGACGGCGAACGCATCCTCGGACTGGGCGATCAGGGCGCCGGCGGCATGGGAATTCCGATCGGCAAGCTCTCGCTCTATACCGCCTGCGCGGGCCTTCATCCGTCGACCACGCTGCCGATCCTGCTCGATGTTGGCACCGACAACGAAAGGCACCTGGCCGATCCGCTCTATATCGGCTGGCAGCACGCGCGCGTGCGCGGCGCCGAATACGACGATTTCATCGAGATCTTCGTAACCGCCGTGCGCGAACGCTGGCCGCATGTTCTGCTGCACTGGGAGGACTTCGCGCTTGGCAACGCCAACCGACTGCTGGCGCGCTATCGCGATCGGCTGTGTACGTTCAACGACGACATTCAGGGCACCGCCGCCATCGCCGTCGGCACGCTGTTAAGCGCCATCGACGTCACGGGCGTGCCGCTGACCGAGCAGCGCATCGCAGTGTTGGGCGCGGGTTCGGCAGGCACCGGCGTGTGCGCCCTGCTCTTGCGCGCGATGCTCGACGCAGGTCTGCGCGAAGCCGAAGCCCGCAGCCGGTTTTATCTCGTCGACCGTCAAGGACTGTTGGTCGAGGGCATGGCGGGGTTGCAATCGTTCCAAGCGCCGTTCGCGCAAAGCCGCGACCGCGTGGCCGGCTGGCGCCTGCAATCTCCCGGTTGGATCGGGCTTAGCGATGTCGTCGCCAATGCGACGCCGACCGTGCTGATCGGTACGTCCGGCCAGCCCGGCACGTTCACGCAAGCCACCGTGCGCGCCATGGCCGAGCGCGTGCGTCGGCCGGTGTTCCTGGTTCTGTCCAATCCGACCGAGCGCGCGGAGGCGACGCCGCAGGATCTCGATGCCTGGAGCGAAGGGCGCGCCATCATCGGCACCGGCAGTCCGTTTCCGCCGCTCAAGCATGACGGCAAGACTTTTCGCGTCGATCAGACCAACAACGCCTATGTCTATCCCGGCATCGGGCTCGGCGCGATCGTCGCCGATGCGCGGCGCATCTCAGATGGAATGTTTTTGGCCGCCGCGCGTACCGTCGCCGAGTTCTCGCCGGCGCGACGCGATCCGGCGGCAAATTTTCTGCCGCCGCTCGTCGAGATCCGCAACCTGTCGTTCCATGTCGCGCTGGCGGTCGCCAAAGAAGCGCAGGCGGAAGGGCTTGCCGACCCGATATCCGATGCGGCACTTGCCGACGCAGTGCGCGCCAAGATGTGGGAGCCGGTCTATGCGCGCTATCGCCGGCTCAAACCGGCGTCCGCGCGCTGATCAATGACCTGCCATGTGGCGGCCGATCGCGGTGAGGTCGGCATGCGCCGCCGGCGTCTCGTAAACCAAGGCGCCATGGAACATCACCACCACGCGATCGGCCAGTTCCAGCAACTCGTCGAGATCCTCGCTGACCAGAAGCACCGCGGCACCGCGGTTGCGCGCCGCCATGATCTCGGCATGGATCTGCGCCACCGCAGCGAAATCAAGCCCGAAGCACGGATTGGCGGCGATGAGAACGGAAACGTCGCCGGCAAGTTCGCGCGCCAAGACGGTGCGCTGCACATTGCCGCCGGAAAGCTCGCCGATGGCGGTATCGCCGGAGCGCGTCTTGATCTTGTAGCGGGAAATCTTGCGCTTGGCGTCCTCGCTGAATATGGCGCGGTTGAGCCACCAGCCGCCGAGCGCGTAGGGCGCGCGGTCGAACTCGCGGAAGGCGAGATTATCGGCGACGCTCATCCGCGCGACGCAGGCGTTCTTCAACGGCTCCTCGGGCAACACCGACAGATTGGCGCGCCGCATTTCCTGCCGTGTCGCGCGATACGGCTCACCCTGCAGAAAAATCCCGCCGCTCTCGGCTTCGCGCTGTCCGGCGAGCACCTCGATGAGCTGACGCTGGCCGTTGCCGGACACGCCGGCGACGCCGACGATTTCGCCGCCGCGGATCGACAGAGTGACGTCGCGCACCGCCGGCTGGCCGGCATCGTCGAGCGCGTTGAGCCCGTTAATCGCGAGCTTGGGCGGCCCGAGCTCGCCCGCGCGCGCCGGCTGCACCGTCAATTCCTCGGCGCCAATCATGGTGCGGGCCATGTTGTCCGGGCTCAAATCCTTGACGTGGCCTTTGCCGGCGAGCTTGCCGCGGCGCAGGATGGTGACTTCGTTGGCGAAGGTCATGACCTCGCGGAACTTGTGGGTGATCATCAGCACCGTAAGATCGCCGTTCTCGACCATGCCGCGCAGCATGCCGAGCACTTCATCGGCCTCGCCGGGCGTGAGCACCGAGGTCGGCTCGTCGAGGATGAGAAAACGGCGCTTGAGATAAAGCTGCTTGAGAATTTCGCACTTCTGCCGCTCGCCGGCGGAAATCGCCGAAACTTTGGCGTTCAGCGGCACGCGAAACGGCATCGTGGATAGAAATTCCTCGAGCCGCTTGCGCTCCTTGCCCCAATCGACGATCGGCGGCACGTCGTCGCGCGCCAGCACCAGATTTTCCGCAACCGTCATGGCCGGCACCAGCGTGAAGTGCTGATAGACCATGCCGAGCCCGAGCGCATGCGCCACGCGCGGATTGTCGATAGAGGCCTTCTCGCCGGCGACCGTGATGTCGCCGCCGTCGGGCTGGTAATAGCCCATGATGCATTTGACGAGCGTCGACTTGCCGGCGCCGTTTTCGCCAAGGAGCGCATGGAACGTCGCCGGCGCCACTTTCAGCGAGACGGCGTCAAGCGCGGTGAACTCGCCGAAGCGCTTGGTCATGTCGCTCGCTTCGACGCCGAACGCCCTGGTGTTGATGGGAAAGACCTGGATCACGCCACCGCCTCGACGAATTTTTCGGAATTGGAAACCGAGCCGAACACGCCGCCCTGCATCTTGATCATCTTGACTGCGTGATCGTGATTGCTCTTGTCGGTCGCGCCGCAGCAATCCTCCAGCAGCAGGCATTCGAAGCCGCGGTCGTTCGCTTCGCGCATCGTGGTATGCACGCAGACGTCCGTGGTGATGCCGGTCAGCACGATATTGTCGATGCCGCGCAGCCGCAGCAGCAATTCAAGATCGGTGGCACAGAACGAACCCTTGCCCGGCTTGTCGATGATCGGCTCGCCGTCACGCGGCGCCAGCTCCGGAATAATGTCCCAGCCCGGCTCGCCGCGCACCAGGATGCGGCCGCAGGGCCCGGGGTCGCCGATGCCGGCGCCGATCTGACGCGAGCGCCAGCGCTTGTTGGCCGGGAGGTCGGCGAGATCCGGGCGATGACCTTCGCGGGTGTGGAAGACGTGAAAGCCGTGGTCGCGCATTGTTGCGAGCGCGCGCTTGATCGGCTCGATCGGTGCCCGGGTCAGCGACAGGTCGTAGCCCATCTTGTCGACATAGCCGCCTTTGCCGCAGAAATCGGTCTGCATGTCGATGATGATCAGCGCGGTGTTCTCCGGCCGCAGGTCGCCGTTATAGGGCCACCGATACGGATCAGCCTCGACGTAACGCTCTGCCATCTCGCCCCCTTATGTGCTTGCATGCTCACCTGGTGATCGACAATTCCGCCGGCGCGCCGATCAGCGTGCGTTTCGGCGAACAGGTGGCGATCATGATGAGGAGCGTGAGGATATAGGGCGCGGCATTGAACAGCTGGTAGCCCTCGGTCATGCCGACCGATTGCAGCGCCGGCCCGAGCGCCGCGGCGCCGCCGAACAAAAGCGACGCCCACAGGCAGAGCATCGGATCCCAGCGCGCGAAGATCACGAGCGCGACGGCGGTAATGCCCTGGCCGCTGGACAGGCCCTCGTTCCAGCTGCCGGGATAGAACAGCGACAGGAACGAGCCGCCGATGCCGCCAAGAAAGCCGCCGAACATGGTGGCGCCGAGCCGCACGTGATTGACCGAATAGCCCATGGCGCGCGCGGCATCGGCGCTTTCGCCGACGGTGCGGACGATCAGTCCCCATTTGGTCGTGCGCAAAGCCCAGACCAGCGTAGGCGCCAGCGCGACACCGATCAAAAACAGCACATTGACATGCAGCGCGGCACGCACGTCCGGGATGCTGCTCCACCAGCCCAGGTCGATGGCCGGCAGCATCGGCGCCGAGGGTTCGATCAAGGGCTTGCCGAGATAAAAGGCGAGCCCGGTGCCGAACAGCATCAGCGCGATGCCGACGGCGATATCGTTGACGCGCGGCAGGCCGCAGATCGAAGCATGCAGCGCGCCCATGGCGGAGCCGGTGATGCCGGCGGCAAGGACGCCGAGCCATGGCGAGCCGGTGAGATAGGAGACGCCGTAGCCGCTCATGGCGCCCATCACCAGCGTGCCTTCCAGGCCGAGATTGATGCGGCCGGAGCGCTCGGTGATGCATTCGCCGAGACTGACAAACAGAAACGGCGTACTCACGCGCACGGCGCCGCCGAGCACGGCAAGCGGCACGGTCCATAATCCAATTCCGGCGGCGTCGGCCATGTCATGGCGTCTTTCGTTTGAAGAAGCTGAAGCGGCCGTAGAGCGAGTCGCTCGCCAGCACGATCAGGAAGATCGTGCCTTGGAGCACCAGCACCGATGCGTCGGGCATATCGAGCCGGCGCTGCAACAGTCCGTCGCTCGCGCCGATGCCGCCAAGCAGAACCGCGACCGGGATTACGGCGAGCGGATTCTGCCGGGCGAGGAAGGCGACCAGGATGCCGGTGAAGCCGTAGCCCGCCGCGAGATTGGCATTGGCGGCGCCCTGCACGGCCGCGACTTCCATCATGCCGGCAAGTCCGGCAGCGGCGCCGGCGAGAAAGCAGGTGATGAGGATGAGCTTGCCGACGCCGAGCCCCACGACCTTGGCGGCGCGGATATTGCCGCCGGCGAGGCGCGCGGCGAAACCGAACACCGTGTGGTAGATCAGAATGTAGGACAGCACCGCGGCGATGATACCGAACACCAGACCCCAATGCACTTCGGTGCCGGGGATGTTGCCGATCATGTTGGCGGCGCCGATGTTGCGCGTCGACGGCTTGTTGAGGCTCGCCGGATCGCGCATCGGGCCCTCGACCAGGAAATTGAGGATCGCCAGCGCGATATAAACCAGCAGCAGGCTCGATATGGTTTCGTTGACGCCGCGATATTGGCGCAGCGCCCCCGACAACATGATCCACAATCCGCCGCCGATCATGCCGGCGCAGGCCATGCTGATCTGGACTACAAGCGGCGGCGCGGCGGGCATGGCCAGCGCCGCGCCTGTCGCGGTAAGCGCGCCGATCAGCAGAGCGCCCTCGCCGCCGATGATGACCATGCCGAGCTGCGCCGGCAGCGCGGTGCACAGCGCGGTGAGGATGAGCGGCGCTGCGCGGGTCAGCGTGTTCTGCCAGGAGAACCAGGTGCCGAACGCGCCCAGATACATATAGTAGTAGAGGTCGAGCGGATTTTTGCCGAACAAGGCGACAAAAATCCCGAACAGCGCGAGCGAGACGATGAGCGCCAGCGCGGGGATGACGACGTATTCCGCCGCCCCCCCGAATTTCAGCCCGAACGCCTCGCGCAGAGATTGCTTGGCTGCGGTTGGCGCAAGTGGCGCGCCGACGTCAGCCTTCACGAAGTCGCTCCGATCACGCCGTCAACCAGATAATCCATTTTCTCGAGTTCGGGATCTTTCTGGCCGCGCGATACGCCGGCTGCGACCACCGTCTTGCCCTTGTTATCGGTGATCGGCCCCTTGAAGATAACGTAAGTGCCGGCGGTGAGCTGCGCCTTGATATCGTCGGCCTGCTTGCGCGCGGCATCGCCGACCATCGCGCCGTAGGGCGAGACTTTGACGAGTTCTTCCTTCAAGCCGCCGCGATAGAAGTTCGGGATTGTCTCCCCTGAGGTGAACATCTTGACGAAGCGCGGATAGAGCACTTCCCAGTTCCACTCGGCGCCGGTGAGATAGGCTTTCGGCGCCAGCACCGACTGGTTGACGTGATAGCCGCACACCATGGCACCGCGCCGCGCGGCATTCTCGACCACGGTTTTGGGGCCGTCGACATGGCAGGTGATGACGTCGGCGCCCTGGTCGACCAGGCTGTTGGTGGCTTCCGCCTCCTTCACCGGCATCGACCAGTCGCCGGTAAAGATGACCTGCAGCGTCGCCTTCGGATTGGCGAGCTTGGCGCCGAGCATGAACGCGTTGATGTTGCGCAGCACCTGCGGAATGGGCTTGGCGGCGACGAAGCCGAGCTTGCCCGATTTGGTCTGATGGCCGGCGACGATGCCGGAAATGTGCACTGCTTCGTCGATATAGCCGAAATAGCTGCCGACATTCGTCGGGTCTTTGGGCGTCCACAGGCCGCCGCAATGCTCGAAGCGGACCTTCGGATATTTGACCGCCATTTTCAGAACGTGGGGATCGAAATAGCCGAACGACGTCGGAAACAACAGCGTCGCCCCGTCGAGATTGATCATCGACTCCATGGTCTTCTCGACCGCCTCAGTCTCCGGCACCTTTTCTTCCTCGACCACTTTGATGCCGGGCATCTTCTTCACGGCCGCCGCGCCTTGCGCATGGGCCTGGTTGTAGCCGTAATCGTCGCGCGACCCGACATAGATGAAGCCGACGGTGGTGGTGGCGGCGAGCGCGCGCTCGATCGGCATCGATGCGCCTAAAGCCAGGGTCGCGCTTCCCTGCAACAAGCGGCGACGAGAGATATTGTCGAATTTCATGGCTGGCTCCTGTGCACAAGCGAGCGACCACGCCTGCCTCTCGCACGTGGGTCACTCAGTCGGGGAACGACAGACGATGGACAAGGAGTGCTTTCGCAAAGCCCGTGCCACGTCAGGCGCGACATTTTTGTGCTTTGGAACGCTTGAATTCATGGAGCGGAAAGGCCATCCGCGCCAATGCCGCCTGAACCGCTAGGCACTTCGCCTAAAAAATGTGCAGCAGCGGCGGCGTTCAGTCGCCGCTGCAAAACTGCACCGGGCCAGGCGACCAAGCCGCCGTCGTTCAAGCCGCGTTGTCGGCGAGCGACCGCTTCGACAGAATGGCGCGCACCGCCGATTGCACCTTGGCGACGGCCGGCCGCCGATAGGCCCATTTGGCGTCGGCGCTCGGCGGCAACACGACCATGGTCGCATTGGCCTCGAAAAATAAGACGTCGCCATTGCCGTTCACGGCGAAATCGATGCCGCCATAGTCGAGACCGAGCGCGCCATTGATGCGCTCGAGCGCGGCCATGCCGCGCGGCCCGATGACGCCCGCCATATCAGCGAGAAACGCGGCATCGCACCGGCGATTGGCTTCCGACTGCGTCATATCGGCGGTGAAGTAGTGCACCTTCCAATGCGGCGAAATCGCAAGGTGCAGCGGATAGAGGCCGCCGTCGACGAACATGACGCGAAACTTGCGAAACATGCCCTCGCCGTCTCGCGCGTCGAGCTCCTCGATCAACCACACATCGTCGCCGGGGAAATTCGCAACGGCGGCGGCGAGATCGTCCGGCGCCGCGACTCGAACGAAATGATGACCGGTGTGAAAGCCCGGCGCCCGCACCAGGAGCGGAAAGGCAAAGCCATTGCCCGCGACCGCGTCGGCGCCGCCCGGTGCCGCCAGCACATGGCGCGGCATCGGCATCATCCGTGGCACGACCACGTTGGGCAGGCCACGCAAGCGCTCGGCGTTGGAAAACCGTCCGGTCTGGAGCACGCGTGCCGGATGATTGATCACCGGCCGGCTGGTGCGGGCAAGCACGGCGCGCGCCGCTTCAAGACCCTCGCGGCAGAGATCGGCCTCGCCGATGCTGTTGAAGACGACGTCGTGCGGCGGCAGGGCCGATTTGGCGTCGTAATATTCCGTCACCAGGACCGTGGTTCGAAAATGGCGGTCATCGAGCAGGGCCTGCACGGGGATATTGCCGCCCGCCGCGGCGACGAGCAGCAGCACCGCAATGCCCTGCCCTTCGCCGCGATAAGGCAACGGCGTCAAAAAGTCGTTGCGAAAACCGAGATCGCGATGGCGGCGCGCGCTCATCTCGTCGCCCTGTGCGGCGAAGAGGTTTCCCAGACCGCGGTGGGCGTGAACATGTCCGGGATCGATCCGCAGCGCCGTTTCAAAATGATGCCGCGCCGGCGCGCATTCGCCGAGCAAAAGCAGCAAATTGCCGAGATTGACGTGGCCGTTGGGATTGCGCGGATGATGCCGCACCGCCTGCGCGAACAATGAGCGCGCCGCTTCCCGATAACCGGCATTGAGGACGAGGGTGCCGAAATCGTTCAGCGCGCCGAAATCGGTCGGCTGGCGGCGGAGGAGTTCAAGATAATCGCTCTTGGCCTCCTCAAACCGACCCGCTTCGCGCAGCAATCCGGCGCGTTCCGAGCGCGCCGTGGCGTCATCGGGATCGCGATCCAGCACCCGATCAAGCTCGCCGATACGGATGCTCCGGGAAGTACGTTGCTCAGGCGCGATCACGAGACCCTTATCCTGCGCCGCGAATCATTGGCATTGCACCAAGATAATAAAGCCGCGCCAACGCCCGGACCGCCGAATTAGAACAAAATTTACCATGACGCAGCACGATCCCGCGGCAACCGAATTCGCAAAAAAGGCCTCGCCATGGGGACAAATGAGTCCGGCAAAAGCATCGTTTTGGGCGATCCCGTGCCATGGTTCGGCGCACCGCTTCTGGGCGACGGCGCCTTCAATCTTGGGGTCGCCGCCGGCCGCTGGATCGTGCTGAGCTTTTTGGGCTCGCCGGCCGATCCGGGGGCCGATCGGGAACTGACCGGGCTCCTGCGCGATACGCACATCTTCGACGAGGACAAAGTCATCTTTTGCGGCATCTTCACCGCGCCGCCGCAAGACGACGCGCCTTATGTGGCGATGAGCACACCGGCGATCTCCTTCCTCGCCGATTACGACGGCGCTATCAGCCGGACCTTCGGTGCCGC
>Ga0335081_10007568_pt1 | contig 17361 bp, 14 predicted proteins | sample Lox_Sample_35_FD_206713 | JGI IMG/M metagenome (GOLD analysis project Ga0335081, IMG submission 206713) | Soil microbial communities from Loxahatchee National Wildlife Refuge, Florida, United States - Lox_Sample_3.5 | ecosystem: Environmental > Terrestrial > Soil > Wetlands | place: USA... | reverse complement strand
TGGCCTTGCGCGCGAGCTCCACGCCCCACGCAGTAAAGCCCGAGCGCGAAATCAGGATCGGAATCCCCATGCGCACGGTCTTGATCACCATCTCGGAGGTGAGCCGGCCGGTGGTGTAAAAAATCTTGTCGGCCGCGCCGATGCGGTGCTTGAACATCCAGCCTGCGATCTTGTCGACGGCATTGTGGCGGCCGACATCTTCCATGTAGACCAGCGGCCGATCCTTCACCGCCAGCACGCAGCCGTGGATGGCGCCGGCTTCGAGATAGAGCGATGGCGTGGTGTTGATCTTGTGAGTGAGTGTATAGAGCCATGACGTGCGCAGTTCCGCGGCCGGCAGCGTGACGTTTTCCAGCGCCTCCATGAGATCGCCAAACACCGTTCCTTGCGCGCAGCCGGAGGTCTGCACTTTCTTCTTCAGCTTCTTTTCGTAATTGGTCTTGCGCTTGGTGCGCACTACGACGACCGACAATTCCTCGTCGTAGTCGACGCCGGTCACGGTATCGTCCGGCTTGAGCATGTTCTGGTTGAGCAGATAACCCAGCGCCAGATATTCGGGATGATCGTTAATCGTCATCGCCGTAACGATCTCCTGGGAATTGAGGAAGATCGTCAGCGCCCGCTCGACAGTCACCGATGTCTCGATCGCAGCACCGGTCTGGTCGATGCCCTTGACGCGCTCCGTCAGGCGCGGATCGAGCGGGTCGGGGCGGATCAGATATTCGTCGTGAGCCGAGGCCATGCCGCAATGTAGGGCAGCCGGCGCGCCGGCGGAAGCCGACATGCGCCGAACATGCGAAGGCCCGGCTGTTCGGCCGGGCCCCGCACTGTCACGCGCGTCGCCTCAAATTGCTGTCCGTGGCGGCCGTCAACGGCCGAAACCACGATAAACCATGGCTCGCGGAATTTGGAGGAGCCACCGCAATCGGTCCACGTCCCGTGACGCCTCCATCGTCGCCGCATCTCCGGGTCGTGGAGGCAACGCGGACCTTGGCGCAAAGTTCCCCGAGGCCTATTTCCGGCGGGCCGGACCGCGCGCCCACGAACGCTTCGGCCCCGAAATTCCGGCGGGCAGCTATCCCCTTGGTTGTCAGAGGGAATTCGGCCGCTATAGTGCGCGCGGCGCGCCGGAGGGATGGCCGAGTGGCTGAAGGCGCACGCTTGGAAAGCGTGTATACGGGAAACCGTATCGTGGGTTCGAATCCCACTCCCTCCGCCACTACTCAGAAATACTCTTCAACACGCGCGTTTTCGCTCCACTTCGCGCCAGCATCCTGAGTTTGCAGGCCGGTATCGTTCTCGGTGTCATTTAGTCACTTTTCCATTGACAGCGGCTTTGGCCCAATATAGGAGGATAATCCTTTACAAGGCGGAGCCCGCCATGCATCAAGTTTGGCGCTTGAGCGAGTATTATGAGGGTAATCTCGGTGTTTGCTTCACCGATGACGGCCTGTTCCTGGGCCGCACGCCGCTAATTGAGCGGCAGGGAGCCAGATTTGCTGTACGCGGGCGTACCGAGATCGAACGCCTCTTGAGCCGAGCCTATGGAGCACACTTGGCGGTCGATCGGCTGTTGCCGGGATTTGCGACCGTGACGGCCGCTTTGAACGCCAACGATCCCGGTTTGGCCCGGATCGCCGCCGTTCATTTAAGAATTCCAGATTTGCCTGACCAGGCCGCGCGAGACCGCCTGGAAGCCGAGGATATTCTTATCAAGTCAATCGATCGAGGTTCTGCTGCGCGTGCGCTTCAGGCCGCGCCACTACACCCTGGCGTCGCGGCTGAGGGCAACGAATCATTGCTGTTCGACCGCATTGAGAGAATTCGCAAGGCAAGTCCCGATGATCCGAAACACCCAGGCTGGCCGGCCGGAACGGAAGGCGGTCGCGGCGGAAAATTTCGCCCGAAGGATGCTTCCGAACTCACGCAAAAAGTCAAAAGCCTGATCGCGCGGCGGGCCCTGCGGACAGGCCTGCTTGCTGCTCTGCGCGTCGGTCTTGAAGGCTTGGCCAACCTGATCCCGGGTGTCGATGTGGCCGCTGACGTACTCATGGCGGCGGATATTGCCCGCACGGTCGTCGAATTCAGGAAACTCGCCATTGACGCCACCGCGGCACTCGATTTCGTCAAGGACGGTCCACATAGCTTGGAGGCCGTTCAAGTCTCATCGGACGATTACGAGCAATTTTTCAGTTATGATGAATTCTACAAGGCCGAATTGAGCGTCGAATTGCTGGCCAAGCGGTTCGGACCCGCCGGCGACGGCCAACAATATCATCACATCGTGACGCAGGGTGGTGCCAACGCAGACAACATCTCGGCAGAGCAACTGCAGAATACCGAGAACATTATTCGGTTACCGACACTCTTACACGAGGCCGTCAACGCAGAATACTCAAAGCTTTTGCAAGATGGTACAGGCATGACCATGTACCAATGGCTGCAAACACAGTCCTATGACGTTCAACGCGAGGAAGGACTCAAGATCCTCAGGCGACTGAATATCCTGAAATGAATAAATCGAGGCTGTTGTTATGAATATTGACGAATCAATCGTTCAGTTGGGAACAGAATTAGACGAATGGTTTGACAGCAATCGTGCAACCTTTGCGTCGCAGGATCGGGAGGCACAGGGCAAGTCATTGACTCATGGGTTCGAGATAGCGAAGGAGCTCGATCGCCTCAAAGCCGATGGACTGGCGGCCATTGCGGCATTGCTCAATCGTCATGACCAGGTTTCTAGTCAAGAACGCATCGCGTCACTCGTTCGGGGCTTCGAATTCGCCGCCAAACTGGCGGACACCCTTCATGATGAATTGCTGGACACGGACGGAGGCAATAAGGTTACAGCTCTGATGAACAACATCGCCGGGACATTGGATGGTATGGATGCTGGCCGGGTTTCTCTTGCCGTCCTTCTCCACAGCCCGGACGCTCGTGTGCGTGCTTCAGCGGGAGCCTACCTTATAAAATTGATGCCTGATCGGGTGTTGCCAATCCTACGTGAAATCGAGGAAGGCGAGGGGAGCAGTAGTGCTGGGTTCCATGCGCATTGGGCGCTTCTCCGCTGGGAGCAAGAGAACAAAGTGCGCGGCAAGTAGACTTTTTCAGAATGTTGTTTTTATCGCTGGTACCGCTTCGAAACCGCGCGAAATCCTGCGAGAGAATGTTAGTTTCCAGTTCCTCCCTCTCCGCCACCCCCAAAGCGAGAGGAACTGGAAACTAAATTTCTCCGCCGGTGGGGTGGCTCAACTTTTGTGGTCCGGCCGCCAAGGGGTTAGCGCTACGCCCCCAAGCGCGGTCTTCAATATCGTGACGATGTCACAATTCCATTGACAAATGGGAATAAAAACCGTATAGCTTGATCGTCAAGGAACGAATCAAGCGATGATCCACATCTGGCGTCTGAGTGAGGGCGGAAAGGACAATCTGGGCCTTTGCTGTAGCGAGGACGGCTTGGTCCTCGGTACGACGCCGTTGATCGAGCGACGAGACAGTCGCTTCGTGGTTCGAGAGCGGCATGAGATCGAACGGCTGCTAGGCCGTGCCTATCAGTGTGAGCGGCAGCAGCCAAACGGACTTGACGTTGATCGGCTAATGCCAGGGCTGGCGACGGTGGCGACCGCGTTAAACGCGAACGATCCGTGTCTGGCCTGCATTGCCGCAGTCCATCTGCGGTTGCCCGACCTGCCAGACTATTTTGTGCGAAGCTGCGTGGAGGCAGAGGACGTTCTCATAAAGCAGGCGCGAAGCCATGATTCGGCTGCGAAATGGGATCCCGCACAGCATCCGCGCACCGGAACGCCGCCCAATCCTGGCTGGTTTGCTCCGACCGACGGTTCGGCCGGCGAAGCACCATCAAATCGAACGGCGGCAAACGACGATGTGACAGTGCGTTCGGACACGTCGCCAGTCGCCGATGGCGACTGGGTGAGGCTACGACCCGGTCCAAAGCGAATCGATGAACTCGCCGATTTCGTCGAATGGCTTGCGAATGCGAGACCGGAGGACGAGCAGGCGATCAGAGCCGAGATCAAACGATACTTCCATGATGTAGGCGACCAGGGCAGCGCTAATGCCCTGAACAGCGCGCTCACGGTTATCCTGAGACCCGGCACCACCGAGGACGACCGGCAAAAAATACTCGATAGCCTCGACGTGTTTACGCGCGCCGATCCGGCGGCTTATGCACAAACCCGCGATGCGATCATCCTCGGCACGTTGCTCTCGGCCGGAATTCCCTCCGGCGCCGCTGCGGATCTGCCCTCGGCCGCGTGGAAACTCGGTTGGGCGGCGCGAGGCAATTACTTCAGCGAACAGCTTGGCGCCAACCTGCCGGCCAGTTTCCCCGTCATCGACAATTGGCTCAACGGCGTGGCAACGAGTATCAAATCGATCGACTTGACTGCCGCGACCTATCAGGATGCCGCGCGCCTTACGTATCGTCTCAATGCCTACATCGACAACGTAGCGACATATGAAGGCAGTGCGCTAGGGGCGTTTGACATCACACCTTCAGACATCAGCGGTCGTGCGCTTAGTCTCGCAATTCCCAAGGGGAGCATGACGCCGGCGCAACGAGCTGTCATTGAAGCTGCGCGAACCCGGGCACAGGCATTCCGCGTGCAGCTCATCGTCACTGAATTCTAGGAGATTGCCGTGCACTGCCACGTCTATCTGCGAAAAGGGACCGTATATCTGCCCACCATGGGAAAAATGGACAAGGGCTTTTACCGTGGTATCGAACCAGTGGCTGTAGTTTCTGTCACAGATACTCTAGGCCTTCGTGAGGCATTGGCAGCTACTATCGTTCGTGGAAACCCCAGCGTTCCCGTGTTGCGTCGCAGTGAATATCCTCCTCCGGTGCTGCTAAAGTACGCCAGAGTCAAAACGTGGTCGGCATTCGACCGCGACGCTACGCTTTGGGCCGTTAGCGAAGATGGTGGCCGCTTTGTAATCATCCCCTACAAGAAGCGCCCGACTGGAGAGTCGGTACAAGATCAAGATGACAAGATCGAATTTCCCCCGGGGTCATCGGCCGATGTGGTCATAGAGCGTATCATTTCCATATTGCAGCAAACTGCTCAGAAATGAGCACCTTCTATCGAGACGCCGCGTAGCCGAACGAAAATCCTGCGAGAGAATGTTGGTTTCCAGTTCCTCTCCCTCCGCCACGCCCAGGCGACGAGACACTCGTTTCGTCGTTCGCAAGCGGCACGAGATCGAACGTCTGCTGGGCCGTGCCTATCAGGCTGACCCGCTCATGCCTTTTGTGGCGGCACGAATTCGGCGCCGGTCGGCACGAATTCGTTGGTGAACAGCGTGTCCGGATCGATTGCAGCGGTCACCCCGCCGTATTGATGAAGTACGTTGATCGTCGATTTCCAATCGGCTTCCGAACCCCAACCCAGCGGCTTGCCCATCGTATGTGGCGTCAGCCACAGCCTCCACGATACTTCCAGCTCTCTGTGGGTAATCGCATCGTCGATCGTGGGCTGGAATTTCTTGATGGCGGCAATCGCCTCATCGGGATGCTGGCGCCCATACAGGAAGCCCTTCAGTGTCGCTGGTACAAAAGCGCGAACAAGGTCGGGGTCGCTCTTAAGCAGGTCGTCATGCACGGTGATGCCGTTTGAGACCGCATCTGCGCCGGCGTCCGAAAACCAGAAAATGCGCACCGGCTTCTTGCCGCGAATCTCGAGCGTCGGGACGTAGCTGGAGACGTAGGCCCCGATCGCATCGACCTTGCCGGTAATGAGCGCGGGCCCAAGCCCGGCAGGGTCCAGATTGACGATTTTGACCTTGGAGGCATCTACACCGGAGCCCTTGCAGAAGGCGGGCAACTGCTGGATGACGGCGCTGCCGGCGCTGATCGCGACGGTCTTGCCTTCAAGGTCCTTCGCGGTCTTGATCGGAGAATCTTCGAACACCATCACGGCGCATGGATTGCGCCTGAAAATGCTGCCGACAGTCTTGATGTTCATGCCTTTGGAATCACCGTTACCGACAACGTAGCCGTCAACGAATCCAACCTGGCAAGCCTTGCTGGCCACCAATTGGGCAGTGCTCGCGGAACCTTTGCCTGCCGAAATGGAAACATCCAAGCCGGCATCGCGATAGAAACCCTTGGTGTGCGCGATCAAGAAACCGGCGTTCGCACCCTGATAAACCCAGTCCAGCGTCAGCGAGACCGGCTTGAGCGAAGCGGCCCGGCTTGTGGCCGAAACAAGCGGAAACGCCAGGCTTGCCGCGGTGAGAGCCGAAGTTTTCAGGAAGTATCGGCGGGAAAGCGGCTTATGTCGAAAGTCACGAGAGTTCATGACGTCGCCTCCTCGGAAACGCCCCGCGAGATGCGGCGCATACGCGCACGCGGTGACAGACCATCGAAGCAAGAGGCGTGCCAGCAGACCTCGCCATTTGGTTAGTTGCTGCCGAAGGGCAGCCGCTCGATATCGAGCGGAGCGGTCATGATCTGGCGATGCGCGCGGTCGAGATAGGGCTGAAGCTTCGCCACGCGCTCGGAGATGACTGCGAAGTCACGACGAAAATCCGGCATGACGGTTTTTACAGCCTCATAGACCGCGGCCTCGTCGAGAGTGGTCAAGTGTCTGTCGCGCACGACAACCTTGCCGTCGACGATGACGTGGCAAACGCCACGGCCGGCTTCAATATGAACCAGTTGACGCGCGGCGTTGTTCATCGGCGACCAGGTCGGGTCCGCCAAATCGATCAGTGTAAGATCGGCCTTGAAGCCCGGCGCGATGCGTCCGATGGACTGTCCGAGCCTCGCACCCTCGGCGCCACCCTCAGTCGCGGCGTGCAAGGCATTCACTGCCTGTGGCGGACCGGGTGTCGCATCGCTCACCGCCGCCAGCAGCGTAAACAGTTTCATCGCCACGAACATGTTCTGCGCGTCGGAGCAGCTGCAGTTATCGCAGCCCAGCCCGATGCGGACGCCGGCATTCTGCAACAGCCGGATCGGCGCAATGCCGCATTTCATTTTCAGATTACCCTGCGGATTGAGCACGACACCCGCACCGTATTCTGCCAGCGTTTCTATTTCGGCAGGCGACAGCCAGACGCTGTGGGCGAAATTGAGCCGCGGGTCCAATATTCCTTCTTTGGCCAGCCGCTCGATCAACAGTCCGCTGTATTCCGGAATTGTAAGGCGCGCCTGTAACGCCATGCCGCGGGACTCGTAGATATGTGTGTAAACGGGAATATCGTAGCGGCGGGCAAGCTCGGTCGTACGCTGGAGGAGTGCCGTCGAGCAGCGTTCAGGCGACGACGGTCCCAGCGCCCAGCTTACGCGCGGTGGATTTGGCGATTTGAGCCGCGTCGACTCGAAATGACCGAGAAGGTCGAGTTGTCGTTCGGGCTCGGTCGATGTGGACAAGAGAGGGTGGAGTTCGGGCGGGAATGTATCCTTCCAGAACGGGATCGTCTCGATGCCCTTGCGGTCGGCGTATTGCAAGGCGAACACGACGCGGATGCCGACAGCGTCATAGGCTTTCATGACCGCATCCAGGTGGCGCTCCTGATAGGGATAGAGGGTCAGCATGTCCTGGATGGTTGTCATCCCGGACCGCAGGCATTCAAGCGCGCCAAGCAGCGTGCGCGCGTAGACTTCCTCGGCAGAGCGCGGCGGGTATTGCGGCGGCAGCGCGTAGAGCCGCCAGGTTTCCAGCGGCACTTCCTCCAGCGTTCCCTTCGCCAGCACATCGTGCGAATGATAGTGCGCGTTGACAAAGCCCGGTATGACGAGGTGATCGCGCGCGTCGATCACTTCCACATTCGTTTGACCCGCATGCTGGTAGTTCGAGGCAATGCCCGCGATCTTGTCTCCGGCGACGGCAATGTCGGCGTGTTCGGGGTCATGCCAATCCTTGCCGGGCAGTAGTGCGCGGCCGCCTTTCAGAAGAAGGGTCGTGCCACTCGGGATCGGCATTTCAATCATGGGATTTCATCCACGTCGTCGGCCGCGTTTGGCCGCGAACGCTCTCTGTGTGGTGTTAATGACCGTTGGCAAGCTCGATCGCTGCGCGAACGAGAGCGCCGCTCGGCTCCTGCAATTCCTGGAGGATCGAGAAATGATCTGCTCCTGCAAGCGACAATAGCCGGCCCGGGGCGCCGTGACGGCTGCGCAGTCCGTAGAAGCTCCACGCATCGTGGACCAGCGTTGGTAACTCGGCGCTACCAACGGAGATGATGAGCGGCTTGGGCACGACGCCGCGCCGCAATGGGGAGAATTCGGCGAGGTCGTCATCGGTGAGGTTGAGAGCCTGGTTGAGATTGGTATCGCGCAAGGGTGCGAGCTCGTAGATCCCCGATATGGCAAGTCCAGCCAGAACGCGCGGGTGCGAGAGATGAAGCGCTGCAAGCTGGGCGCCGGCCGACCATCCGGCAATGATCAGCGGCCCGGCGATGCCGTGCTCCGGGCCGTGCTCCGCCAGCCAGTCCAGCGCCTGTCCAATCTCCGCGACGATGCCGCGCATGTTTGATTGCGGGGCGAGCGTATAGCCGGGGATGGCGACTGACCATCCCACGGTGGCGGGGCCTTCGGCGAAGCAAGCAAACAGCTCGCGCGAATTGCGCTGCCAATAGCCGCCGTGAATAAAGACAAGGCACGGCGCGTGAGGGTTGGCGGCTGGGTAAAGATCGAAGGCCGATCGCTCGGTATTCCCATAAGCGAGGTCGAGTTTGTCTGGATGCGCGGCGCGATAGGTTGCGGCGTCGCGATTGCGCTTTTCGATCCATGCCGCGCTGTCGGCGACTGCTGCGTTGTTGTTGTAGGCAGCGTCGCGCTGGGCCTGATCAAGCGCGGCCCAATTGTCGCGCGGGTCCGGCGGTAGTGCGGCGGCGAGATCGGTGTCGGACGCTGGCATCGATCGCCCGATTTATGCCGCGACAGCCTGCGGCAGGATCGGCGCGTCGGCGTCGAACCGCTTGCCGGCGCGCAGGCAGAAGGCCGGGCGCAACAGCCGCTCGGCAACCACGCAGTTGTCCTCGTTGTCGCGCAGGATGAAGCGGCCGCGGTCGTCGTGCAGGACGGAGATATCGGCTGTGTAGCCGGTTTTCAGCGCGCCCAGACGATCGGAGAGGCCGATCATCTTCGCCGGATTTGAAGTGACCATCGGCACCACGTCATTGAGCGAAAGCCCGAGCGCGAGCATCGAACTCATTGCCTGCGTCAGGGAAAAGCGCGCCTGACCGCGGAACGGGTGGTTCTCGTCATCGTAGTGCTGCGTCGGCGTGCCGGCCGGCGGCGGTACCTCGGTGTTGTAGCCATGCATATCGGCGCCGAGCGTGTCCGGCATGATTCCGGCGTCGAGCGCCTTGCGGGCGATGCGATAAGAGAAATGACTGCCGTGACCGACGTCAATCTTGAGGCCCTGGTCGATCGCGGCGCGAATAACGGTGTGAACTTCGCCCTGCCGGTTGACGAAGCCGCCGGGATGCCGCGTGAACGGGTGCGCGAGAATGTCGCCCGGCCGCAGCTTTGGAATGACGCGCTCAAGGATCGTGTCGGCATCTTCGCCGTTGGCGCCACTCTCCGGCAGGCCCCAGAGCGTGCCGAAATGCACGTAGAGCGGCAGGTCGGCGCCGCGGCCGATTTCCGCCGACATTTCCAGAACTTTGATGCCCCACCGCGCGAAGCCGCCGATCTCGGCGTGCCCCTTAATGCCGCGCACGATGTCTTTGTTGGCATTGGCCGCGGTCACGGTCGCATCGATGTCGAGGCAATCCGGACTGTACAGGTTAGGATAATAGTGCCCCTCCATACCACCGACGAGGTACGCTGACAGGAACGCGTAAACCTGTGTCGCGGCCGGCTCCGCGATAAAGTGGCGGAAGCCTGGCAGCGTCATGCACGAAGGACCGCCCTGGTCGATCACGGTGGTGACGCCGGAGTGCACGCCGACCATGTCGGGGTTCAGCCCGAAACGGCCGGTCACGTACTGATAAACGTGGGCGTGAGTGTCGATCATACCGGGCAGCACCAGCTTGCCGGAAACGTCGATCGTCTCGCGCGCGCTCGACCGCAGAATGGTCTGTTCGATCGCAGCAATGCGGCCATCGCGGACCGCAACATCGCGCACGCCATCGATGCCGGATGCTGGGCAGATCACGTGCCCGCCGCGCAGGAGAAGGTCGTATTTGGGCTGCTCGGCCATGAGATGGGTCCTTCGTTGGCGACGCCAGAATTTAATAGGTTTTCACGGGCCGCAAAACTGCGAAGCCTGCACAAGCAAGAGGCATGCCTCCGGTTCGGAAACAGTGCGGCGATGCGGCGGCTATTTGCCCCTTTGGCCTCTGGCGATCGCGTCGACCACGCGCTGCGGGGTGATCGGCGAGACGAGGAGCTCAGCCCCGAGGGGCCGCAATGCGTCGTTAATGGCATTTGCGATCGCCGCCGGCGCCGCTATCGCGCCTCCTTCGCCGATCCCTTTGACGCCGAATTCGGTATAAGGCGACGGCGTTTGCATGTGGTCGATCTTCACCAGTGGCAGTTCCATCGCGCTGGGCAGCAGGTAGTCGGCCAGCGTCGAGGCGAGCGGCTGCCCGGAGCTGTCGAACGGCATCTCCTCATACAGGGCCGTGCCGATGCCTTGAGCAAGGCCGCCAAGAATTTGGCCGTCCACGACCATCGGGTTGACGAGCCGGCCGCCGTCTTCGACCACAGTGTAGTCCAGGATTTCGACCGCGCCGATCTCCGGATCGACCGCCACAACAGCGGCGTGGGTCGCGTAGCTGAAGGTCCCGGTGTCAGGGGTCGGTCGGTAGCCGACTGTCGCCTCCATACCGCCCTTGTCGACGTCCTGTGGCAAGCTGTGCGGCTTGAGGTACCAGGTCCGCGCGATTTCCCGCAGCGTGATCGATCCGCCAGGTCCCGCAACCTCGCCGCCGCGCACAGTGACGCGGGCCGGATCGGCTTGCAGAAGCTGCACGCCGATCCTTGCAGCCCGCTTTGCAATTTCCTTGCAGGCCACCGATACGGCGCCGCCCGCCATCACGATGCAGCGCGATCCCCACGTACCGGTCGAGTACGGTGTCATCGCCGTGTCGCCGTGCACGACTTTGACTTTCGCCACATCGATGCCGAGGATCTCGTGGGCGATTTGCGCAAGCGTGGTTTCGAGACTCTGGCCGTGCGACTGCACGCCGACCCGCAGCTCCAATCCGCCGTCCGGCGTCATCCGCGCTGTCGCCTGCTCGTAGCCCGGAACCATCGGGATGCCCCATCCGTGATAGACGGATGTGCCGTGCGCAGCTTGTTCGCAGTAGGTCGCAAGGCCGACGCCGATGAGACGGCCGTTGGGTTCAGCGCGCCGCTGGCGCGCGCGCACGGCGTCGAGACCGATCGCGGCTGTGGCGCGATGCAGCGACTGCGGGTAATCGCCGCTGTCAAAATGCTTTTTGGTAATGTTGTTGAAGGGCATCTGCTCGGGTTTGACCAGATTTCTCGCCCTGACCTGATGCGGCTCCATGTTGGCCTCGCGCGCAATGGCGTCGAGGATCAATTCAAGCGCAAAACAAACGCCGGGTCTGGCGACGCCCCGATAGGGCAGAATCGGGCATTTGTTGGTCGCCACCGAAAAGGTGCGGCACCGATAGGACGGAAAGTCGTAAGGCCCAGGCAGAATGCTCGCGACCTGCGCCGCTTCAAGACAGGCCGAAAATGGATAGGCCGAATAGGCCCCGGAATCGACCATGGCTTCGCAGTCGATGCCGCGCAGAGTGCCGTCACGCTCGGCGTAGCCCGTGATCCGGTAATAGTGCTCGCGGCAATTGGCGCCGGCTATCAGATGCTCGCGGCGATCCTCGATCCAGCGCACCGGATGGCCGGACCGTATCGCCAGCCAGCCGAGACACACTTCCTCGGCGAGCAGAATTCCCTTGTAGCCAAATCCACCGCCGACATCGGGCGCGATGACTCGGATCTGGCCCTCGTCGAGGGCGAGACACTCCGACAGGCCGGTGCGTACGATATGCGGCATCTGGCAGGCAGAATAGATCGTTAGCTGTTCCAGACGAGAGTCCCACAGTGCGACCACGCCTCGTCCTTCGATCGGCGCCATGCATTGGCGGGCGGTGCGGATCTCACGCGTGACCTTGATCGGGGCATCGAACGCTTGGGCGATGTTGACGTCGATGAGGGTCTCCAGAAAGACGTTGTCGTCCCATTGCTCATGGACCAGCGCGGACGATGGATCGCGCGCAGCAAGCATGTCGTGAACGGCAGGCAGTTCAGCCACATCGAGCGCGACCGCGCCAGCGATGTCTTCGGCCTGTGCGCGCGTCGGTGCCACGCACATGGCGACGGGCTCGCCAACATAGCGCACCTTGTCCGAAGCAAGCGGCGTCTGCTCGGAGGGCTTAAAGCCGCGCAAGCCGGACACCGCACGGATCGCTTTGACGCCACCGAGATCATGGTGAGTGAATACACTTCCCCGGTGTGCATCTGGAATCGTTACGCCACGCAGCTGTCCGTGTGCGGCCGGACTGCGCACGAACGCGACATCCCTCATGCCTGCGAAATGCAGATCGGCGACGAACTGCCCGCGTCCACGCATTAGGCGCTCGTCCTCCTTGCGAAGAACGCGCGCTCCGATGCCCTGTCCCTTCATTCAGAAGGCTCCCGCGCCAGTTGGACCCGACTGCTGCGTCGCTAATGTCCCGGCTGTGGCGGCGCTGTGCTGAAGATTTAATCGGACGATAACGGCGCATGCAACTGAATTTGGCATCGGTCCGGTTCGATTGCAGTTGCGAAGCGCGCGCGTGCGCACGTACTATGTTTTTTGATAAACTTCCTTCCAGCGCAAGGATTCGGCGAGGTTTCAATGACGCAGGCAACGACGGGCAATATCGATCGGCAAAGCCTGCGCGGCTTCCTGCACATGGTCGAGACCGAATATCCCGACGAATTGTTGCGAATAAAGGAGCCGATCGATCCGCGCTTCGACATGACTGCGATCGTGTTCGAACTTGATCGTTCGGGCAAAAATCCGGTGGTCATCATCGATCGCGTCGATGGCTACGAAATGCCCGTCGTCACCAATGTCGCGGCTAACCGGCGGCTGCTGGCGGCGAGCCTCGGGGTAGACTCGCGCGATCTGCCTGGTGCGTTTCGCGAACGTTGCCAAAAATTCGTGCCGTGCGAAACCGTGACGCAGGCGGCCTGGAACGATGTCGTCATCGAGGGCGATGACGTCGATCTCACGAAGCTGCCGATCACGCTGCAATTTGCCGTTGACGGCGCGCCCTATATCACGGCCGGACAGATTTCCGCGCGCGATCCCAAGACCGGCGTCGACACGACCGGCTTTCATCGCCTGATGCTGCGAGGAAAAAACCGCCTTGGCGTGTCGCTGCATTCGCGCCGTCGCATGTATGAGTTTCATCGCCGCGCGGAGGAGCAGGGGCAGTCGTTGCCGGCCGTCATCACCATAGGCACGCATCCGCTGCACTATATGGGCTCGATGGTTTACGCCTATCCGCCGAACACGCGGAAATATGAAATCATTGGTGGCCTGTTCGGCGAACCCTATCGGCTGGCGCGATGTGGGGTTGACGATCTCGAAGTGCCGGCTGGCGCCGAGATCGTCATCGAGGGCGAGATCCTCGCCGGCGTGCACGAGCCGGAGGGCCCGTTCGGAGAGTTCACCGGCTACGCGTCGTACCGCAGCACACAAAATGTCTTCGTTGCCAAACGTATCCGCATGCGCGGCGATGCGATTTTTCAATCCGTCACATCTGGCATGTCCAAGGATCATGTGCTGGTGTCGTGCATCACCCGCGAGGGTGAAATTTTCAACGCGCTTAAGCGCAATCTGCCGAACGTGCGCGCGGTGCATGTGCCGCACACGACCTGCGGCGCGTTCATGGCGTTCATTTCGATGAAAAAAACCGCCGAAGGCGAACCGCAGATGGCGGCAATGGCGACCTTCGGCACCGAACTTTATACCAAATACGTCATCGTGGTCGACGACGATGTCGATGTCTTCGATCTCAACGACGTGATGTGGGCGGTGGCGACGCGGGTGCGGGCCGACAAGGACATTTTCTTCATTCCCAACGCCAAGAGCGCCATTCTCGATCCGACATCGGACCCGCAGAATTTCACCGTCACCAAGATGGGCATCGACGCTACGCGTCCTGCAGGGCGCGAATTCGCCGAGCGGCTTGTCATTCCGGAGGAACAGCGCCTCCGCGCGCGGAAGATTCTGGCTGCGGCGGGAATTTCCCTGTAAGCCTCTCGAAATGCCCGCTCCTGAAATCCTATCAGGAGCGGCTGTATTCGCTGATATTCGGACAAGCCGCTCGGTTTCTGCATGAGCAAGAGGTTGGTCCCAATTCCTTGATTGGGCCAAATCTTTGCAAACCCACGTTCACGCTCGTGATGCGTCAGTGACTGTTTCCCAAGGCCGCGGCGGACGGCCAATAACCCTCATCCGCTTGTGCCGGAACATAATTGTAGAGAGTGCCGTTATTGCTGCCGCAATTGCAGAATGTGCCTCGGGCAGATGCGTAATGGCGATGAACATTGTGCGCTGTCGCCGGCGCGGCAAGTCCTATTGCCATCGCCGCGGCGACCAAAGCAAATTTAATCTTGGTGCTCATGACGTCCTCCTGACAGCCAACACAAAGTCGGCCTCTCGCTTGAGCGTCACATGGGCCCACCGGCCGGAGCGTCAAACCGGGCAAAAACCGGAAGGATCATTCATGTAGATCGAACAATCTCGCCCGATGCGATAATCGACGCGCCGGCGCAGAGGGGTTCCCCTTTGCGGACAGCTCACGGTCAGATTTGGCGCGGGGAACGCCTGGCCGCTTTTTGAAACTTGCCGGAGATTTCCGATTATTGCTGCATTCGCCAGGCAAGAGCTATTTGGCAACCCGGTACTGTACGCGGACGCCCGATAGGTCTTCCGCGCGGCTAAGCAGTGTCCTTGGGTGATGGCTCGTTGACGGCGCGAAGATAATTGCCCTATGCTGGTTCGGCCTCTCAGCGACTGAAAAACCCACACGTGGTTGATGTTAACGATCAGATTCATGCGCAGCTGATCAAAGCTGGCGTGAGCCTTGCGGCGACCTTGCCCGACGACTGGGTCAACGGTTTGATCCGGCGGGTCGCGCGAGACAACGTCATTCGTCACATCCCGGTCGGACGCGAAGCGGAAACGATCGCCATTTGCGCCGGCGCGTTCTTCGGCGGCGTCCGTGCGGTTGCCATCATTGGCAACACCGGGCTATTGACGTGTACCGGCGAGATGGCGACGCTTTGCCTGCGGCACGCCATCCCGGTGTTCTGCATCGTCAGCGCGCGCGGGTCGATCGACGATCATATGATCTACCAGGAAGTGCAAGGCCGACGTACCATTCCGCTGCTGCAGGCTTATGACTTTCCGTACCGGGTCATCGACCGGGAAGACGAAATTGAGACCATTCCCGACGCCTATCAGTGGCATCGCCTGCAGAAGCGGCCTTTCGCCCTGTTTCTGACTAAGAGGCTGCTCCGTTCGAGGCAGGTATGAAGACGAATGACGCGATGAAGGTGCTGGCAGCTCATCGCGGCGATGCGGTTGTGGTTTGCGCCCTTGGCACCGCGGCGAACGGCTGGTGGGCGGTAACGCGCAGTGAAGATTCCTTTTATATGCACGGCGCGATGGGCTTTGCCGCGAGCTTCGCGCTCGGCCTTGCCGCTGCAATTCCGCAGGCGCCGGTATGGGTGCTCAACAGCGACGGTTCGCTATGCATGAACCTCGGCTGCCTGCTCACCGAGGCCGGCCAGCAGCCGATGAACCTGAAGCATTTCGTCGTCGACAATCAGTGCTATCAGACCGTTTCCGCGATGCCGATGGTCAATCGGGATGGCGCGGACTACGCCGCGATTGCCCGTGGCGCCGGCATTGCGCGCGCCATCTCCATCGATAATGTCGACGAGCTTGATCGAAGGATGCCGGAGATCAACGCAGCGTCCGGACCCTATTTCATTCATCTGCGGGTCGAGGCCGAGGAGGATTATCAGCGGCCGCCGCCGTTTTCCTACGAGGGGCCCGAGATGAAATACCGTTTCGGCCGCGCGATGGAGAAGAAGTTCGGCATCGAGGTCTTCGGACCGACGGGATTCTGAACCATTTGACCGCCGCGATCAGGCTTGATCGTTACGTGCGGCAATTGCTTCGACTTCGACCTTGAACTCAGGTCGCGTAAATCCTGAAACGATCATCAGCGTGGACGCCGGCGGCGGCAGGCCGGCGTAACGGTCGCGCACTGCCATATACGGGCCCATGTAGGCGCGGTCGGTGACGTAAGCATTGATCCGCACGATATCGGCAAACGACATCCGCGCCTCCGCAAGGCAGGCGCCAATCGCTTCGAAACACAAGACAGCCTGTTCCTCGGCATTCTCCGGCACATGGTCAGTCGCCGAAATGCCGAGTTGGCCCGAGCACATGAGCCATCTCGCGCCGGCCGGAATCTCAACCGCATGACTGTAGCGGGCGAACGGTGCGCGAACCTGCTTTGGCACCAGGTGACGAAGCCCGATCATGGGGCGCAGTCACCCGCATGCATCGCCATCCGCAGCGCTGCCGAAACCAGCCGGCAGCGTTCGTTGTAGGCCGCCGAGGTTCGGAACTCTTCCGTTCTCGGATAGGCCATCTCGACGGGGATGTCGCTGGCAACACGGCCGGGGCGCGAACTCATCACCACGATCCGGCTCGACAAGAACACCGATTCGTAGACGCTGTGGGTGACGAAGATAACCGTCAGATGCTGGCGTGCGAACAATGCCAGGAGATCGTCGTTCAATTTGTTGCGGGTTATCTCGTCGAGCGCGGCAAACGGCTCGTCCATCAGCAAAATCTTCGGCCGCGTGACCAGCGCGCGCGCAATGGAGACCCGCATCTTCATGCCGCCCGACAATTGCCGCGGATGCTGATCGGCGAATGAAGCCAAGCCGACCAGGTTCAAAGCATCGGCGGCCCGTTCGCGTGCTTCCTGCCTATTGATGCCCGCCAGCATCAGCGGCAGACGAACATTTTCGGCCGCGGTGCGCCACGGCAGAAGCGTCGGCTCCTGGAATACGAAGCTAAGCGAGGGCTCGGCGCGACTCGCGGGATCATGCGCCGACTGCGGCCAATCGATTGTGCCCGCCGACGGAGCGGCGAGCGCGGCGATGATCTTGAGCAGTGTCGACTTCCCGCATCCCGACGGTCCCAGCAAGCTGACGAATTCGCCGGGGCAGATCGCGAGGTCGACGCCGGCCAACGCTGTCGTACCGCTGGCAAAATTCTTTCCGATTCCGGAAAGATGCAGCAGCGGTCGGCGCGGCGTGCCTGCGACGGCAGCATTGAT
>Ga0335081_10007567_pt1 | contig 17363 bp, 27 predicted proteins | sample Lox_Sample_35_FD_206713 | JGI IMG/M metagenome (GOLD analysis project Ga0335081, IMG submission 206713) | Soil microbial communities from Loxahatchee National Wildlife Refuge, Florida, United States - Lox_Sample_3.5 | ecosystem: Environmental > Terrestrial > Soil > Wetlands | place: USA... | reverse complement strand
CGCCGGCGCGAATGCACAGTGTCTATGGCGTGCTGTGGCGGCTCACCCCGCGCGACCGCGTCACGTTGGACCTGTGGGAGAACATTGCGGCCGGCCAGTATCGCGCCGAAATCCTGCCGGTGCTCGGGGACGGCCGGCGGCGTCCGGCCCTAGTCTATGTCGCGCGGCAACGTCCGCTGGGACGGCCCAAGGCCGGCTATATGGAGATAATCGTCGAAGCTGCGCGGGCGCTGGAACTGCCCCGAACCTATATCGCTTCCCTCGAAGAATGGCTGCCGGCGAGGTCGTTAGGGTCGGGCTACCGCAAGCTTGGAGACCTCGCTTGACCGTGCATCGCTACGTCTTGATTCGCGGCCGGGTGCAAGGCGTCGGCTTTCGCGCCTGGACCGAAGTGACTGCGCTCGAGCACCGCCTGCAGGGCTGGGTGCGCAACCGCCGCGACGGCGCCGTCGAAGCCTTGTTCACCGGGCTGGAAAACGACGTGCTGGCGATGATCGAGGACTGCCGTTGCGGACCGCCGGGCGCCCGGGTCGATTTTCTCGATCATCGCGAAGCCGGCCCGACCGAGGTGGCGCTGCGGCGCGGCGACGAATTATTCTCGGTGCTGAGCACGGCCTGAGCGTCGACCGCCTCGCCGAACAACGGCGCGAACGCTCCCCGCAGCGCCATGTCCACTTCCGCCATGGAAACGGTGAGACCGAGATCAGCCAGCGAAGTCACTCCATAACGGACATCGGTCACCCCGCAGGGCACGATTCCGGAAAAATGCGACAGGTCCGGTTCGACGTTGAGCGCGAAGCCGTGCATCGTCACCCACTGCCGTATGCGCACCCCTATGGCGGCGATCTTGTCCTCGAAGCCGCCGCCCTGGTCCGGGCGCCGTACCCACACCCCGACACGATCCTCGCGCCGTTCGCCGCGGACATTGAACGCGGCCAAGGTATCGATGAGCCATTGCTCGACGGTGGCGACGAAGCGGCGCACGTCGGGCGCGCGACGCTTGAGATCGAGCATCACGTAGCCGACCCGCTGCCCGGGCCCATGATAGGTGAATTGACCGCCGCGTCCGGTCCGATGGACCGGAAAGCGCGCTTCGATGAGTTCGGCCGGCTGGGCCGAGGTGCCGGCGGTATAGAGGGCAGGGTGCTCGAGCAGCCAGACCAGTTCGGCCGCCTCGCCGCGCGCGATGGCCTCCGCGCGCGCCGTCATGGCGGCAAGTGCGGCCTCGTGGGGCACCGGCCGATCGCTGATGCGCCATTCAACCGGCGGCGCGCCCGGTGAGGGTGTAAGCCCGATTGTCAGGTCGCCGCGCGTGTTAACCACCTCGTAACCATAATCGGTCCAACACTATAGCGCACAAACCGGAATGGGGCGCCGTGCCGACACTCGAGAATGTCTCGATCGATATTGCGGTGGTGCTGGGTACGACCACCATGCCGATCCACCAGGTGCTCCGTCTCGGCCGCGGCGCCATTATCGAGCTTGACGCTTCCGAGGAAGACGAAGTCAGCATCCTCGCCAACAACCTGCCGGTCGCCAAAGGCACCGTCATCGTCAGCGGCAACAAGATCGCCGTCGAGGTCAAGCAGCTCCTGCCGCGGACGCCGGCGGGGACCTGAACCTTCGCCGGCGTCGAGACTGGTGCGGTCGAGAGAAGTGGGATGATCGCCCTCGATCAATAGCATAAGCAAAAGGTGCGGGCGCAATTGCCCCCTTGTACGGCAAAGAGACTTCGCGCGCTCTCCCGTACCACAACCGTTGACGCCTCGGTTCTCGTCGACCTAGCATTCACATAGATGGTGCGAGACAGCAATCCCAAAAGGTGCTGCCTCAGTTTGGAAAAAGCGCGTCCGGAGGCAGTCTCTCCGGTGTTGCGCTTTTTTTATTGCATGGCCGGACATCACAGGGAGTCAATCGATGACGAAGAACGATTTAAGCCGCTATCGCTGGCAGAGTCCGAGTCTGGACCTCGCCGAAGAACGGGATCTGCTGCGCAAGGCCAAAGCCGGCGACCGCCGAGCAATGGAAAAGCTCCTGCAGAGCTTCCATCGACTTGTGTTGTCGATTGCTGGAAAGTCTCATGGCGACCGCGATGACATAATTGCCGCTGGCGTGCTGGGGCTCATGGAAGCGATCCAGGCGTTCGACCTTCGGCATAGCGCGAGGTTCAGCACGATTGCCAAGCCATACATCCAGAAGCGGATGCGGGAGGAGCTTAAACAGGATGTGCGGCACGGCATGAGGGGTGAAACTCGCGCGGACAAATGGCTGTGGGGCAATCCCGGCGCCGCGGTCGAAGAGATTGTAAAGGCTACCGGCTGCTCACAGAAAGCTGCCGAGGAAGCCCGTGAACGAGCCAGCGGCCTTAAGACGTCCAGGCCCTATGACGACGATCCCCTTGAGGGGAACGCCCTTGCTGTCATCGAGGAAGGAGAGGCGCCGGAGGACCGTCGTCGCGAAAGGCAGTTCGCGGTTAGAGAAGCGGTTGGGCTGGAATCGCCGGAGTTGGACGATCCCATCGATGACGAGATGGAAGTCGATGAGGCTATGCGGCGGTGGGCGGCGTAACTCAATCCAAGGTAGCGTTGCGGACTATTGCATTTTTTCTGGTGTAGTTATCCGATAACCAACTGAAATCACGGTTGTATCTGAGCTGAAAATCCCCGTGCCTATGTCTTTGGGGACATAGGTCGGTACGCCGATCCGCCCACATGAGGGGCCGAACCTGGGGCGAGACCTGGGGGGACTAAATCCGGCCCGCGCTTGTGAAAGTGCCTTAGGCCGGAAGGACTAGAGCCATTGCTGACATATCAGCGATGTGCAGGACGAGTTAGGTCTCAGGACGGTGCCGGGTTGTCAGAAGGTACTTGGCGCCCTGTCTGCCGCTGCGAGTGCGATCTCACGTAAAGCCGACAACGTAGCCCCGGCTGACCCGATAAAAAGGGTTGTGATCTTCTGACTATGTCACGGTGGTCCTCGGCTCCCTTCGAGTTCACGGTGTGTGGCGTAGGTTGTCCCGCAACGGGCGATCTATGCCCCGAGGCCGCCCACCGCTTGAGTTCACAGCGGAGCAAGCGGGTGACCCTTCAGGGTGACCCATAAGGGCATTACACATCGTAACGGATCAAAAGGATAAGCGATCCTGTTTTCACTACTTTTATTTCACCTGAAGATTTTTAATAGGAGCATCTAATGACGACACTAGCCCGTGCGGCACTCGCCGCGCATCACATTAAAGCTGACGAACTTTCAATTGCCATCGAAGCGGCGCGCCGACCTGTCCTTGAACTGGCCGACAAGATCGATGCCGCTAAGGCTGATTTCCGCGCTGCAGAAGCAGCAATGGAAACCGCCCATCGGATCGAAGCGGCCGCCATCATCGAAAACGGTCACGACTGTACTCCGGCTAATCTTGTCCGCGATGTAGCAAAGACCACAGCCGCGGTTGAGCGCCAGAAGCGCGTTGTCGCCGCGCTCGAAGCTCGCAAGAACGAAGTTCAGCGGCCGCTTCAAGACGCCGAATTGAGCGCATCGATTCACCTGAGCGGCCTTGATGCCTTGCTCGCCGGCGTGCTGGCTGAGGACGCTGATGCGGTCATAGCGGACATGGCGGAGTGTCACGCCGCGGCGGCCCGCTCGGAAGCGCGCTGCCGGACGCTATTGAAGCATATTAGCAATCGCAAATGGTACGTGATTGCCGAGCGGCTCAACGCGAAACTGCATTCGCTGCGACTGGCAACATGGGGCGAGCAATCATTCCCAGATTGGCAGCGATACACGGAGGTTCTCGCAGACGACCCCCAAGCTCTTGCCCCCGCGGTGGCGTCATGAGCGTCGCGGAAGCGGCCGGCGCCGCCATGAGCGCAAACGCGATAGAGATGTTGGCGCGAGTCACGGCGGTTCTTAGCGAACTGCGGGACCGTCTCGACCGGATCGAGGCGGCCGATCTTGAACGTCATGCGGTTCATGCCGCCTCAAAAATTCTGAGGAAGGAATTTAATGAAATGCCTGCCCGGCAATCGCCGGCGTCGTTTTTTAATCACCAACTAATTGGAGAGTACCATGGCTAAAAACAGCGATCCTTTCCGTCCCATTCCATTCACGCCTCGCGCATTCGGCGGTGGCTCGCCACTGGCTGCAACTCAGCGGGATTTTGGACCGCGCATCCGCGTCGTCAACGTCGAGGAACAGCGCCGTGCTGAGCAAGTACCGACCCAGATTGCAGCCGGCGATGCTGCGCCGACGTTCAAGCCTACTCCAACGTCTCCACCCTATACGGAGATAACGCCAGTTCCTCAGCCGCCGAAGCCGCAAGCCGGTGGCAGCGACGTCTAATGCGATGCCGGCGCGGTCCGTCACCGCGCCGGCATCAGACGGCGACCGTTGTACTCCTGCGGTCGCGAATGGGTGGTCGGCCCCTTCAGTCAGCGCCGGCCACTTCCTCCCGCACGCTTTTGTAGACGCGCGGCAACCCTGGGCGGCAGCGCCATAGGCGACGCCGGCCCTTTTCCAGAAGAAGGGAAATCCAATGGCACGACATCAACCGACCGATGAGCAGCGCAGAGCTGTCACTGTCATGACTGGCTTGGGTGCGCCGCCCAAGATCATGGCAGATGGTCTCGGCATTGCAATTGAGACCCTTGAGCGGGTCTACGCCAAGGAGATCGAGAACGGGCCAGCGAGCGTTAAGCTGGAATTGGCAAAACAGCTATTTCGGGCCGCCCAAACCGACGATGGAGCTGGCCGCGTCTCTGCCGCAGTGAAGCTTCTTGACCTCTTGGCTGGCGACGAGCAGGCCCAGGCGCATGGTAATCTCATCCGAATCCGCCCGCCCGCCGGGGATGGATCGGATCGACGGTTCATTTGGGTCGATCCACTCGGCCAGTGGATGCATGGGGAGGAACTGTTTGACCGGCAGGGCCACCGAATTTCGTTTATCCGCATGATGCCTGGTGATGAGAATTTATGAGGCCGCAGTGACGGCGATAACGCGCCAGGCCACGCCTTCCATAAGAACGGCGACTCGCTACCAATCCTTAGCGAGGACGAAATGCGCCTCTAACCGGGTCAGGATTCGGTACGTCCTGGTTACATGGCGGTGACGCTCAGGTGCGGCCGTGGTGCATTGTAAACGCACCGACCCCAGATCATCCCCGTTGAATTTGCTGGCATTTTGACGGTCGCGGGCCGCCCAAGCGGCCGCAAAAAGCTTTCGATCCTTTTTTAGAGCGATCACTCAAGATAATCCATCTGCCCGCACGCAGGGGCGACGAGATCGCTACCGCGAATGCACCGGGGGCCGCTTTTACTTGCAGGTCGGCCTTCATTCCTCCGCCCGCCGGGGACGGTAGCAAAAGAGCCGACGTGCGAAGTCCGCTCTGGTTCTGACCGCAGACCCTCTGCCAGCGCCCTTTAGGTGTTAGGGCGTGACGCCACAGCCTTGATCCCGTTTGTACTTCATGTTATTCAAGAACAACATGAAGGAGATACAAATGTTTCAGATCGTTTCGACACCAGCACAAGCGCATGAAAATATTGAGAGATTTCAGGATGAGGTCGACAGGAGCCCAGAACTGCAAGCGCGCCTACCTTACGCTCGCGCATGGTATGCAGTTCGCAACAGTACAGGCCTGTGGCGGTTCGGCCCGTCTAAGTTTGTTGGATACGTCGGACTCGATGCAGAATCCTATTTGCGAACGGCCCAGGAAACCGATGGACGCCGCACAGAGGCGCAACTGCGAACTTGTTTTAAAACCATTGACCCCACGCATCCACTGCACGCCGAACTCAGCTCTGAGTTGGTTGGCTTCCTGGCGAAATACGGCAAAACGCCAAGCACGAAAGTGCGAATCAATATTTCCCGGCCTTCCTTCCAAAGGTTTTTGCCTGCGGAACGATCCGCAGATGGGGCGCCAAGTGCGCTCGTCAACATGATAGTTGAGGTGGCGAGGACCTTGCCTACAGAGCATTTCCACGACTTGCTCGAACGGCTTGAAGACATCTGGTCGTGAACACGGCTGCACTCGTCGCGAACGCGCGTTCGACGCACTCGTCGTTCGCCTACTGTCCGTTTTTCTTCTACCGACGAAGCCAGCCGATAGTTGATTTTACACTAATCTGAACGCACCGAACACGATGGACTGTCCGTATACTAGTGGCTAAGCGGACAGTTCGCGCCAACGAATTTGCTGTTAAGTGGTTCTACGGGAGGGCGAGTCTGAGGTCGCCGCAGCCGTTCCCCTCGTCGGCTAGGCGAGGGCCCGCAAGCTGCAACTGTCTGATGCTCTCGGTGCGAGCGGAAGCGCGGAGTGGTCACAGCGTAAGGCGCAAGCGGCTCGGCACTTTGACTATCTCGGACGATGCTTACGTTGCGACGCATAGGTGCCAAATTCTTGAGCATCTTTAAAACGCATCCAGTGATTACCCATCCATGCTTCAACATGCCCGTCAGGATACTGACGCCATTTATATCCCTCAGATTCCGTCTCTGTGTACGTTTCAGAACCAGCTGGCTCTTCGCTCTTACCGCTCATTCTTTCGAAGAAAGCGACCATCTTTGCGGAGTTTGAAGCCAACTCAGCAATGGGCGCCGTCTGCAAAGCAATGTCGATTAATGCCCGCATTGCCTGGCCAGCGGACAAGAGGAAAAGACCAGAAATCGATAGCGACAAACCCGATGCGATCCAGACCCCTAAGCCAACGAAGGCGATTAAGCCAATGACGGCGAGCACGATCCCAATGACAATAAAGAGCGTGCCGAGGAACGAGAAGATCGTCGAAAGTGTAGACAGCCCGCTGTATTTGTTCATTCATCCCCCCATCGGCTTTTCCTGAAATAGAAGCTGAAAAAGACAGCCCACGCAAGGTGCGGTAGTACGAGCGCCTGACTCGGTGCGAGCTGAACCGCAGAGTAGTCGCAGGTAGGGCGGAAGCAGTCCCCTGCCCAAACAATTCACTAGATACAGCGGGCGTTTTGATGGTCTCGGCGGCCCTTTGCGGGCGATGCGTCAGCCGTTAGGATCGTCGTGCACGTGGCCTACAACTCGCGTGCGGGGCGTTCATGAACCAAGCTTCCTGCAAAATGAACATGCGCGGACTACTTGCGGGCTTGGCCATGGCAGTAGCGTTGGTCAAGCCAGCTTGCGCACTGACAACCTTCTATAGCGACTTTGGCCCAGGCACCACCTATTCGACAACTCAAGGCTATACAGTTAGCGGTGCAAGCACACCCGATGGCTATCTTGACTACTTCATGCCGTTCACTGCGGCCACTTCTGGTGCACTTACACAAATTGACATTGGCCTTACATACGGAGGCGGAAGTAATGATGTCACTGTCTACTTGTTAAGTGATGCCTCCGGGTTGCCCTATCTTCCATCAATCATCAATTTCAGCCCCGTCTTTGCAATGGCTTCCTTTCAAAGCACCTCAAACTCGGTAGTCACCATCGACGTTCCGGGGATCAATTTAGTTGGGGGAAGAAAATACTGGTTAGAAGTAGAAGGCGATGAATCAACAATCGATTATTGGAACGACAATGTTGAAGGTGCGACGGGAACATACGCCTATTTATATCTTGGTTTCTCTCTTAGTTCGGAATTTACAGGCAGCGGCACGTTGGGCGCTTTCGATTTACTCGGCACTGGTCCCACTCCGCTACCATCCGCTATCCCGCTTCCCGCCACACTCCCCCTTATCGCCACCAGCCTCGGCGCTCTCGGTCTGCTCAGGTGGCGGAAGAAGCATAAGGCGAAAGCCCTACCTGCCTAACCCTCAGGGTCATTTGGGCCCGGAGGAAGCGGAGGGTCAGCGCGGTCACAGCGGCTCAGAGAGAGCGCGGCCATTGGTCACCGACGCGCCATCTTCCAGTGTAAGCATTGCGCTACCTATTCTTACTTGGTGCTACCGATGTTCAAAAAGTTCACAGACGATCCCGATTTAACATGCAACGCGCAATCACAGTCTGCGACCCGGCAGGTCGGTTACCTTCGCGTCTGGTGCCGGCGCGTGGTTATCACTCTCGCCGCCGGGATGCTATTGGCCAGTTCCGTTGGCGCGGTGACTGAACGCTGCAATCCGCGCGTCAGCCGCTGGCTGCCGTCCTGGCTGACAGAACACGCCTGCGACTGCAATGGGTTGCTTCTGGAAAGCGGCGGCCACCGGCTTTTGGACGACGGCGGCAAGTTCTGCCTGTCCCGCTAGTGGCCGACAGCAAGTCAGCGTTCACCCTTGGGATAGGCAATAGCACGCCATTTGGCGCGCATTTGCGGAGGCAGTTCCTTCTCGATTTCGTCCAGCGCGCTCACCATGAGGTAGATGGCGAGGACGATGCCGATAAATTCTGAAAGCGGCCAGCCCCACCAGGAAGGCCCTACCACTAACAACTCATTGGTGGCCGGGCGTAAGACGAGAACAATCATTGCCAGGGCGATAAATAGTTCAGTACAGGCGTACAGGAGTCGCCGACGACAGCGTGCCAGATAGACAAACAAACCTAAGGTCCACAGTCCAGCTATCTCTAAGATGATCATTGCGCTAACCTCTCTCGTTTCGGCGCGGCCGTGTTGTGGTACCTCGACGCGGGCAGTCCTTTTGGAATGGCTTCGTGTACAGTGGCGGCCTATAGACGACGTCGCCAGTAGCCTTGGCGCCTGTGGTCTGCTCGGCTGGCGGATAAAGCGCAAGTCACCGAATGGGTGAAATGGCGTTGAGATTGGTACAATGAAGCTCGAAAAGGTTATCGCGTGTATCCTCGGTTTATCGCTGACAGCGGGTGAGGTGGCAGCGGTACAAGCACAGTCGCTGCAAGAGCAGGCGATTTGCGCTCAGCAAGCGAAAACAGCATTTCAGGATTACAATAATGTTGGCTCCGTTCCGGGTTTCAAGCTCCTCACAAGCAATTATCAGAGTCACTACAATACAAAACTGAATAAGTGTCTTGTCCTAATAACTGAAATGAGTGAGATGGATGGACAACTCATAACGTCGGAAGATTTACTCGATGCGTTCGAGCATCGCGAGTTTGCTGATTACATTTGGCAGACAAAAGAGGGTAAAAATGTTTCGAGCGCGCCGCCCTATTGTACGTTAACTCCAAAAATGCAGCAGGAAAAAGCTTGTTCTAAAGAAGAATTCGATGCATTTGTCTCCAAGTACATGGAGCAATAAAGCCCTTTGCGCTATTGGAGAGACCGGGTTGCATTCAATCCTGAGAAGTCATGGCGCCACTTCGATCCATCCCCGGCGCAAGTAATCAGCGCGTACAAACTTGCGGGCAAGAAACGGATAAATCAGCCACGATATGCCCCCTGTGACGACTGCCAGCAGCAGTGAGGCGACCATGTGCGACCAGATACCCTTGGCCGCAAAATACACTGGGCCGAACAACAAGCACCACAAGCCAGGATGGTTCGCGTTCTCTTCATAGCCGTTAGCCGGATTGCGGAACCTCATTGCGATTCCCTCATGGTACCGCTCCAATAGCTCAGCTTACACGCCTTGCGTCGGACAAGATCGCAGCCGTAGTCTATACCGAATTAGGGGGAGTTTCGGCTGCGCTGTTGCTCAACGGTGCAATAGGCATATCCGATGGATGATTCGGCCCTTGCCCTTTTAAGGGAGACATTCCGGACAGCAAACTCATATGCTGAGTGGGCTACGCTCGCCGTGGTAATAGGCCTAATTGTCGAATTTGCTGTATTGCTTATCTTCGCGAAGGAAATTTCTCGAACAGAAAGATGGCTTTTGATATTTGCCAATATCTTGGTGGCAGGCGGCGTTGGCGGCGAATACGTCTTCGGGGGACGAGCGACGACTGCTGCAATCCAATTGCAGCAAGCTTCCGATGAAAAGGTTGCCATGCTTGGCAAGGACACAGCGGAGGCAAAAAAGGACGCCGCGGATGCCATCGAACGCGCAGCCCAGCTACAGAAAGACTCTGACAAGGCGCGTCTCGAGTTGGCGCAGATAGAGGCGACAAGGACAATCACGCCAGCGCAGCAGGTAACGCTGGTCCAACTTTTGTCCAACGCTGCTAAAGGATCGATCTCGGTTGTATATCCCTTTGCGGACTCGACTGACGCTAAGACTTTTGCCGATTCGATCAGCCAAACATTAGAGAGAGCCGGATATACCTTGGCGAAGCCACCGCCAGGATACGGCGGCATGATAGCATTCACAGCTCCAGGTGCCTTTTTGGCAATACACTCCCTGAAAGCTGCCCCACCTGTTGCGGTGGCTTTGCAAAGGGCGTTCGCTAAAATAGGCATATACCTTGAAGGCCTACCAAAGGACGATATCCCGGAAGATGGAGTGGTGCTTGTCGTCAGCTCCCATCCGTATTCGGTGACACCGGTGCCACCACCGCTAGTGGACGCTCCGATCCCTGACGCGGCGCCATCTGCTGACGCAGCGTCACCTGCTCCCAACGCCACAAATCCGGCAGCCGCCATCACTGCGCCCGCAGCAGCAAAGCCGTAGGACGCTCGGCCGCTCGAAAAGGTCAGGCGGGACATGAGGTTTAGGACGCTCGTCCAGCGGATAAGGCTCTCGCTCCGAGCCGCCACCAACCCCTGCTCTGCCGGCACCGAGCGAAGCGAGCCGTTTCCGCCCTGGGATTGGCGCCGGGAGCGTGACTCCGCTTGAGTCAGCCAGACGCATCTGGCACTGTCCTATTTTCTACAAGAGTGCGGACAGTTGTACACCATTGAAGAGCTGAACACATGGCGAAGGCACACGTCAAACTAGTCGCCCCGGCAACAGCAAAACGGACAGTAATGCCGACCCGCCGCCCGAACAGCGAGCTTCGGCCGCGCGAACACCTGACTGAGCGGGAAGTCGAGAAGCTGATCGAGGCTGCCAAGGGCAACCGGTACGGCGCCAGAGACAGCGCCATGATCTTGATTTGCTTTCGCCACGGCCTCCGCGCCAGCGAACTATGCGAGTTGCAATGGAGCGATATCGAATTTGAGACCGCTACGTTGCACCTACGTCGCGCAAAGGGTGGCGCAACTGCGACACATCCATTGCTAGGCGACGAATTGCGAGCGCTGCGGCTATTGAAGCGCACAGCGAAGTCACCATTCATTTTCGTCAGCGAGCGGGAAGCGCCATTCAGCGTGCCTGGACTACAAAAAATGATTCAACGCGCGGGCATTCAGGCCAAGATGCCATTCAAGATTCATCCCCACATGCTCCGGCACGCAACGGGGTATGCGCTGGCAAACAAGGGGACCGACACTCGGACGCTACAATCGTACTTGGGTCATCGTTCGATCCAGAGCACAGTCAGATATACAGAAATGGCACCCGGTCGTTTCAAGAATCTTTGGAGGTAATGCCTTGCCACTGAGTGAGGCGATAGCGTGTCACAAACCGTGTCCGTCATCAGATGCCTGCTCATAGTCCAGCGGAAGCGCAAGCTGGGTGCCATATCGAGGATAGTGTTGGTCGAGCCTCTTCAAGAAATCGTGGTAGCTCTCGCTTAGCTTCATGACCGCGACAACGGCGCCAAGATGTTCCCTCAGTTTGGGATAGCCGATATTATCGGTTAGCCTTTGGAAAAACTTATGTCTGCGGTGCCCAGCGTCATTTTTTGGTGTGACTCGCTTGAGTTCTTCAAGGACGCCAGGGGCAAGCCTCTTGTAGACAATATCATTTGTGAGTGTGCCAAAGTATTGAGGTCGCCTAACCGACTCGGTAGGAAAATTCAGGCCACGTAGTCTGAAGAGTTCGCGATAATAGTCCGCTGGAAATGTCTGCACCCATGGCTGCAATTCCTTTGCGATGAAAGCCTCAAGAACCTTAGCGAGTGCGTCCTTTGCGCGAATTTCTTGATAACCCGTCGCCTCGTCAACGAGAGCAATGATGCCTACATGCGCGAGCCCACGGATCAGAATTTCTGCTTGTTTGGCGACGTGTTGCTGATTATCGGGGAGAACCCCGGCATCTCGGGCGCTTAAGTAAATTTCGCACACGCTCGGAAGGAGATCAGCACGATAGCCACTTGCGAGAACGCCGCTTGGAGTTCGGAATTTAATGGGGCGGCTCTTGTCAGCAATCTCCTTAGTAATAAACGGATTAATTGCCTTCCCCTGCAAGATTGGGGGTAGAGGCTCGTCGCCCCCCTCTCTGCGGACGTTCGCCTTTCGGTGGCGTCCTAGCGCCTCCAAAAATCCAGCCTGCGAGAGCACGCGCGTTCCGCCTTCCAACACGTAACACTGCAATTCAATATTGCCGATCCGAATGGGTCTATCAGTCGATCCACAGATAGCCTGGGGGACAACCGCCCAACGCGCATTTGCGGCCCTTTTCGCGATTTTCTTGCGCTCCTTCTTGGTCAAGGCTTCTGCGCGTGCAAGGCCGCCAATTGCTCTTCCAGTCGGGTAGTTTTTCATTTGCAAGCATCCTTAGTAAATGCCTGCATAATAGCGTGTTTGAATTGGCTTGCAAGCAAATGCTTGCATTATTCACCTATTGGACGCTTCAGAAACGGGGAAGCGAGAATTCTATTAAGTCAATTACCCGAACATTTTTGCTTTGTTTACAATCACTTATGGTCCTCCCCAATGTGCGATATGGGTATAATGTACCCATTAAGCTATTGAAATCACTAGATAAACTTGACTTGTTGCACGGCAAAAAACTATAAGCGAGGCGCAACGGCCTAGTTCGCCATGCTTCCGTCCATGGGCTGGCCGTCAGAACTGTTTCAACATCGAGGGCAAACCGATGAACCTGGAAGCGTGGAACAAAGCCGAGCGAAGGCGCGCGGACAAGTTTCTGGAAATCAAAAAGTTCCTCTCAGACGCGCTCGGTCCCAGCGTAGACCTCGATGAGGAGGCCCAAAACGCCATCGACTCATGGGAGGAATGCGTCGAGATTCAGGAAATTCCGCCGAAACCCAAAGGCCCGTTACAGAAACTTCTTCGCGAGTACCACGACTTCTGTGTGGTAATTTGGAGCTTGGAGGACGAAGACAAGTTGGGCGTGGAGGACAGGGAAAACATAGAGGCCCTTGACCGCGCCCAGATACTCGCAGCCGGCATTAACAGCCAAATCGAAGAATTACTTACTGGAACCAGAAGCGGAAGCGCCCGAGATTACGTCCTTCAGCATTTGTTTGCATCCCTGAACTTCGGCAATCCAGAATTACTATCGTGGCTTGATCGCCAGTGTGGACCAGGAAGCGCTAGACTTAGCGCCGCCCTTCGAGACTGGATTGCCAATCCGAAATACCAGTGAGGCGCTCGCCGCTCGATAGTCGAGAACGAGCGGCGCATGTTGAACCCTGCATGGGACGATTTGCTCTTGCCCCGACTGAAGCCGAAACACGGCATGGTAGCCTATTCGTGACAAAGCGTTCCACATGCACACAGGCCGAGGTCCGCCGCATCATCAAAGCGGCTGAACGCGAAGGCTATCAGATCGCGGGGATTAAGCCGGATGGAACGATTATCGTGTGCAAGCAAACGGACATTCAAACGGAATCGCTTGTGTTAGATCGCGAGGCGGTGCTGTAGTGATTGAAATGCCACGTCCACGCCCTCCGCATTTGCATCGGGAACGGACTCGCCACGGCAAGACGGTCTGGTATGTGCGAGTCGATAAGGGACCTCGCATCAGAATTCGCGCTGAGTTCGGCACGCCGGAGCACGACGCCGAGTATCAAGCGGCAATTTCGGGTAGGCCGCGGCGCGTGCGGGGCTCGAAGGCAGGCACATTAGGCTGGCTAGTCGAGCGCTACCGCGAGACCGCAGCGTGGACCGATCTTTCGTTGGCGACCCGCAAGCAGCGGGAAAATATTTTCCTGAACGTCCTCAAAGCCGAAGCGGATTACCCGGCGGCCAAGATCACACAGGCTGCGATCATGGCCGGACGTGAGCGTCGGGCAACCACGCCAGCGCAGGCTCGTAACTTCTTGGATGCCATGCGAGGTCTATTTCGTTGGGCGGCCAAAGCTGGTCTAGTTAAGGCTGATCCAACGCAGGGCGTGGACAATCCCAAGCGCAAGAAGGGTGACGGTTTCATTCCATGGGCCGAGAAACACGTCGCTGCCTATGAGGCGCGCTGGCCTATCGGAACCCGCCAGCGGGTCTGGCTTGACGTACTGCTCTACACAGGTCTGCGACGTGGCGACGCTGTCCGGTTCGGTCGGCAGCACGTCCGAGACGGCGTCGGCACGATCAAGACCGAGAAGAGCCGCTATACGGTCGAAGTGACGCTGCCGATACTGCCAGTCCTTGCCAAGACATTGGAAGCTGGTCCCTGCGGCGACATGACTTACATCGTTGGTGAGAGTGGCCGTCCGCTGACTAAGGAATCCTTCGGTAACCTATTTCGTGATGCCTGCCGAGAAGCTGGTATTCCAGGCAGCGCACATGGCGTCCGCAAGATTGCGGCGACGCGCGGCGCCAATGCCGGGGCGACAGTAGCGCAGCTTGAGGCAATCTTCGGCTGGCAAGGCGGCACGATGGCATCCCTTTACACCCGTGCCGCTGACCGGCGGCGCTTGGCGATCGAGGCGATGCATAAGCTGGATTTGGCGCCGGCGCAAAAAGATGAGGCCGCCAACTGAGGCGGCCTCTTATGGAGTGCGGCCCTAAACCGCTTCGTTTAGGGCACGCTATATTCGGAGACGAAGCTTTAGCCGGAGCTTAAGCCTCATAGGAAACCTCCATTTAGTTTCGCTACCGCTTCGTAGGTACCCCTGTGCCATTGAACCAAATGGGTATTCTGCCTACAGCCGAAAAGGGGCCACCATTCAAATTCAAAAGGGGCCAGAAGGCATGGAAAGGTGCCAGTCTTATGCCCCATAAGGGACCAGCCGGGATTTGGAAAAGGGGCCAAAACAAATGAGCTTTACTCAGAGAGAACTTGACCGGATTGGAGAAGCTATGGAGCAACCCAATCCGGTTTCGCGATATGATGAACTCTGCGCCGTCCAGCAAGCCTTGATGTGGGCGCTTGAACCTGAGACTTATGAAGCGCCCTACGATTTGCTGGTCTCTTCTACTGACACTCTGGAAGGTGTAAGAGATTGTCCGGCAGGAAATGATCGTTCTGGGTCTTTAGATATTTCCGACCATCGTGCTGCTTCACAATGACCCAAACGCTCTTTCCTTGTTCGCTAACGTAGTAGTATTGCGGGTCGCGCTCCACATTCCTGATCGCTTCGTCTTCGGAGTGGCGAAATCCGCTACCGCCAACGGCTTGAATGCGCCGATGACGATCTTCGTGCGTTGGATGCTTGGTAATGCAAGTGATCTGCAGGGCCATTGCGGCCTCCTTCAGTGGATGAAGGTCGCCTTGACCGTCGAGTCCGGATAGCGCAATTTGCGTTGTCGGAAGACTCAGTCCCGCAGGCGACCAATCATTTCGCGGGATTGATCGGGCGGGGTGTTGGAAGCGCCCCGCCCGAACACAATCAGATTTGACACTCAACCGATTCTAGTATTCGAGTCTACTTTCAATCGAATAGATCGCCTTGGATTACACGGAATGCCTTGCGCCGCTGTGCCGGGGTAGGCGTGGGGACCGCCTTGAGCGCCGCCTCGATCAGATCGCCAATCGACCACACGCGATCCGCGATCCCGAGCGCCATGGCGGGCGTCATCCGCAACGCCTCACGTGTGCGACACAGATTGTAGAACGCGACATAGAGGCCAACGGCGGCAAGGTGACACGCTACCGCTACCGCTCGGCGGAGGCTGACAGAATCGAAGAGGCCGCCAACTAGGCGGCCTCTTAAACTCGCTACTAGCTGCGTTCTCTAGGCGTATTGCCGTTTAGGCACGCGCTTCTGCTCGGTGCGCTTGGACGCCTCGTCAGCGTGAATGCGATAGATGTTTGTTTCGGCCACGGAGCGGGTGCGGGTGCCGATATAAACGCTCCGGCTAATATACCCGGTCTTTCCGGTCGCTTTAGCCTTTGTCTTGCCTGCCATGACACGCTCCTTAGAGACTCAAATCCTCCTCCACATGAGGCGGAAGGTCAACACCGGGAGCCCCCATCAACCAAAACTTACGTAAATAGGGGTCAGTTCCATCAGCTAGAACACAAAATCCCAAAGATTCCATTACTTTGGTGACGAAATGATGCTTTTCTAGGGCCTCTTCGCTGGGTTCCGGCATGAATGTTATGCGATATATGTAATCAGGTTCAAGCAGTAGAAGCAGGCTCCGGCAGCATGCTCCTATGACCTCTAGAGCGACCGGGGCGAATCCGTCGGGTAACCATTTCCTGGCAATTTCGCGATCCATCGTTGAGATCGCCTCACCTCCATCTAAAGGCATCAGAGTTATTTCGTAGCAAAATTCGTGGAAACTAAAGGGCTGGCGACCCACCAAAAGTATCGCATCCTCCACTGGTCGAAGGCCCACATCCACGACCGTGTGCCACCTGCCATCTTCGCTCTCGGCTATGGGTAAGCGCACAAAATTGCATCCATCCTCGTGGATCACATAGAGGTCATCCGGAACGTCATTGGCGCCCCCGACCAATGGCAAGAACTTCGATTGTATGTTTGGCACTCACAAGCCCCGGTCGTATTGAGATAAAATCCTTCAAACAGAGAGCTTTTACAAGTGCCGCTAGCTTCTTCAAAAGGGACCAATCCAAAGACTCAAAAGGGACCGGCGACCATGGAAAGGGGCCAGTACCCTAGGCAGCAAGGGAATGGACGGAGAGCCGCGAACGATCGGTGAACTTCTATTCCCGCACCTTCCCAAAAGGTGCGGGGTAAACGGGGAAAAGTTCAAACGAATCAATGGTTGTTTTTTAAAATGGTGCGGTCGAGAGGACTCGAACCTCCACGGGTTGCCCCGCTAGCACCTCAAGCTAGTGCGTCTACCAATTCCGCCACGACCGCATGTGGGGCTGGCCACGCGTCAGGCCGACGCATGACCGCGCGGATGTAACAGCTACCCTATTGCGGGACAAGGCCAAACGGCGGACGACGGGCTGCAGGGCCGATCAGAACCCTAGCTTTTCGCGAAGCCTAGCCGGCAAAGCTCAAGCACGAGATGAACGGAGCGGGCGGGCGGCTCACCGCGTCGTCGGCGCCGGCGAAAACAGCGCGGCGAATGACCGAATTCGGCTCACGATGTCGGCGTGCCGGCCGTCGGGACCGGTCCGGGCGTGGCCGTGGGGACGTTCCGGCCGCCGCTCCTTTTCAGCCCCCGGATGTTCGACCGCGTGGACGACATGGGCTTTTTGGAGCTTTCGATGCTCCGGACGCTCGGCCACTCTTCGATGCCGGCCCTTCGACGCATTGGGCTGCGACGCCAATGACGCGAACGCGGACGGCGGCACGTCGGGCCAGTGCACATCGCCATTTTCGTCCGCCAAACCGGCGTCCGGCTCG
>Ga0335081_10007566_pt1 | contig 17365 bp, 9 predicted proteins | sample Lox_Sample_35_FD_206713 | JGI IMG/M metagenome (GOLD analysis project Ga0335081, IMG submission 206713) | Soil microbial communities from Loxahatchee National Wildlife Refuge, Florida, United States - Lox_Sample_3.5 | ecosystem: Environmental > Terrestrial > Soil > Wetlands | place: USA: Florida... | reverse complement strand
TGGGGACGACCTCGATGCCGATTGCGGTTGGCTTGATCCTGATGATGTATCCGCCTCTGGCCAAAGTGCGCTACGAGGAGATGGGGGAAGTCTTCCGTGACAAGAAGATCCTGGGCCTCTCGTTGTTGCAGAACTGGGTGATCGGGCCGGTGCTGATGTTTATCTTGGCGATCACGTTTCTGCGAGGCTATCCCGAATACATGGCGGGACTCATCATGATCGGGCTGGCTCGTTGCATCGCCATGGTCATCGTGTGGAATGAACTGGCTAAGGGCGATACCGATTATGCTGCCGGTCTGGTCGCCTTCAATTCGGTTTTTCAGGTGCTCTTTTATTCCGTATATGCCTGGATCTTTGTGACCAAGCTGCCGGAAGTGTTCGGTCTGCGCGGCTCGGTGGTGGACGTTTCGATTCGCGATATCGCCAGGAGCGTTTTCATTTATCTGGGAATCCCTTTTGTGGCGGGCATGATCACGCGCTTCGCGCTGCTGCGGGCGCGCGGCAGGGAGTGGTACGAGAAAAGATTTATTCCGAAGATCAGCCCCATCACTCTGATTGCCTTGCTGTTCACGATTGTCGTGATGTTTTCCCTGAAGGGTGGCTACATTGTTCGGCTTCCGCTGGATGTGGTGCGCATCGCGATTCCGCTGCTGATTTACTTCGTTGTGATGTTTCTGGTCTCGTTCTACATGGGCCACAAACTTGGGGCGGATTACTCCAAGACAGCGACGCTCTCGTTTACTGCGGCTAGCAATAATTTCGAGCTGGCAATTGCCGTAGCTGTAGCCGTCTTTGGAATTAATTCAGGCGCGGCATTCGCGGCGGTGATCGGACCGCTTGTCGAGGTCCCGGCGCTTATTGGATTGGTGAACGTGGCGCTGTATTTCCAGAGGCGCTATTTCGTAGATCTGATTACTGCTTGATTAACCACAAAGGAAACGAAGTTACACGAAGAAATCAAACGATCTCCTCGGTGTGACTTCGTGACCTTTGTGGTTTGGGAAGAAGTCGGGCACGCTCGAGCGGCATACTGCGGAGAAACTTACAGCCCCGGTGACTGCGGTCAACCGGGGCTGCGGTCTTACTGAGCCGTTCTGATGGGGAGGATTGCAGCTGCCAACGTGCTCGTGTAGGCATTGTAGGAGCGCCGCGCCGCAGGAATCCGTGAATGTAGGTACACATTCAGGTGACGATGGTCACTTGGTCCGACCGCGATTTCCTCACTGATTCGAACTTCCATACTTTTCCAACCTCCTGTTCCCATATACAATCCAACAGGTTGCATGCGTTGCGTGGAATCGCCGCAGGGCTGGTGAGAATCTAAACAATTCAGGACCCAGAATTCGGATGGCCACGACAAAAACCGATCCCAAGCTGCCCCTGGCGGCCAATGGCGGCAAGAAGTCCAAGTCTTACGACGGACTTACCCGCGAGCAGCTCATCAAAGCCTATCGACTGATGTACACCTCCCGGCGCATCGACGACCGGGAAATCCTGCTCAAGCGCCAGCAGAAAATCTTCTTCCAGATGTCGGGCGCCGGGCACGAAGCGATTGGCGTCGCGGCCGGACTCGCCCTGAAGCCGGGCTACGACTGGTTCTATCCTTATTACCGCGATCGCGCGCTTTGCCTGGCCCTCGGTGTTGAGCCTTATCAGATGTTCCTACAGGGGGTCGGAGCGGCCGATGACCCCAGTTCCGGCGGACGTCAGATGCCGTCGCACTGGAGCTATCCGGCGCTGCACATCGTGACGCAGTCTTCGCCCACGGGATCACAGATTCTGCAGGCTGTCGGATGCGCGGACGGCGGACGTTTCCTGGCAAGACATCCGAAGGCCGCCGAAATTCCGGCAGATGCCAAAGACTACCGGCAGTTCAAGAACATCAGCTTCCAGAATGATGAAATCACGTACGTCTCGCTCGGAGATGGAACTTCGAGCGAAGGCGAGTTCTGGGAGGCGATGAACGTCTCCGCGCTCGGCAAGCTGCCCGTGATCTTCTGCGTCGAAGATAACGGCTACGCGATCTCTGTGCCCGTTGAAGTGCAGACAGCGGGCGGAAGCATTTCGCAGCTGGTTTCGGGATTCCCCAATTTCCATTTTGAGGAAGTCGACGGCACCGATCCGGTGGCGAGCTACGCCGCCTTTACGCGCGCCGCAAAATATTGCCGCGAAGGACATGGTCCGGCGTTTGTGCATGCGCACGTGATCCGTCCGTACTCGCATTCGTTGTCGGATGACGAGCGGTTATATCGTCCGGATGCCGAGCGCGAGCGCGATGCGCAACGCGATCCGGTGACGCGCACCCAGATGTTCCTGCTGCGCGAAGGCATTCTCGACGACAAGGGAATCAATCAGCTGGAAAAAGAAGTTGAGGCCGAGTTGCAGGCCGCAGTCGACCGCGCGTTAGATGCGCTGCCTCCTGCGCCCGAGTCGGTGATGAATTTCCTGTATTCGCCTGATCTCGATGTGACATCGCGGATGTTTGAGACGCAGCCCGCTGCTGCGGAAGCTTCCGACGGGAAAAAGCCTACGGCCAAGACGATGGCCGATCTGATTAACGCGACGCTGCGCGATGAGATGAAGCGCGACGAGCGCATCGTGATCTTCGGCGAAGACGTCGCCGACTGCAGCCGCGAAGAATATCTGAAGCGCAAGCTGGTGAAAGGGAAGGGCGGGGTCTTCAAGCTCACCTTTGGTCTGCAGTGCGATTTCGGCAATGACCGCGTATTCAACTCGCCGCTGGCCGAGGCCGCAATCGTCGGTCGAGCGACGGGCATGGCCACGCGCGGCCTCAAGCCTGTGGTCGAAGTGCAATTCTTCGATTACATCTGGCCGGCGATGATGCAGCTGCGCGATGAATTACCGACGATCCGGTGGCGCTCGAATAACGGATTCTCTGCGCCGTGCGTGATTCGCGTGGCGATTGGCGGATACCTTACTGGAGGCGCGATCTATCACTCGCAGTGCGGCGAGAGCATCTTCACGCACATTCCGGGACTGCGGGTGGTGTTTCCCTCGAATGCGCTCGACGCCGCGGGATTGCTGCGCACGGCGATTCGCTGCGACGATCCGGTGCTGTTTCTTGAACACAAGCGGCTGTACCGCGAGTCCTACGGGCGTGCCGCTTACCCGGGCCCGGAGTACATGATCCCGTTCGGTAAGGCGAAGATTGTGCATGAGGGAACGGACATCACAGTCGTCACCTACGGTGCAGTTGTGCCTCGCGCCCTGCAGGCCGCGCAGAAACTGGAACGTGAGCAGGGAACCAAGGTCGAACTAATCGACCTGCGCACGCTGAATCCGTTTGATTGGGAAACGATTGCAGTCTCGGTCGCCAAGACGAACCGTGTGCTCGTTGCGTACGAAGACACGTTGAGCTGGGGCTACGGAGCTGAAATCGCGGCGCGCATCGCTGATCAGCTATTCGATCAGCTGGACGCTCCGGTGAGACGCGTGGCAGCGAAAGATATATTCGTCCCGTACCAGCCGATCCTCGAAGATGCGGTTTTGCCGCAGCCGAACGATCTGTATCTCGCCATGAGAGACCTGGCGAAATACTAACCGAGAGTCTTTAGCCACAGACCTGCGCGAATTTTCACGGATAGACCATGAGACTCCTTATTGACTTATCCGTGTAAATCCCTGCAATCCGTGGCGTATTTCTAGCGCGCAACAGCCTGCGGCATGGTTACCGGTCGGTTTATCGCTGCTTCCACTTTTCCTGTGCTTGCGAATAGCGCGCGATAAATTCCGCCGCCTAATGCTCCTCCGATGATCGGCGCGACCCAGAACATCCATAGCTGCCCGAGAGCCCAGCCTCCGGCAAAAATCGCGGGACCGGTGCTGCGCGCTGGATTGACCGACGTGTTCGTGATCGGGATGCAGACGAGGTGAATGAGAGTGAGGCAGAGTCCGATCGCGATGCCGGCGAATCCTTTGGGCGCGCGCTCATCCGTTGCTCCCATGATCACCATGATGAAGAACGCGGTCAGGACAACTTCCGCCACGAAGCCGGCGAGCAGGGAATATCCGCCGGGTGAATGCGCGCCGTAGCCATTCGACGCGAAGCCGGCATGCACGTCGAAGCCGGCAGCGCCGCTGGCGATGACGAAAAGGACACCCGCAGCCGCGATTGCGCCCAGCACCTGCGCAATGACATACGCCGGCAGATCGGACGCGGAGAAGCGCTTGCCCGCGACAAGTCCGACGCTGACGGCAGGATTGAAATGGCCTCCAGAAATGTGGCCAACTGCGTAAACCATAGTGAGAACGGTGAGACCGAAGGCGAGAGCGACACCGGCGAACCCGATGCCGACTCCCGGAAAGTGTGCGGCTATGAGTGCCGAGCCGCATCCGCCGAAGACTAGCCAGAAGGTTCCGAAAAATTCCGCTGCGGCACGTTTTCCGATTGGCATGGACGACCTCCGTGTTGGGAATGTGGAAAAGAGGAGTTTGGGATGTGCGAACTTGAGGCGGCCAAAGCGTAGCACACCCGACAAGAGCTGGCCACGGATTTGCACGCGCTTCCTCTTATCACTGGCAAGCTTTCCCGCCATCACTGTCAATCCCTGCTAGTGGGCGAACAAAAGACGAATATTGTAGAATGGCCTCGATATGGCGCGGCGGCCGGAGATTGGAAAGCGCGAGGAAGTCTGGACAGAGGAAGACCTGAAGGAAATCATGCACAATCTGGCGCTGCTCAGCGAGTCCGGCGTGCGCGAGTTCTATCAGCGGGCGTATCGCGAGTGTGCCATCATCAACTCGCGGACATTTCCTCCGCCGCGCGCCATTCAGGAACTGGTGCAGGCCTGGAAGCAGCTGCGCAAATGGCGCAGGCCATGACGCAGCGGGATATGACGCGAAGTTGCGCCATCCCGACCGGAGCCGTAGTTCAGGCGAAGCGAGGGATCTAGCCTACGATTTCCATATTTTCTGCCAGGTTACGAACGCTTTCTCCGCAATCGAATCCCGATTGTTCGTTCCAACTACGGATGCTAGGCTCAAAATAGTGGCTTCGATTGCCAATCCGTTGAAGTCTGCCCCGTCGGCCCGCGTGTTCGAATGGCTGCAATCGGCGACGGCCGAGGTCTGGGTGAAGTTCTTGCTCTCACTGGTTGGATTGGGATTGGCTTTCGGCGCGGCGCTGTTCTCTACGATTTCGCGGGATGCAGGAAATGTTCTCGCGACCGTGATCCTGGCCTCGACGTCGCTGCTGTTGGCAACGTTGGTCGGGTTCATTACGGTGCCGTATCTGGCGAAGCGGGTGGCCGTGGAACGCCTGCGCGAGAGCTTCGACTACGACATCACGCGCGCGGGCATCGTCTACATTCTGCTGACGCTCGTGATTGGGATCGCGGCGCTGAACACCGGCAACAATCTGCTTTACATCGTGGTTGCGGCGATGCTCGCCGCGATGCTGGTTTCGGGATACGTTTCGGCGTGGGTGCTACGCTATCTGGAACTCGACATCAAGATGCCGGAGCACGTTTTTGCCGGACGTCCCGTCTTCGGACGTATTGTGCTGGAGAATCCGCGGCGCTTTCTGCCGTCGTTCTCGGTGCGCGTGGTTTCGACGCAGAAGAAGCGAAGGAAAATTACGAAGCAATGGCAATGGGAGGCGACCACCTTTGCATTTCCCTACAACCGCCCCGCCGAACAACAGTGGCTGCGATTGCCGGATCGCAAACTTCGCCGCGTCACGATTTTGCCTCCCCCGCCCGGAATCTTCGAGGGCATGGCGTACTTTCCCTTCGTAGCGCCGCAGACGGAGATGTCGGCCGACCTGGAATTAAAATTCGATCAGCGCGGATGCTATCGCGAAGATAGCTTCGGCTTGGCGACGCGGTTTCCATTCGCGTTCTTCACCAAGACGCGCCATGTAGCTTTGCGCAGGGAAGTGCTGGTTTATCCGCACATCGAGCCCGCGGAAGAGGTACTGCAGATTCTTCCCGTGATTCGCGGAGAGTGGGAGAGCTTTGTGCGCGGGCGCGGCTCCGATCTTTACCGCATTCGCGAGTACATGCCGGAAGATTCGGCGCGGCATGTGGACTGGAAGGCGACGGCCAAATCGGGATCGCTGAAAGTCCGCGAATTCACGCGCGAGGATGAGCGGCGCGTGCGCATAGTCTTCGACAATCCAGAGCGTGGGATGATTTCCGACGAAGCTTACGAGCGCGCGGTCGATCTGACTGCATCGCTGGCCTGGCACTTCTCGACTCAGGAAGCCGACGTCTCGTTCATGATCGCCGGACACCCTCGGACCCACGACATTCACGAGTTCCTGGGATGGCTGGCCGTGATTGAGGCGGGTTCGAGAGGCAAAGACGTGCCAGCAGATCCGTTCCAGGCCATGACCCACGAAGACGCCGATGACTACAACATCATCGTGACGGCGCGTCCGCGAACGAGCCTGCCGCGAGCGCTGTGGAACTCGTCGTATTTCGTATCGATCGGAACGGATTCGCGCGGCGTTTAGTCGCCGCCATCCACTTCGGAAAGTTCTCGATCTAATCGTATATGTAGACCCACCGGGTCTGGGGTAGTAATCCTGCCGAGAGTTTCCATGCCTGCAGCCACGCGTATTTGGCGTTGTCGGATGTGCCGTCGATGGCGAGGCCGGCACGATAGTGCTCAAGAGCGTTGTGTCGCGCGAATGGGGCTTCCGGCTGGTATTCCGTTGGGTCGCCGTAGTCGGGTTCTGATCCTCCGGCCAGAGCCACGATACTCGCATTGGCATCACCGATGATGAAGTGAATCTGAGCGGCCGTTGCAACATCCGGATTCTTGGAGAGCAGCCATTCTCCGTCGGAGATGACGGTGTGGAAGATGTCGAGTTTTGCGTCCTTGTCCTTCGGCAGTATTGGAGCGCCGCCTCGCTCCAACGAGACGAGCAGCGCCATCTGACCGACTGTGCCTTCGGGATCGAGTTCGCGAGCCCGATCGAGCCAACTTCCGGAATAGCCGTAGCATCCGCCAAGTTCGTCATACTGGAAATCCGCTCCGAGTTTTTCCAGAGCAACGCGCAGGTCCGTTTTCTCCTTTGTGATCAGGTCCTGCCATCCGTTGTCGCTGGCAGCGACGAGCAGCCGATCGGCCACATAGAGGCCGGCCGCTTGGCGCGCAGCAGGTAGCGACTTAATGGCATTAAGCCACTCGCGCAATAGCGGTAACACCGTTGTGCGAGCTTGCTCGAGATCTTCGGGTTCTGGCTCTGGCTCAATCCGGCGAAAAACGCGGCTGAAGAGCGTTGCGACGCGGTCACTCAATCCGGGATTCACAGCGGCGATCCCGAGCGCCTGATGAAACTGGGACTCTTCGATCGAATGATAGTGATCTGTGATACGGCAACAGGATTCCTGTTCGATCGCGTGCACGAGCGGCAAGCGCGCGGAGACGAACACCTCTCCTCCATCGGGCTCGTCGGAATCATCCTGCGAACGCTGTGGTTGCGGGTCATAAGCGGAGAGAATTTCGGAGGCAGCGAGCCAGTGCGCCCCGTCGTAATGCTCGTAGAGGGTGCCCTTCATCTCTGTGCTCTGACCGTATTTAGGCACAAAATGTTGTTGGACGGCCCGCTCGAAGGCGTGGCCATCTCTGTCGGTCGACGCGGATATGACGACACGAACCATCGACAGCTTGCAATCGTGATTCATCAGATCGTCTCCGCTGGCCGTGGGGAAGGCGACGGGCGTGGGCACTTTGGGTGGATAGAAATAGACGAGGTGGCGGATCTGGCGGCCCGAGCGGAGCGACACTGTTTTCACGAAGGTGCGGCAGTCGAAAAAGGATTCGGATTTCGAGGGTCGCCAGTCATCCAGCTTGTTCTGAGAAGCCTTCCATTGTTCGAGCGAGATGCCCTCGCGGAGCTCGGAGGCGCCGGCATCTGCAAGAGACGCGAAGGCCACTGGATCATTTGGGTCGATTTCGGCATCAGTCGGGACTGGTTGCGGGACGGGCTGGGTTGGCGGTCGAAAGGGAACCGCCGCGGGTTTCGTGGTCGCAGGATTCAGAGCGTTGGCTGCAGCAACGGAGTGGCGGGAGCGCAGACGAAGAACGATAAGCGCAGCACCTACAAGCGCCACTCCCAGGATCACGAACAGCGCGGTCCGCCGCATGGTTTCCTCCTACCGCATCGTAGGCATGCTGCCAGGGCAGGTCTACGTTACTTCCGCCACGTTATCTTGGAGTTATTGAGGGGTGGCATGTCAGGGTTTCCTGCCCTCCAAAGCGATAACTCTTCGCTTTCCCAGCCTTTTTTTCTTTTCTTAGATCTGGAATTGGGCATATACTCGCGCCCCGGTAGATGCTTTTGGGAAACCCTGTTCGTGAGCACTCCCCACCCAGGAGGCATCCATGCTGATCTGTGACCTGATCAAGAATCAGGACACCTACATGGCGGAACTTGGCCACACGGTACTCGAAACTGTCTGCGCCATGGTCGAGCGCAACATTGGCGCCGTTCCCGTCATTCACAACGGAAAGCTGGTTGGAATCTTTTCCGAGCGCGACCTGATGCGGCGCGTGGTGGCCGAAGGGCGCGATCCGCGCACCACCTGTATGGCCGAGGTCATGACTGACGATCCGCTCACGATCAACACCAATGAAGAAATCGAAAGCTGCCTGGCGCTGATGCGAAGGCATGGTTTCCGGCATCTTCCGGTCTGCCATGAGGGGCAGTTGGTGGGCATGGTTTCGCTGCGGGACATCCTGTTGCATGATTTGAACGAGAAGGACGACGAGGTGCGGATGATGCGCGCCTATATCCACTCGATGCCGGATGCATAGCGGGCTGGCGGGGACTGAACCTCGCAGCTGATTTTGGCTCTAGACGGCACGCCTAAAGCCCTGCCGTCCCCACAAAACCTCTCAAACCACTGGTCGAAAATTGGCTCTTTAAACGACTTGGCGTGCCCAGAAACGCGCACATCCGCCTGTCGCGGCGCCGTTTACCCCTCAGGTGCCACCCCTCTAGCACGAAGGTAACTTGCCCCCTTGTTCCCCGGACGGTAACGTTACTGGGGATTACCTCAGTACATTGAACAGCAGGTACGGAGGGGCTACCTTCTCAGTACCGGCTGTACAAGCGCGCTTTGTAAAGAAAACTGACACCGCTGTTCCGTTCGAGAATCATCGAATTTCCGCAGTTGCGACATATGCCACAGGCATGAGCGAGAGACTTAAGATTCTGTACTATGCGCTCTGGATCGCTCACCCCCTGCTTCAGGTGGGCATCGCCACCTTTATGGTGCGGCGCAGGCTCGCGCGCCAATTCAAGTTCTTCTTCGCCTACATCATCACGCAGCTCGTCAGTTTTGCCATCATTTTTCCCGCCTACGTTTACAGCTACAGCACAACGTTGACCTACTATGTGTACTGGAGTTGCATGGCGATCAGCGTCGCCCTTGGATTCCTGGTGATCCACGAAGTTTTCGTCGATGTGTTCCGCTCATTCCATACCTTGCGGGATCTCGGTACGGTGCTCTTCAAGTGGGCCGGACTGGTGATGCTGCTGGTGGCGGGGGTGGTTTCGGTATCCACGAATTCATCGGCGGTGCCGCCGCTCTACCAGGCCATTATTACGTCACAGCGTTGCGTGCGAATGATCCAGGTGGGGATGGTATTGTTCCTGCTGTTCTTTGCGCACTATGTCGGCGTCAGCCGCAAGCAGCACAGTTTCGGAATCGCTCTCGGTTTCGGATCGTTCGCGGTGGTCGAACTGCTTCTGATCTGCTCCTGGGTCGGCAACCACCTGACTGGTCCGTGGACAAGCATCATGAACATGACCGCCTACAATTGCAGCCTGGGATTGTGGCTGAGCTATGTGGCCGTGAAGCGCTCGGCGCGTGACCTGTCGCATTCCTTGCTCCAGCCGCAGCGATGGGAGCAGAGCCTCTCCGATATCCATCATCCTGTGCCGGCCGATTCGCTGATCCCGATGTTCGAGGATATGGTGGATCGCGCACTATCCCGCACACAGCCCGAGAGTGCTCCGGTTACAGCCAAGGCAGCTTCGGCTGCCCAGGGCGCCGGCGGATCCTCCGGTTTCTCGGGGATGGGCTCTGGTACCTTTCGATCTAAAAGCTAGTCTGACGCGGCAACCTTAAGCGTTCGATCCGCGTGATCTATTCCCGGCCTTAATTGACCTTGTCTTCAGCCCCAGGCTGATCTTGTCCGGATTTTGTAAATTGGTGTGCAATTGTCTGCGACCTGTCAGCGACTTGACTTACTCCCGAAATCTCAGAGCTGTAGCGCAGATAAGTGCCGAGTAACCAGTGGCTTGCGTGTCTTTTTCGATTCGCAGATTGGGTGCGGAACACCGAGTAGGAACTAGCGGTTGCAATCTATTGCATAGCAATTCTTGACAAGTGGCCTATAATGCCTGTCCACGCGAAGGTTCCCTTGCACGGAAACTCTAGCGCGGACAGGAGACGAACCCATGAAACGTGCAATCAGGCTAGCAATCCTGATGGTAGGACTCGTGGGCACCTTTATGGCAGCTGCCGTCCAACAGGTTCCAGCCGCTGACGGCGGTCCGCTTATTCTGTGCCCACCCAAACAACCAAACTGCAACACAACCCTGCCCCCGCAGTAAAGCGCAGGCAGGCGGTAACCGCAAGGTCACCAAAGTAACCTGTCGTAACTGTACCCTGGGCCGAAAACAAAGGTTCTGCAATCTTCGGGCTGACGGGCCTCATACTAACCCGCCGGCCCTTATTTTTTGTCTCCGGTAAATCCCGTAGGCGGGTCAGCAGCGGGACAAAGCCGCCTTCAATTCGTCCACGCTGAAGACCGGCGGCTGGCACGTCGATCCAGAGCAAATGACAGCGAAAGACTTTCCGGCATGCAATTGCGGAAGGTGGGGAATCGTTTCCGCGAGAGCGAGGGGAAGATTCTCGGCGACCGCATGGCTGGACTGGATTCGCAGAGCCGACCTGCGGAACGCAAACGGCGCGACGGCTGCGGCGTATAGTTCGTCAGCGGCTGCGGGATCTTTTTCGTTTGCGATCACCACAACCTGCACCGGACTTTCCAGGAAATGCACGACCGCAATTCCGAACGTCGCGGCGAAGATCCCGAATTGTTCGACGACGCCCGCGAAGGTCTCGAGAGTCTGCTCGGACTTCTCGCGATAGCTCGCTTCTCCCGTGTAGTGATAGAGCCGCATTAGCGCAATCGCGGCCATCGGATCTCCGGCGGGCGTCGGCGAGTCCTGCAACGGCTTGCGCGGCGTGGCAAGCACGCCTAACTTCGCTGGGCCGGGCTCGCTGTCGAAGAATCCTCCGGAAGTCGCGTCGTAAAAGCGCGCGATCATCTCATCGGTGATCGCCTTGGCAAATTTGTAATAGCTGAGATCGGAGGTCGCCTCGTAGGCATCGAGACAGGCGAGAGCCGTGAAAGCGTAGTCGTCCAGCATGCCGGTGACGTCGCGATGCGCGGCCTTTGGATCGGAATAGGCCACCACGTGCAGGAGCGCGTGCGCGTTGTCGCCACGCTTCCAGGCCAGGCTCAACAGGCGATCGAGCGTTCGAAGAGCGAATCGTCGCGCGTCATCGAGCTTGAGCACGCGGGCGGCCTCGAGATACGCTGAGACGCAGAGACTGTTCCAGCCAACGTAAACCGTCTTATCGATATAGGGCGTCGGACGCCGCAGACGCGCGGCATACATCTTCTTCTTAGCCGATTCGAGTACTTCGACGACGCGCTCGGGCGAGAGCATCATTCGTTTCGCAATTTCGTCAATCGACGCGCGGACGTAAAGAACGTTCTTCGCGGAATTGTGGTGCATCTCGCCGACTTCGTTGATGTCGTAGCGTAGAGATGCCACTTCGGTTTCTTCCTCGGTGAGAACGGCGCGGGCTTCGTCCAAAGTCCAGGTGAAGTAATCGCCGTCGTCGTCCATATTGATGTCGGCGTCCTGTGAGGCGTAGAAGCCGCCATGTTCGCGGTCGCTGAGCCATTCGTCCATCCAGCGAACGATGTCGCGCGCGACGTCGGCAAAAAACGGCGCGCCCGTTGCCTGATGCGCGTGAACGTAGTTCTTCAGCAATTCCGAATTGTCGTACGACATTTTTTCGAAATGCGGGACGACCCAGCGCTCGTCGACCGAATAGCGGTGAAAGCCTCCGGCAAGCTGGTCGTAGACGCCGCCGTTCGCCATGTGTTCAAGCGTGGTCAGGATGAGTTCGCACAGCGTGTCTTGCCTGCCTTGCGCGTAGCGCTCGATTAATAGATCGAGAATCGACGGATGCGGAAATTTCGGAGCCTGCCCGAATCCTCCGTTGCGCGGATCGAACATGCGGTGCGCGGAGGTCTGCATCGCGTCGACGATAGCGTTGGATATTTTGCCGTCGCGTCCTGCAAAAGATTCCGACTGTGCGATCGCCGACTCGACAAGTTGCGATTGCTCGACGACATCACCATGCTTCTCCTTATATGCGTTGGCGATGCTCAACAGCACGCGGCGGAAGCTGGGGCGCCCGTATCCGTCGTTCGGGGGGAAGTACGTTCCACCATAGAACGGTTTGCCGTCGGGAGTGAGAAAGGCAGTCAGCGGCCAACCGCCCTGTCCGCTGACGGCCTGCACTGCGGCCTGGTATCGGCTGTCGATATCGGGACGCTCGTCGCGGTCGACCTTCACGGCGACGAAGTGCTCGTTGACGATGGCGGCGATTTCCGGATCGTCGTAGGACTCGCGGTCCATGACGTGGCACCAGTGGCACCAAACGGCGCCAATGTCGAGCAGCATGGGCTTGTTCTCGCCGCGGGCCATCGCGAAAGCCTCTTCTCCCCATTCCTGCCACTGGATGGGCTGGTGCATGGCAGAGCGCAGATACGCCGACGAGGCATGCGCGAGCGAGTTGAGGGAGGCCGTTTTCGTCATCCATTCAGTCTACCGCGTCTGCTTCAGCACCGATCGAAACGCAGGTCTTGCACGGGCAAAGTGCAGCTCGTTGAGCAGAAAAATGGGGAGCCGTTTTCGGCTCCCCATAGTTGGGTCAAAGCAAGTTGCTAGAATGAAACCCGCAGTGAAAACTGTCCGAACCTGCGCTCGTCATGGTTTCCACCGAGAGCAATGTTGTTGAGTCCACCTTTTAGAGCGGTCACTTCTAGAGGTGTGCCAATCGAACCGGCTGCGTTACTGACCGCCAGAAGCGACTGGTCCACGTAATAGTTGTGATGGTTGAAAAGATCAAAACCTTCGGCGCGGAACTCGAGGCCGACTCTCTCTGTCAGCTTGAACTTCTTGGCAACCACTAGGTCAGCGTTCCAGGCTCCTGGCCCTCGGAACGTGTTCCGAGTGCTCATATCGGCAGGGAAGGGGCCGAAGTCGGAGATGCCCAGCACCGAGTTGTATGGCGCTAGGTCATTTGCTCCCGGTACTTCGAGAACATTGAACGTATTCGGCCCGACAGCCACCGGAGAACCGGTCTTGTAATGGGTGATCGGGGTCGCAGGTTCGATTCTAGGGACACCGTAGCCCGCCGGACCGTTCAACGAATAGGTGTAGTCGTAGACTGAGAACGGAGTTCCGCCACGGGCCGTGATGATGCCCGAGATCGACCATCCTCCCAAGACCTGTGTCGGAAGACCTTTTCCGCTCTTGTACCACGGCGTCTCCCACACCGGAGCAAGAGCGAGGCGTTGCGGCACATCGTAATCTGAGCTGCCCCAATCCAGTTTCGGATTGTCTGGATCGAGGTAGCCGAGGTTTCCGATATAACCAGACCCACCTTGAGCGCTGTCGGAGAATGTTGAACTCAGGTCATCCAAGGAATGAGCCCAGGTGTAATTCGCGACCAGGGTCAACCCGGTGTTATGCAGATTGGAAGTCTGGAAGCGAACGTTAAGGCCGTTGTAGCTGCTGCTTCCTCCGCTGCCGCGGGTGTTGATGTTGGAGTACTGGAGGTTTGGACGAAGGTAGATGCCGTTGAACGGTGCCCCCAGGAACTCTTGTCTACCGCCGAGCGGGTTCGAGGGCACGATGTCGTACAAGTGGACTCCATGCGCCGCATTGTATCCGACTTCAAGTACCGTTCCACGCGTGAGTTGCCGCTCAACCGCCAAGCTCCAGAACTGGGTTTGGGCTGTATTTATGTCAGGCCTCGGCTGACGCAAACTTGTGTTTGGCAAAGGAAGCGCCGGACCCGCGCTACCAAATGGACCGAGATTGTTATTCGTGAGTGGTGTGGGTCCGTCAAATACCAACACGGCGTAGTTCGGCACGTTCTGAATCGCGTTGAAGGTCACGTTACCGAAGTTGCGCTCGTAGCTGATGCCGAGGCCGCCCCGGAAGCTGGTTTTGCCGTCGCCAAAAATGTCGTACGCAAAACCGACTCGCGGTGCGATGGTTCCCCAATTAGGCGCCCAGAATCCTCCAACCGAGCTCTTGCTTGCGATTTGGACTGAACCGTTTTCTACGCGCTGGTAATAGTTCGAGCCGGATCCGTAGTAAAAATTCGAATCCAAGTTCGGATCGTTGTTGTGTTGCACTCCGAAATGCTCGTAACGCGTCCCGTAATTAATGGTGAGCCTGGGGGTGATCCTGAAACTATCTTGTGCATATAGCGCCCAGTCCTTGTAGCGATAGCTACGGGCAAAATTGGGCGATGTGAGTGGAGGAGTCACTTCGCAGGATGGGGTGGTGATGTAGCTTCCAGTATTTGGATCCTTTGAGCACGGATACGTGCCATTTGGGTCCACAGCAGCCTCGTACTGCGCCAGCTGACTTACACCACCGGCTCCGATAAGGTTGTCCAATCCCGCATCCAGGGTGTCGCCGGCCAACTCCACTGCTTGCGCGTAGGCACCATAAGCTCTGTTCATCTGAATGTAGGTAAACTGCCCGCCAAACTTCAGGTTGTGCCGGCCTTTTGTCCAGGAAAGGTCCTGTTCCAACTGGACCGTGTTCTGGGGGCCGCCGTATGGATACCCACCTAATCCAGGCGCGACGTTGCCCAACCCCGGCATCTGGATCAGGGCTGCATTCACAGAAGCCCCGGCACCAATGAACAGCATGGGGACGTTCTGCTGCGCGGTGTCATAGGAATTGAAGTTGTTGAAGCGAGTAAAGCTCAGTTTTGTATTGCTAAACAGGCTCGCGTTGAAAGCGTGTGACAAAGAGTACAGATAGCTGTTCTGGTTAAACGTACCGCCGACGTTGTATTGCGGATAGACACTGAAGTAATCCGCACCCAGCAAGTCGATCTCGTGGAAGCGAGCATAGCGGAAAAACATTTGCGTCTGTTCGCTGAGGTTGTAGTCGACCCTCGTATTGATGTCGTAGGTGTTCTGCGGCGCGCCTCCCCCCGCGTCGTATGGAGCAGTGAAATTCACAATTCCCATCACCGGGAAAGTCGGATTCGCTGCGGCAAAAGTGCCGAAGGAGCCAGTTGATTTGGCAACTGCCTGCACATCCGCAGCACTTACAGTGCTCGATATCTTGTAGGGAGTTTGAGCGAAGGCCTGGAAATACGCCTGCGCATTGGAGGGCAGCGTCGCAATAAAGTCCGGCGTCAGAATCGCTTCGGATTGACTCGAATTGCTGCGTACGCGCGTCCACTCTGTGCTGGCAAAGAAAAACAACTTGTTCTTTAACGCCGGGCCGCCAACATCAAAACCGAACTGATTGCGGGTGTACGCTCCTTTGGGAAGACTGTTTGCATCATTGTTGTACGTATTCGCCGTATAAGCCGACAAACGGTTGAATTCCCAGACATCCCCATGGAGGCTGTTCGTCCCGCTCTTGGTCGTGAGGTTGACCACACCGCCCGAGGCTCGCCCGTATTCGGAGCTAAAGTTATTCGTGATGACGCGATATTCCTGGACGGAATCGACCGGGGTCAGCTGGCCGATGCCCGCTCCGAACAAATCAATGTTCTCTACTCCATCGAGCAGAATCTCGGTTCCCGATTCGCGCTGACCGTTGATCGAGAAACCCACGCCGCGTGGGGATAGGTTCTGTCCGCTATTGGCGTTGTTGGTGGTGTTGTCGCCGTTACTGATATTTCCCGACACGGCCACGAAGTCGTAGGGGTTTCGCGTCAGGCTGGGAAGTTGTGCCATCTGCTGCGTGTCGATCAGCTGAGACACTTCCTGGCTTTCAGTGTTGACCTGAGTCGCGGTGCCCGCGGTTACTTCAATGACAGTCGAACTCTTCCCCACCGTCAATTGGGCATCCACTGTCGCGATACCGCCCACTGTGACTTCCGCTTGCGCCTTGGAAGTGGCGAAACTCGGGCTCGTTATCTCCACTTCGTACGTTCCCGGAGTAAGGCCGGGAACACTGTATTGCCCGAGGTTACCTGTCTGTGTGGTGCGGATCGCCGAAGTGGCAAGGTTCTTCACCGTGACGGTTGCACCCATCAACACGGCTCCCGATGAGTCGCGAACTGTGCCGGAGATTGTTCCTGCCTCCGCCTGGCCGAAGGCTCCGACTGAACAGAGGAGGGTGGAGAGGAAAAAGACGAACATGATCGGAAGGCCCAACGCATTTCGCCGCATGTATATATCTCCTTAAACGAACCAAGTTCCCCATGAGCAAATAGCGCCCTTCCTCCACAGAACTCCCCCGGTTGGGTCGAGACATTACCATTTGTCTGGACGTATATCTGTGCGTCTAATCACTGCATGTGTGTGCGTCCAATCGCACTCCATTTTGTTGTCATCATCGGCGATCGCGATACGGCTTCAGGAACACATTCTCGAGCCCGCATTTCGGACCTGCCTGAAAAGGCCGAAAGAAACTGCGGAACCTCACTAACGCTTTCTGAGGAACGAGGCCGCTGTGGGAACTGAGGTCGTTGCTTTCGTCAGGATTCCGCAGCCGGACTAGACATTGTTCGGCGCCCGATCTGCACAGATTGTTGTCCTTTGCATTTCGATCCGGTGCGACTCAGAATGTCGTACATCTTCCGCTGTATTTGTTGCATCTTTCCACTTACAATTGCGGTCTCGATCTGAAATTCTTGGCAGTGGGGAAATTTCCAATGAGTCTCCGCCCGGTTCGATCGGCTTCTGCATTCATCTTTACTCTGCTTTTTGTACTGACATCTGTTTTGGGCCACGCCAGGAAACTTCAGGCACGATCTCCGGCACGGTGACTGACAGTTCCGGCAAAGCTGTGGCTAACACGAAAGTTTCTGCAACGAACAAAGTCTCCGGTCAGTCTGCGGAGGCCGAGACCGACTCCGACGGCCGCTATACAATTCCGAATCTCGCTCCCGGAGACTACGAGATCACAGCCTCAGAGGACGGCGACAGCGCGACCGGGACTGCAACTCTGGCTGCCGGAGCCCAGCAAACGCTGAGCCTCACGCTTATACCGAGCCAGGCCCCGTCGCAAAATCTGCCGAGTGCGCCGACACCG
>Ga0335081_10007564_pt1 | contig 17372 bp, 14 predicted proteins | sample Lox_Sample_35_FD_206713 | JGI IMG/M metagenome (GOLD analysis project Ga0335081, IMG submission 206713) | Soil microbial communities from Loxahatchee National Wildlife Refuge, Florida, United States - Lox_Sample_3.5 | ecosystem: Environmental > Terrestrial > Soil > Wetlands | place: USA... | reverse complement strand
CGCACCATCCCGGTCATACTCGACGTGGGGACCGACCGGCAGGGCCTGCTGGATGATCCGCTGTATATCGGCAACCGCCATCCCCGGGTGCCGGCGGCGCGGTACGACGCCTTCCTCGAGGACTTCGTCCGCGCGGTCGGCACGCTGTTCCCGCTGGCCTTGCTGCACTGGGAGGATCTCGGGGTGGCCAACGCGAGGCGGCTGCTTGAGCGGTACCGGGATGAGCGGCTGAGCTTCAACGACGATATCCAGGGCACAGGCGCGGTCAACCTGGCCGCCGTGATGGCCGCGACAAGGGCGACCGGGACTCCGCTGGCCGGCCACCGGATCATCATCTTCGGGATGGGCACGGCCGGGGCCGGCATCGCCGACCAGCTGACCAAGGCGATGACGGCCGAGGGAATGCCGGAGGCGGAGGCCAGACGGCGGTTCTGGGCGATCGACCGGCAGGGGCTGCTGACCCAGGACATGACGGCGCTCAGCGACCAGCAACGCCGGTACGCCCGCGACCGGGCCGAGGGGACGGCTGGCGGCATCGGTCTCGCCGAGGTGGTCGCCCGGGTGCATCCCACGGTGCTGATCGGGACCTCGGCGAGGGCCGGGGCCTTCACCGAGGCGATCGTCCGCGACATGGCCACTCATGCCGAACGACCGGTGATCCTGCCGATGTCCAACCCGACCGCGCTGGCCGAGGCGACGCCGGCCGACCTGCTGCGCTGGACCGACGGCCGGGCGCTGGTCGCCACCGGAAGCCCGTTCGGCCCGGTGGATCACGGCGGTGTCCGCCATGAGATCGGGCAGGCCAACAACGCCCTGGTCTTCCCGGGCCTCGGCCTGGGGGTGATCGCCGCGCGGGCGCTGCGGGTAACCGACGGGATGCTGCTGGCGGCGGCCCGCGCGGTCGCCGACCTGGTGGACGTCTCGAGTCGGGGCGCTCCGCTGCTACCGCCCGTGGCCAACCTACGGGAAACATCGGTCACGGTGGCTACCGCGGTCGCCAGGGCCGCCGAAGCGGAAGGCATGGCGTCCGGGACCCTGGACGGCGATCTCACCGGCCAGGTGCGGGCGCTGATGTGGGAGCCGCGCTACCACCCGGTCAGACCACTCTTACCAGACGGTTCTGGCATCAGTCAGTGCGGTGGACGGCCACCACCCAGCCGGGGTAGTCCAGCCCGAGGTAGTGGCTCACGTGGCTGCCGATGTCCCTGCCGGCCGCGCCGAACCGCGGCTAGCCGAGAGCGCCCGTGAGCTCGGCCCACAGGCCGGCCACGGCGATGGCGTCCAGCGGGCCAGCGGGCCAGCGGCCGTCATGGCCTCGATCTCGGCGATGATCTCGCCGCAACCGGCAATGATCTCGCCGTACTCCTGCCCCCGGGCCCCGTTGAAGGTGGCGATCAGGTCCGGCTCGCCTTCGACCGCCTCCGCGCGCAGCACCTCGGCCGAGCGGCCGCCTTCGCCGATCATATTCCGCAGCCGCCGGAAGGCCCGCTCAGCGGCCGGGGAGGCCGGCAGGGCCGCGACGGCATTCGCCGGGTACACCGCGCCCAGCGCGGTCGCCTTCCGCCGTATCACCGCCTTCAGCCCGGAATGGGCGGGCAGCCGGTAGGCCAGGATGAGCCAGGTGACCCGGCCGGGCGCTGCCGTCACCGCCGTGCCTCCTTATAGCGCGCCAACCAGGTAGGCCAGCAGGATCATCGCGAACACGTAGAGCAGGTACAGATTCACGTCGCCGGACTGCAGCGGGCGGATCGCGTCGGCCAGCCACTCGACCGCGCGGATCACCGGCCGGTAGAGGTACCGCTCGAACACGGGTGTCACCTGCGCCTCGTAGTGCACCGGTCCGGATCGTCCCGCCGGGTCGTCGGAGGCCCGCCGGACGGAAACCGCGGGCCGGTACAGGGCGTCGAAGGTGACCCGGGTGGGCGCCGAGAACGTCATGGCGGAGTACTGCATTCGCGGCCGGAAGCGGACCATGCCGCCGTCCCACACCGGCACGGACGTACTCCCGGCACGCGGTCGTCCGGCCAGGTAGATCAGCGTAGGCACGGCGCACGCGGCGCCGAGGAACACGGCCAAGTAGGTCGGCGAGAACGCGGAGAAATCCGCGTGCGCCGGGATGACGGTGAGCTCGCCGGGCAGTAGTAGCCGGCCGAGGCTGACCCCGGTGACCGTCCGTCCGGCCCGGGACAGCGCCGCGAGCACGACCGGGGCGCCGACCGCCAGCGCCACGCACGCGACGGCCAGCAGCGCCGGACCGCCGATCGGCTGACCTTCTTCTCGCGCCGCAGCGGACTGCCTGGTCCTCGGCATGCCGAGGTACGGGATGCCGAAGCCGCGCACGAACGCGTAGATCGCCAGACCTCCGGTGAGCCCGAGCGTCGCGGCCGCGAGCACGATGAGGATGGCGATCAGGTGGCTGCCGGTGCGGAACCCCTGGAATAGCCCCTGGAAGATCAGCCACTCGCTGACGAACCCGTTCAGCGGCGGCAGCGCGGCGATCCCGAGCGTGCCGACGAAAGTGACCACCGCGCTGCGCGGCAGCCGGTGCACGAGGCCGCCGAGGCGGTCCATGTCCCTGGTCCCGGCCGCGTGCTCGACCACCCCGGCCTCGAGGAACAGCAGGGTCTTGTAGCAGCCGTGGTTGGCGACGTGGTACAGGCCGGCGATGAGCAGGAAGGCGTATAGCTGGGGCTGGCGGTAGGCGTGGAAGATCATGGCCGCGCCGAACGCGGTCACGATGATCCCGGCGTTCTCGATCGTGGAGTACGCCAGGAACCGCTTGATGTCGCGTTCACCCATCGCGTACAGGATGCCGATGGCGGCGGTGAATGCCCCGGCGCCCATCGTGACCAGGCCGGGCCAGGCCCCGCCAACCGGATCCAGCCGGAACGCGAACAGGGCGATGCCGTAGACGCCGAGCTTGACCACCAGACCGGAAAGGAACGCGGACCCGTCGGCCGGCACGACGGGGTGTGCCTCGGGCAGCCAGACGTGCAACGGGACGAGTCCGGCCTTGAACCCGAACCCGGCCAGGGCGAGCAGGAAGGCCGCAGCCCGCCAGCCGCCGTTGACCAGGTGCGCCCTGGCCGCCATCGCGTCCAGGCCCGTGGCGTGCGTCTTCGTGGACAGGATCACGAACGCCACCACGACCAGCAAGAAGCCGATCTCGGACAGGGCGAGGAACCAGAACGCGCCGCGGGCCGACGCGTCGCTGCGCGGGTGGCGCAGGATGAGCAGGTAGCACGCCAGGCTCATGGTCTCCCAGGCGACCAGGAACGTTACCATGCCCCCGGCGGCCAGCACGGCCAGGCAAGCGAACAGGGCAAGGTTGTAGACGGCCAGGTAGACCGCGGTGCCGTGGCCCGGCTCGTGGTACCGGGGGGCATACCAGGCGATCGCCACGGCGACAATGCCGAGCAGCGTCACAAACACCCCCGCCAGGCTGGTCATCTGCAGCTGCAAGGGGCCGCCGGTGATCGTCTGGGCCGCGCCGCCCGGGGTCACCACGGGAGTATTGCCGTAGATCAGTGACCAGCCGCCGCCCGCGAGCGCCGCGGCGCCGCCGAGGGCCGATAGGGCGCAGCAGGTGAGCAAGCCCGGCCGCCGGGACCCGGCCAGCAGCCCGGCCAGGGCGGCGGCGAGCCAGGCGCCGCCCGCGCCGTACAGCAAGTCCAGCGGGTTCACGCGCCGCCTCCGTTCTCATCGGCGACGAACGCCAGGCCCGGCACCTTCTCCGCAAGACGGCCTACCGCCACACTGAGCCCGTGCAGCAGGGCCAGCGGGCTCGGCGGGCAGCCCGGGATCCACACGTCCACCGGCAGGACCGCCTCGACCTCGCCGTGCATGAACGGGTCGGCCTGGTAGACGCCGCCGAGCGCGCACGCGCCGGTCGCGACCACCACCTTCGGCCCGGGCATTGCCTCGTAGGCCTTGCGGGCCGCCACCTCGAAGGCGCGCACCATCGGCCCGGCGACCAGCAGCAGGTCCGCGTGCCTGGGCGCGGGGGTGAAGAAGAAACCGAGCCGGTGCAGGTCGTAGTGCGGCGCGGACAGCAGCCGGATCTCCTGCTCGCACACCGCGCACGATCCGGTGTCCAGGGTCCGGATGTGCAGGCTGCGGCCGAACTGCGCGGCGATCTGCGCCCGCAGCCGTTCGGCGGTGGTTGCCTCGTCCGGCCCGGGCGTCATCGCCGTTCCCCGAGGATCGGGACCATCTTGATCAGCGCGGACCGGGTGGTCGCCGCGAGCTCGAACTCCCCGCTCGGCGTGACCGCGTGCGGCGCCACCCGGGCGCACCGGCCGCAGGCGGTGCAGGAGCCGGCGTCAAAGACCAGCGTGTCGGCGGCCCGGCTGAGCGCCGTGCCAGGGCACTGCGCGATCATGCGATCCACGATCTCCCGGGTCAGCAGCAGCGGCCGGAACGCAGGTGGCGTCGGCAAGGCTACGGCCGAACCGTCCGGCCGAGCCGGGTAGCGGGTCGTGACCACGCCACGGCGTAGTCCCCGGGCGAACCACAGTGGCATCGCGCCTCACCCTCCTTTCACCGGGCCATGCCCGCGACCGTCAGCCAGAAGCTGGCCTCGATGATGGGAATGTCGGTGAACACGTTCTGCGACCGGCAGGCGTCGTCGAAGCCGCGCCAGTTGCGCGCCGAGCCGGGCCGCAGCCGCGCGCGGGTGATCCGCCCGCCGGAGTCCAGCGCCACCCAGGCCAGGACCTCGCCCCGGGACGATTCGGCCCAGCCCAGGCCCGTACTGGCCCGGGGCGGGACCAGGGTGCGATCCGCACCAGTGCCTTCATCGAGGAATTGCCTGATCAGCCGGACCGATTCGGCCGTCTCGCCGAGCATCACCTGGAAGCGCGCGAACACGTCACCACCGGCGGCGGTGATGACGTTGACGGGATGATCGGCGTAGGGCCCGGCGGCGGCCGCCAGCCGGGCATCGGTGGCCAGCCCGGTGGCGCGTGCGACCGGCCCGACCAGGCCGAGGCGGCGGGCCTGCTCGGCGGTCAGGATCCCGCAGGCCTCCAGCCGGTCGACGAAGGAGTTGGTGCCCAGCAGCGCGTCGGTCGTGCGGCGCAGTTCATCGTAGGCCCCGGGCAGTTCGCGGCGGAGTGCGTCGGCATCCGGCGCCCGGCTGACCCCGCCGGGCTCGACGACGCCGAACAGGTACCGGTGCCCGAACGAGGCGGCGTTGACCCGCAGCAGCCGTTCCAGTGCGATCTCGGCTGCGGCCTGACCCACCGACAGGCCTGTGGCCTGGCATAGTGCCGCCGTGGCCGCGGCGTGGTTGTACAGGCGTTCAAGCTCGAGGGCGACCGCTCTGGTCCGCAGGGCCGCGGGCGCCGGCGCGATGCCGAGCGCGGCTTCCGCCGCGGCCGCGAAGGCCCAGCCGACGGCGACGGCGCTGAGGCCCTCGGCGCGCTCGGCGAGGAAGATCGCCTCGGATACGGTCTTGCCGCGCAGCCGCCATTCCACGCCACGGTGCTTGTGCCAGGTAAACAGGTACAGGTCGACGACCTCCTCGCCGCTTGTCACCAGCCCGTAGTACAGGCTCTCCACGCCGACCTGGCGGACCGGCCCGAACGGGAACTCGAACGCCTGACCGCCGACGGTATACGGAGCATGCACCTCCTCCGGTGGCCGCGACGGCTCGTGGCCCAACGTCGGCAGCTCCGTCCCGGCATGCGGCGGGAGCATGAGCCGGTTGAGCGGCTTGCCGCCCGCGGGCCTGATGCCGAACTGCTCGTAGATCTCGCACTCTTCGACGAACGCGGCCGGTGCGATGTCGGAAAGCGGAGGATACTCCTCGCCTTCGATCTCGGACTCGGTGATGATGTAGCCCGGTTTGTCCGTCTCATACGCCCAGACCAGGCGCAGGACCGTGACATCGCCGTCGGCCGCGAACATGTCCGCGAGCCGGACGCCAGAGGTGCCCGCTGCGGCGTGCGCGGCCTGCTCCAATGCCCCGGCTGGGATGCGGACGGTGACGGCGCCGCCGTCCCGCGCCTGGAGGCTGCCGAGGCCAGTGAGCGCGCGGACCAGCTGTTCCCTGGTCCCGGCCGCGGCCCGGGGCTCGACGGCGGTCATCCGATCACCGCGATCGAACGCACCAGGATCGTATTCAGGCCGGCCGGAACCCACAGCCCTAGCACCAGCAGCGCCGCCAGGCCAAGGACCAGGGGGGCCGCGGTGACCGCCACCGCGGCGTGATCACGGTAGGGGCTGGTCAGCTGCGCCGGCGGGTTGCCGGTCACCATCCCGGCCGTGGTCCGCGCGAAAGCGACGAACGCCAGCCCGAGCAAGGCCAGCAAGAGCAGGGGGAACACCGGGCTGGCTGAGGCGAAGCCGGCCCGGACGATCGTCAGCTCGGACAGGAACAAGCCGAACGGGGGTGATCCGAGCACCGCGAACGTGGCCAGCAGCTGCACGCCTCCGGTGACCGGGACGGCGGCCAGCAGGCCGCTCACCTGGCTCGCTTCTCTGGTCTTGTAACGAAGCGACACATCGCCACTGGACAAGAACAGCACCGCCTTGGCGAGGGCATGGTTGAGCGTCTGCAGCAGCGCGCCGTACACGCCGAGCACGCCGCCGAAGCCGAGCGCGACCGCGATGATGCCCATGTGCTCGACCGAGGAGTAGGCGAACAGCCGCTTGCTCTGTATCCCGGGGGGACGACCCCCCGGACCCCCCGCGGGGCCCCGCCGCACCATGAACAGCGCGCCGATGACGATGGAGGCGAACCCGAACGACAGCAGCACGGCCCGCGGGAACGTGCTGCCGAGCCCCCGGTGCGCGATCGCCAGGAACCTGATGATCGCGTACATCCCGGTGTTGAGTAGCGCGGCGGACAGCATGGCGCTGGCCGGGCTCGGCGCCTCGGCGTGCGCGTCCGGCAGCCAGGTGTGCATCGGCGCCAGCCCGACCTTGGTGCCGTAGCCCACCACGGCCAGGATGAACGCCAGCCGCAGGCTCTGCGGCGCCAGCGCGTGCGCGTGGGCGAGCAGGTACGGCCAGGTCAGGCCCAGGTTCGAGCCCAGGTGCAGGGCGCTGCCCGAATAGAAAAGGAACAGCGTGCCGGCCAGCGCGATCGTGACGCCCAGCGAGCTGATGATGACGTACTTCCAGGCCGCCTCGAGCGACCTAGCCCTACCCTCCAGGCCGACAAGCGCGGCGCTGGTGAGCGTGCTGGCTTCTACGAGCACGAACAGCAGCCCGAGGTTGCCGGTTTCCAGCGCCGCGAGCATCAGCGAGGCGAACAGGCCGAAGAACGAGAAATACAGCCGGACCTGGAAGCCGCTGAGCTCGTCGGCGTCTTCCTGGGCCGCCACGTAGCTGATCGAGCCCACCGCCGCGAGCAGCGTCACGGCGGCCACGGTCATCAGGAAGAACCCGCCGAGCGAGTCCACGTACAAGAAGCCGTCCCAGCCGGCCAGCGGCGGGCCGCCGTCCCGCATGGCCAGCAGGGCCAGCGAGCAGCCGAACGCGGTGGCGGCACCGGCGGCCTGGGCGATGCCCGCCACCCGGGCCCGGGCGCCGCAGAGCGCGGCGACCGGCCCGGTCAGCGGGCTCAGCGCGACGAGGATGGCCAGCGCGGTCATCCGTGCAGTTCCCTCAGCTCGGCCGCGCTCGCCTCGGCGAGCTGGCGGGTGAGCCCGGACACGAAGACCACCATGATCAGCACCCCCGCGACGATGTCCAGGAAGATCCCGGCCTCGACGATGAACGGGAACGTCGCGACCAGCGTGATGGCGCCGAGGAATACGCCGTTCTCCACGATGAGCCAGCCGATCAGCTGCGCGATGGTATGCCGCCGCACCACCATCGACAAGGATCCGAGCAGGATCACGGCGGTCGACAGCGGGACCACGGCGGCCGCGACCGTGCCGTGCGGCAGCAGGGCCGGACGGGTCACCAGGTAGGCGAACGCGGTCAGCGCCCCGCCGGCGATCAGTGACGTGGACAGGCCGGTCGACATCGCGGCGTCTCGTTTCAGTGCCAGTCGCGTCACCAGCAGCCGGCGCGCCGCCAGCGGGATCGCAATGCCCTTGATCGCCAGCGTGAGCGCGGCCAGGATCCACAGCTCGACGCTGTGGAAGGCGACGGCCACCGTAGCCGCCGCGAAGGAGAGCACCACCGACTGGGCGCCGTAGTAGACCACGTACCGGTTGAACAGCTTCGAGGCCAGGCAGGCGAAAGCCAGCAGCAGGATCAGCACCCCGGACAGGTCGAGCAGGACGCCCGCGCCGCTGGTAGCGGCCAGGTTCTCCATAACCGCTCAGGCTCCGATCACGTACGAGGTGGCCACGCCCACCAGGGCCAGCATGAACGCGGCGCCGAGGAACTCTGCGATGCGGAAGAACCGCAGCTTGGCGAACGAGGTGTCGATGATCACGATCGCCAGCCCGCACAGCGCCAGCTTGCCGAGCAGCACCGGGATCGCCAGCAGGGCGCCGGGCAAGCTGGCCGCGCTGCCCAGGCCCCAGGGGATCACGAAGACGTTCATGAAGACCGAGGACAGCAGGAAGAGCTTCATCCAGCTGCCCCACTTGACCAGCGCGTACTCCCGGCCGGAGTACTCCAGCACCCGGCTCTCCTCGATCATCGAGATTTCCGTCGAGCCGCCCGGGTTGTCGATCGGGATCCGGCCGTTCTCCACCAGCACGATCATGAAGAAGGCGACAAGGCCGAGCAGGTGCGTCGGCAGAACCACCACGTACGGCGACGAGGCGACCGCGTGGTTCATCAGGTACGGGTTGTCCGACGCCGACACCGCGCCCACCGTGAAGAACACCAGGATCAGCGCGGGCTCGGCCATGCTGCCGATCCAGCTCGCCCGGCTGGCCCCCAGCCCGCCGTACGGGCTCGCGGTGTCCAGGCCGGCCAGCGAGAGCACGAAGCTGGCCAGCGAGAGCACGAACGCGCCGCCGATCAGGTCGGCCAGGAACGCCAGCGGGAGCGGCTCGTTCGTGATCACCGGGACGATCACCGACACGGTCAGGTAACAGGCGAAGGCGACAAACGGCGCGCCGCGGAACACCCAGGAGGCCTGGTCGCTGACCGCGCTGCCCTTGCGGAGCAGCTTGGCCAGATCCCGGTACGGCTGCAGCACGCTGGGCCCGCGCTTCGAGGCGACGACCGCCTCGGCGCGGGTCAGCACGCCGGCATACAACGGAGCGAGCGTCAGCACGACCAGGCTTTGCAGCACCTGGATCAGCTCAGGGACCACGCAGACCTCCCCTGCCTACCCGACGTCAGTACGCCCTTGCAGGTAGAGGCCATCAGCCGACCGGGATTACCCGGCCCGGCGGTACGCGAGCCTCATCGCGTGGTCAACCTCACCCTACCTGGCTGGGTCGCCCCACGTCACGCCTCGAGTCGGCGCGTTGTTCTCCGGGGTCCGCCTCTCCTCTTAGATCTAGCTGCCAAGCAGCAGGAGAGGGAGAGACGCTCTTCTTCGCTACTGCCTCAGCCACCTGACCTAGCGCGGGGAGAGCCGCACAATCCAGCCGCCCTTGGGCCGGCTTGAAAGGGCTGCTGGGGCCGGCCTCAAGCTCGCGGGTCCTCCGCCGCGCGTATCGCCGAGATGCCCGCGCTGGCTCCCGTCCGGTAAGGAATGCGCCTGATCGGGTCCGACGGCGGACCTGCGGGCCCTCGTGAACGCTTCCTCGATGACCTGCTCGGCCGCAGCGCGATCCTGCCAGCCGCGAACATCGGTGCCCTTGCCCGGCTCGAGCTCCTTGTAGATGTCGAAGAAATGACCGATCTCGTCAGTCAGATGCCCTGGCACGTCGACGAGATCCCGCGTCGCCGCGTGCCGCGGGTCTCGGGCGGGCACAGCGAGGATCTTGGCGTCGGGGCCGTGCTCATCGCTCATCCAGAACACGCCCACCGGCCGGGCCCGCACCACGCAGCCGGGAAACGTGGGCTCGTCAAGGATGACCATCGCGTCCAGCGGATCGCTGTCTTCGGCCAGCGTATCGGGGATGAATCCGTAATCCAGCGGATAGCGGGTCGAGGTGAACAGCATCCGGTCGAGCCGGAACCGGCCGGTGGCATGGTCCATCTCGTACTTGTTCCGCGATCCCTGCGGGATCTCGATGACGACCTCGACTTCCATCGCCTCTCCTCACACTCGCGCGGTCTGATCCGCGGTTCCGAATACCGACTGATACAGGTCCTGGCCGTAGCTGGTGGGCAGGGGCTCTCCCGGCGGCAGGCGGAAGGTGCGTCCACCGTCGGGCCGCCGCTCTGCCCGCAGGAACAGCGCCGCCGGATCATGGGCGGTATACAGACGCTCGGCCAGGTCGTACAGGTGGGTGACGAACACGATCCGGATGCCCGCCTCGGTCAGCGCACGAATGACCTGCCGGGCGATCTCGGAGCCCTCGCGCTCGTTGGTGGACGCGAACGACTCGTTGCAGAGCAGGAGGCAGCCGGGTGTGATCTGACCGGCGATGACGCTCATCCGGTCCAGTTCCTCGTCCAGCTTTCCCTTCTCCATCGTCGCGTCTTCCTCGCGCTTGAAGTGCGTGAAGATCCCGGAGCCGACGCTGGCGGTGAACGACTCCGCGGCCACGAACGTCCCGGCCTGCATCATCACCTGCGCCAGGCCGACGCTGCGCAGGAACGTGGACTTGCCGCCCTGGTTCGCGCCGGTGATCATGATCAGCTGCCTGCCGTCGGCTTCCACGTCGTTGCCGACGGCGCGGATGTCGCGCAGGCTCACCGCCAGCGAGGCGTCGTACAGGCCGCGGGCGGACAGACGGGCGGGTCCCGCGCTGACCGGCGCCGGGCCGATAGGCTCCGGGAAGCAAACGGGCTGGCCCTTCGCCCTCAGCTCGTCCCGCAGGTTAAGGCAGCCCAGGTAGAAGCCCAGTTCAGCGCGGAGCATCTCGAAGAAGGACCGGATATGGTCGGCGGACTGGGCCAGCGCATTGGCCGCGCCGTTGAGGCCCCGGCTGGTCAGGTCCGACAGCGCCCTCATCCCGGCGTCGTCCCGTTCGGCGACGTAGAAGCTGTAGCCGTTCCTGTTCATGCCCAGGATGCGATCCCGCCAGCTCTGCTCCGGTTGCCGCCGCACGGTGTAGCCAGTGCCTTTGTTGCCTTTCCCCAGCCCGGCGCTGATCAGCGTGCCGCGCCGGAACCCGAGCTCGTCGATGTGAGCTTCTATCTCCGCGAGATACTCATCACCCAGCTCTTTGGAGAGCATGGCGAAAAACCGCGTGAAACCCTCCGAACGGAAACTGGCGGCGTGGGTATCGGCGATGCCCCGGAGCCGGCGAAACATGTCCACGTACAACTGCATCAGCTGCCGGGTACGGTGCACGATGGTTTCTGGCGAATCGCGGAAGATCCAGCCGAGGATCTTTTTCTCCCCGGTGAGCGCCTCGATCGCGACGCCATACAGATCGCGGACAATGTCGGGCTGGCCGATGCAGTCGGCCAGGACGTGCTGCCGGTAGGTGATCTCCTGCAGGCTGGTCAGGCCGGAATGAATGCCCAGCCTCGCCATATCGAACAGGAACTTGTCGCCGTCGGCCATGACCCGCAGCAATACGTCCAGCTCTAGGTCACTGGTCAGGTCGGCCTCGTTCGTCGGCAAATCTTGCCCCAGATAAAAATCGCGGTCCGGGTACATCAGGAAGGCTTTCATGATGCCAGCCGCTCCTTCAGCTGCCGGTAGGTCAGACCGTACTTGCCGGCGATCGCCGCCGCATAGGCCAGCCCGTCGGCAGGCCTCCTGAGGAGTTCGTAGGTCCGCTCGGCGGGGTTATCCGGGACCACGGTTGCCACCATGCTGACGCATGCCTCATTCAGCGAGGCCAGTTCGTCGACGAACGTCACGTAAACGCCGAGCAGTCCCAGGGCCGTCATCCGGCCAAGGACCCGCTCGCCGACGCTCGCGGCATCCCGCAGGGTGGTCGAGGCGAAGCTCTCATTCATGACCAGCACGCTGTCCCCGGTCGCCTGGTCCAGCACGTCACGGATCCTGACCAGTTCGTCCTGGAACTTGCCGCGTAGCGTGGCCAGGTCCTCCTCCCGCTCGAAGTGGGTGAAGACCCGGTCCGGCAAGAACAGGTCCGCCTCAGCCGCCGGGACCGGGTGGCCGAGGCTGGCGAGGTAATACAGCTGGCCGAACATCCGCGCGAACGTCGTCTTGCCACCGTGATTAGGGCCGGTCACTACGATGATGCGCTCCGCGCCGGTGAGATAGAAGTCATTGCGCACGACCGCCGGGGCCTCGGACCCAAGCTTGGCTGCCAACGCCAGATCGAACGAACCTCGCGCGGCGATCTCTTTGGAGTCGCCGGACATGGCAGGATAGCAGAATTCCAGCCCCGCAGCCTTCATCGGCGCGATAAAGTCCCGATAAGCGGTATAGAACTGGACCTCACGATCGAACGCGCGGATCACCTTGCTGAGGTAGCGGGCATGATGAGCGCCGAATTCATCCAGCGCCCGGAATACCTCCGGGTACAGCCGCGCCACCAGGTCCAGGATGTGTTCCTCCACATGATTCGTGTCCGGCCAGTCGCGGAACCCGATGCGGTAGTCCTTGACCGCGTTCTCGGCGAACTTCGTGAACGTTTTCTGCACTTCCGCGCTGTAGTCTGCCTCGTCTTCGTATTTCGTCACCTTAACCCGGTTGCCCTTGATGTTGACGCAATACCGGACGTCGTCCAGGAGGCTGTTCACCCTGCCGATGTCGGCGACGAGGCCGGTGAACGCCGGAGACCCGGTGTACTCGGCGAGGTACCGCCGGAACGCGGTAAAGCCGCGTGAGCGAAGCTCGATCTCCGCCAGTGCCTCGGTGAGGGCAGCCACGGCATGGCTGTAGATGCTGGTCGCGTCCAGGAACCAACGTTCCTTCTGATATCTGGCCCGGAGCTTGTTCGCCTGAACCAGGTGCTTGCGCATATCGCGCATGCGCTCCGCGAATTCCGCGACCGCCTCGGACACCGCCTCGTTCTCCAGATCCCGCTGGACCTGATGGCGGTATTCCACCGCTCGGACGTCACGCAGCGGGGCGCGGAAGAACGGCATCAGATCGTACTCGTCCCGCCCAGCCACCACCGCCGCGAAGACCTGATCGAGGTTCAAGTCGCTGAGCAGCGCCGGATCGTCACGCTCGTCGATGTCCGAGGCATGGTCGAACAGGATGCTGCCGAACGGCGCCGCAGAATGCACTCCAGCCTCCTCCAGCACGAAGCGGAAGAAGCCATCAGCCACATCGGCGGTTAGAGGCGAGCTTCATCACCTGTCCCGATTTTACCGCACTTCTGCCGGCAGTCTCGCTGTGTCTTCATCCAGCCAGGCGCCGAGCCGGTAGTAGAGGTCTTCTCCGAAGCTGGTCGGGAGGGGGTCTTTCACGGCGAGCTTGTAGTTCCGGCTTCCGTCGGGCCGCCGCTCGGCCCTGAGGAACAGGGTGGAGCGTGCGTGCTGGCGGCGGAAGCGGTCGGCGAAGTCGAACCGGTGAGTGACGAAGAACACCTTGATCTGTGCGTCCAGCAGGGCGCGGACGACCTGGTAGCCGATCTCGGACCCGTCGCGCTCGTTGGTCCCGGCGAAGGACTCGTTGAACAGCACGAGGCTATGCGGCCCGATCGGGCCGGCGATGGCGCTCATCCGCCGCAGCTCGTCATCCAGCCGCCCGCTGGTCATGCCGGGATCTTCTCCCCGGATGAAGTGGGTGAAGATCCCGCTGGTCACGTTCGCCCGGTAGGACCCAGCCGTCACGAACAGCCCGCACTGCATCATGAGCTGGGCCACGCCGGCGCTGCGCAGGAACGTGGATTTCCCTCCCGAGTTGGCGCCGGTGATGATGACCAGCGACCTCCCGTCGGCTCGCACGTCGTTGCCGACGACCGGGTCCGGTGACTGCATCTCCAGGCACGCGTCGCGCAGGTCGGTGCACGAGAACGCGGGCGGTGACGGCTGCGTCGGCTCAGGGGTGGTGACGGGTACCTCTTTGGCCGCGAGCCGGCCGGCGAGGTTGAGGCAGCCGACGTAGAAACCCAGCTCGGCCCGCAGCATGGTGAAGTAGCTGCCGATGTGGTCGGCGGACTGGGCGGCGGCGTTGGCGACAAGGTTGATTCCCCGGCTGGTGAGGTCCTCCAGGATCTGGCCCCCGGCCTCGTCGCGGGGCGGCAGGGTGAACGAACAGGAGGAGCGCGGCCCGATCCCCAGCCGCTCGGTCCACCGCCGCCGGGCCTCACCAGGGGCGCGCAGCACGAAGCCGGTCCCGCTGTTGTCCCGGCCGAGCTCGGCGCTGATCAGCACGCCGGCCCGGAACCGCAGCTGCTTGAGGTGGAAGCTGATTTCCTCGAAGTACTCCTCGTCCAGCTCGCGCTGCAGCGTGCCGAACAGCATCCGCATACCGTCGGAGCGGAATCTCCCGGCATGGTCGTCGGCGATCTTGCGTAGTTGCCGCAGGCGGGCCACGTAGGCTTCGAGATGGCTGACCGCGCCGTGAAGGTTGGATGAGGCATTCTGGTACGTGCCGCCGTAACCTCCCCACAGCTGCCGCCTGTCCTGCAGGGCTCCGACCGCGACAGCGTACATCTCCCGGATGACCTCGGGCTGGGCCAGGCAGTCGGCCAGCACCCGCTGGCGGTAGCGGATGGCTTCGGGATCGTGCAGGCTTGCGAGCAGCACCTTCGTGGCCACCCCGTAGACGAACTTGTCACCCGCGGCCATCGCCTCCAGCAGCGTGGCCAGCTCCAGATCCTGGATCATGTCCTCATGGCCGGGAGGCAGCCCGCCCCCGGAATCGAAGTCCCGGCCGGAGTAGAGGAGGTGGACCTTCATTGCCCGAGTCGCTCCCGCAGCCGCTCGTAGGTGATGTCGTATTTCTCGGCGAGGGCCAGCGCATAAGCCAGGCCGTCGGCTGGCTTCCTGACCACCTTGTAGGTGCGCTCGGCCGGGTTGTCCGGCACGATCGTGCTCATCATGCTGACGATCTGCTCGCCGAGCGAGGCCACCTCGTCCACGAAGGTGACGTAGGCGCACAAGGCGTCCAGCCGCATGACCTTCGTTAGCAGCTTCGTTCCCAGGAAGCGGGCATCGTGCAGGGTAGTGGAGGCAAAGGTCTCGTTGAGGATCACGATGCTGCCCGGGGTGGCCGCCCGCAGGATCTTCCCGATCCTGACCAGGTCGTCCTCCAGCTTCCCGGTCATCTTGGTGAGGTCCTCCTCCCGTGCGAAATGAGTGAAGAGGCGGTCGAACAGGAACAGCCGGGCGGCGCTGCCCGGGACCGGGCAGCCGACGCTGGCCAGGTGGTGGAGCTGGCCGAAGGTCCGGGCAAAGGTGGTCTTTCTTCCCTGGTTGGGCCCGGTGACGACGAAGATCCGCTCAGGGCCTGCCAGGCGGAAGTCGTTGGTGACCACCCGCTTGCGCCCGGCAACGAGCTTGTGCGCCAGGGCCAGGTCGAAGGTATCGGTGGCGCCGACTTCCTTGGAGCTGGCGGAGACCTCGGGATGGCAGAAGCACAGCCCGGCGGCGCGAAGCGGCCTGATGTAGTCGAGGTAGGCGAGGTAGAACCGGAGTTCCTGGTCGGCACGCCGGATTCCCTCATCGACGAATGCGGCGTGCTGGCGGCTGTACCCCTCCAGGGCAGTGAACTCTTCCGGGAAGAGCCTGGCCACTAGCTCGAGGATCTGAGCGGCGACGTGGTTCATTCCTGGCCGCGTCCGATAGTGGATCAGGTAGTCCTTGACCGCGCCCTGCTTGAACCGTTCGAAGGTCGTGAGCACGGCGGCGCTGTAATCGGCTTCCTCCTGGTAGCGGCTGACCTCGACCCGGCCGCCCCGGATGCGGGTGCAGTAGCGGATCTGCCCGAGGGCGTCCTTCTGGGTCCTCGTCTCACTCACCAGGGCGGTAAACCCGGCCGACGCCACATACGAAACCAGGTACTCCCGGAAGGACAGCAGGGCGCGCGAGCTGATCTGGGCGGAGGCGAGGTGCCCCGCCAGCGACTGCACCGCGTCACAGTAGATGGCCGGCGCGTCCAGCAGCGAGCCCTCCCGGTGATAGCGGTACTCCATCTTCGACAGCTGACGCAGGTGCGCTCGCACCTCGCCCATGAGGTCGGCGAAATGCCGGACCTCATCGAACACGGCAGGATCCTCCAGGTCCTGGAAGACCTCCTGGCGGTAGCGTACGGCGCCGGCATCGCGCAGGTGGCCGAACAGAACCTTCGTGATGAGGTCACGCTCCTCGCGATCACTCGCGATCGCCGCCACGATCTGGTCGAGGTTCAGGTCCGGCGCGAAGGAGCGATCCGCGTCCTGCTCGCTGCCGCCCCCGGCCGACGGCGGCTCCCGGAACAGCAAGCTGGGGAAATGACCATCACCTTCCGATGGCGAAGCGCCCGGCCGTGGCTGACGGTAAGACGGGCCGCCTGCCCGGCCGTCCGGCTGGGCGGCCCTGTCGTCTCCCGCCGACGAGTCCCCGGCAAGCGGCCGCTGGCCTTGCCGTCCGCCATCAATGTCGTGGGCCGGCCTGGTCACGTACAGGCCCTGACGCCGGCCAGCGCGGTAACGCAGGCCTCGGGCCGCTCCGGGCTGGCCAGCAGGTCGGCCAGGACCGCCTGATGGCCCTCATAGCCATGGGCCGAAGTCTCCTTGCCGGGCTCCAGGTTTTCGCAGCCGCCAGGGAAATATCCCCGACCCCGGCTTCGGTTCGCGGGTGCTCGCAGCGTCATGGCATTCCCTCCTGTGTTCCGGCCGCTGTGCGGTCGACAGGAGCCATCAGCCACCAGGGCGACTCCGGCGAGCTCCATCACCGTGACCTAATACTACCGCCACGCTAGCCACGCTCGTCAGCCTCCTGCAGGCCGACCCCCGGGCGCTGCTTGGCGACGTGTGTGACGTGGACCCGGTCCACGCGCCCCCGTGGACATGCCCAAGGCTGCGGAACGTCCACCGATCTGCGCTATCCGGAGCGGTCATCGGATGACTCCCCTGCCGTGCTTGCGGCGCGTACCGTTTGCCGAATCGCCGGGCCGGGTAACCTAGGAGGTGGCGGAGGGGCTCGCCGCAACAGCGTCAGTGCCAACGGTCCCTGCTCGGCAGGGAAGGCATACGCGGCATGAAGCAGATCCTGGCTCTTAGCCATGTCCGGAAGTCCTATGACGGCAAGGTCGTCCTGGACGACGTGACGCTGGCGTTCCTGCCCGGGGCGAAGATCGGCGTGGTCGGGCCGAACGGGATGGGCAAGTCGACGCTGCTGCGGATGATGGCCGGGCTGGAGCAGCCCTCCAATGGTGAGGTCCTGTTCATGCCGGGTTACACCAGGGGTATCTTGGCGCAGGAGCCGGTGCTGGATGAGGGCAAGACGGTGCTCGGTAACGTCGAGGACGGGGCCGGGGA
>Ga0335081_10007561_pt1 | contig 17376 bp, 16 predicted proteins | sample Lox_Sample_35_FD_206713 | JGI IMG/M metagenome (GOLD analysis project Ga0335081, IMG submission 206713) | Soil microbial communities from Loxahatchee National Wildlife Refuge, Florida, United States - Lox_Sample_3.5 | ecosystem: Environmental > Terrestrial > Soil > Wetlands | place: USA... | reverse complement strand
TCATGATGATCTCCAACATCCGCGAGAACGGCGAGACCATCGGCGCGCTGCCGGACGGCGAGATGCATTTCCACCACGATCAGATCCACGCCGAGATCCCGCACAACGGCACGCTGCTCTATTCGCTCGAGGTGCCGGACCGCGGCGGCGACACCCTGTTCGCGAGCGGCTACGCGGCCTATGACACGCTCGATCCCGCGCTCAAGGCCAGGCTCGACGGCCGCCGCGCCTTCCACCACTACAATTACGGCACCACGACCCGCGGCGGCAGCAACGGCGTCGTGGCGTTCGCCGAGTCAAGTCACCCGGTGTTTCGCACCCATGAGGAGACCGGGCGCAAGGCGATCTACGTCAACCGTCTGATGACCGTGCGGATCGAGGGGCTCGCGCCACCGGAGAGCGATGCGGCGCTCGCCGCGCTGTTCGATCATTCCGAGCGGCCGGAGTTCGTCTATCGGCACAAATGGCGGGTCGGCGACCTGATCGTGTGGGACAACCGCTGCTCGACGCACGCGCGCGATGATTTTCCCTCCGACCAGCGTCGGCTGATGCTGCGCACCACCGTGAAGGGGTCCGTGCGGCCGTATTGAGCCAGGCGTCTTCGCCGCGCGCGCCCGCGCTGGACCAGCCGTACTTTTTCGTGTTGGATTGCCGCACGGCCGCGTCAGAGCCGAAAAACACATGGGAGGGGGCCGCGCATGGGACTTCCCCGTCGTCGTTTTCTCGCGCTTGCGGCGGGCGCCGCGGCGTGGCCCGCCGTACCGCGGCTCGCGCGCGCGCAATCGTATCCGGCAAAGCCGGTGCGCGTGATCGTCGGCTTCCCGGCGGGCAATTCGCCCGACATGATCACGCGGCTCACGAGTCAATTTCTGTCGGAGCGGCTCGGCCAGCAGTTCGTGGTCGAGAACCGGCCCGGGGCCGGCAGCACCATTGCGACCGAGGCAGCGCTCAACGCGCCGCCGGACGGCTATACGCTGCTCGGCATCGTGATGTCGAACACCATCAACGAGTCGCTTTATCCCAATCTCAAATACGATTTCGGCCGCGACCTCGCGCCGGTCGCCAGCATCGCGGATGCGCCGTTCGTGGCGGTGGTCAACAATGACGTCCCGGCCAAGACGCTGCCGGAGTTCATCGACTATGCGCGGGCCAATCCGGGCAAGATCATGATGGCCTCGGGCGGCACCGGGACCTCGACCCACGTCATCGGCGAGATGTTCAAGATGATGGCCAAGGTCGATCTGACGCATGTGCCCTATCGCGGCAACTATATGCCCGATCTGATCAGCGGTCAGGTGCAGGTCTCGTTTGCGCCGATCCCGCAGTCGATCGAGTTCGTCCGCACCGGGAGGCTGCGGGCGCTCGCGGTCAGCACGGCGAAGCGGATTCCGTCGCTGCCCGACGTGCCCACCATCGGCGAGTTTCTGCCGGGCTTTGCGGCCGACGGCTGGTACGGCCTCGGCGCGCCCAAGGACACGCCGCCCGAGATCGTCGATCGGCTCAATCAGGCGGTCAACCTCGCGCTCGCCGACCCCAAGTTCAAGGCGCAGCTCGCCGGGCTCGGCGTCGATCCGTTGCCGATGACGCCGGCCGCGTTCGGCAAGTTCATCGCCGCCGACATCGACAAGTGGGCCAAGGTGGTGAAGTTCGCCGGCATCAAGCCGGAGTGATTGCGCGCGCCGCGGAAGCCCGCTGCCGCTATTCCCTCGCGCCGCGCGTCTCCTTATCTTCCGTCGCGTCGGAGCATGATCCCGAAAAAGCCTGCCCCCGACTTGATCGGGGTGGGCCCCGGTTTTCGGAAAAGATCATGCTCGAATAATCGAGGCGGACGGAGACAAGCCGATGCCCACCTTCAAGGCGATCGTCATCGACAAGAGCGCGGCCGGGCAAAAGGTCGCGCTCACCGATTTCGACGAGAACGACCTGATGGAGGGTGATGTCACGTTCCGCCCCGAATGGTCGACCGTGAACTACAAGGACGGTCTCGCCATCACCGGCAAGGCGCCGGTGGTGCGCCGGTTCCCGATGATCGCCGGGATCGACGGCGCCGGCACGGTCGAAACCTCCGCGCATCCCGACTGGAAGCCGGGCGACAAGGTGATCCTGACCGGCTGGGGCTGCGGCGAGACGCATCTCGGCTGTTACGCGCAGAAGGCGCGGGTGAAGGGCGGCTGGCTCGTGCCGCAGCCTTCAGGCATGAGCGGGCGCGACGCCATGGCGATCGGCACCGCGGGCTTCACGGCCATGCTCGCCGTCCTCGCGTTGGAGCGCCACGGCGTCCTGCCCGACCGCGGCGCCGTGGTGGTGACGGGCGCCGCCGGTGGGGTCGGCTCGGTTGCGGTCGCGCTGTTGGCGCGGCGCGGCTACCACGTGGTCGCCTCGACCGGCCGGCCGAAGGAGTCCGCTTATCTGCAGAGCCTCGGCGCCGCGGAGGTGATCGATCGCGCCGAGCTCACCGCGGCGCCGCGGCCGCTCGGCAAGGAACGGTGGGCGGGCGGGATCGACGCGGTCGGCTCGGTCACGCTCGCCAACGTGCTGTCGATGACCCGGTACGGCGGTGCGGTTGCGGCCTGCGGGCTCGCCGGCGGTATCGATCTGCCGACCAGCGTCGCGCCGTTCATTTTGCGCGGCGTCAGCCTCGTCGGGATCGACTCGGTCATGTGTCCACAACGATTGCGGCGCGAGGCCTGGAACCGTCTGGCGAGCGACCTCGATCACAAGAAATTGGCGCAAATATCTGAAGAAATTGATCTTTCAGGCGTTGTCGAGGCCGGCGCGCGGGTCCTCGAGGGGCAGGTGCGCGGGCGCCTCGTGGTTAAGATCGGCTAAATTTTGACCAGCTTGGGGTGCCCTCTTTCATGGTCGTTCAACCAATTATGGTAAGCATCCGGTGAACGGGTTTGTTCGTATGCGTTGGCAGAGGGAGCGGGGAATGGCGCGTCGGTTGTCGGTTGTCGCGGCGGGATTTGCGAGTTGCGTCGTCGTCGGGGCCACACTGGTCGCTTCTGCGACCGCGGGCGAAACCGCGTTGACGCCGGACGAGGCGAAGCGCTTCGTCGCCAACAAGTTCTTTTCCTACACCTGTTTCGATGGCACCAACGGGGCGGGGCGCATTCATGCCGACGGCTCGGTGGTCGGCACCATGCAGACCGGCGCGGGCCCGGTTCGTTTCGTCTCGCTGCCGTCCGGCACGATTCGGCTCAGCGCGGACTCGATCTGTGCGGCGCTGCCGCATGCGCTGATCCAGCCCTGCTTCAACGTGGTGCAGACCAGCCCGCAAAGCTTCCGCGGGTCGCTGCGCGGCCTCGGCTTCGCCTATTGCGATTTCGTCCGCCGCAATCCGCGTCTCGAGATCACCGAGCGCGAGACTCAGCCGCGTCCGCATCCGCATGCGATCCAGTCGGCGATCGTGCTGCGGCCGTCGCGCTACTAAAGCGTGATGACTTCTCTTCGAGTCGTCATCACGCTTTAGCTTTTTGTTGGAGCATGATCTTTTCCGAAAACCGGTACCCACTTTTCGGGATCATGCTCTAGCTATTGCTTCTTCGGCTTGGGGTTCATCGCGCCGCCCGGGCGCGGCGCGGGGCCGGGCGCGGGCGTCGGTGCCGATGCCTGCGCGGGCAGATACTGCGCATACTGGGCGACGACCGCCGGATCGAGCGCCGCCGCCGCACTGTCGGGCAGGCGCGTCCACTCCTCGTTCATGCCGAACAGCTTGATGCCCACATAGCCGCGCACGGTCAGCGTCTGCCCGTCCTCGCTGACCGACATGACGGCGTGATAGATCTTGCCGTCGCGCGGATCGAGGATGTTGCCGTCCTCGTATTTCAATCCGTCGCGCTTCATGTCGCGAATGAACGACAGGCCGAGCGAAGGCTTGTCCTTGCGGTCGTCCTCGCACTTGGTGCAGACCGGATTGGGCTCGTCGCCCGGGCGCGGGAAGATCCTGGCGATGATACCCTCGAACACGCCGTTGTGGTCGATCATCAGGACCCAGATGACCGGCTTGCCGTCGCTCGTCTTCTCCCACAGCCCGGCGGCGCTCGGTTCATCGGCGCGCGCGGGCTGTGCCGCCATCGCCAGCGCCGCGGCGCCCGCAAGGATCAGAAAAGCCGAGAGCTTTGCGCGCAATTTCCACATGCTATCCAAGGCTCCAAGGGCCCCGACCCCATCATCCCACACTGTGTTCATTTCACGACGCGGCGGCCTTTGGCAAGGTCGCAAGGGCGCAAATAGCATGCCGTGTCATGACGGCGTCACGGGGGCGCCGCGGCGGCGCCGCGGCGGGGAAACAGCAGGCGCTGATAGAGATATCCGATCCCGACCAGCACCAGGCCGAGCCCGATGAACGACAGGGCGCGCCAAACGCCAGTGAGTGCATCCATGTCGACGACGAAGACCTTGGCGACGGTGAGCAGCAGGACCGCCGCCGATGCGAGGCGTGCCGGCTTCGAGGCGAGCGCAATGCCGGCCAGCAGCAGGACGACGCCGAACGCGAGCCAGACTGCCGAATAGGTGTACTGCTCGGCGGGGCTGACCGGCCCGAAGCTCACGACCGGCCCCTGATAGGCGCGCGCGACCTCGAGCGAGAGAAAGGTCAGCGCGAGGGCGACGCTGGTCACCGCCGCGACCGCCCGATAGGCCATCGGCCGGGTCGTGCGGGCGACGAGGGCGAGCGCGATCGCCAGCACGGCCGGCAGGCCGTAGCCGAGCAGGATCAGGTTGAACAGCGCGCCGCCGACCGGCTCGCCGGTGACCAGCGGGTTCTGGGCGATCATCAGCCCGAGCACGATGCCGGCAAGCGCGAGGCCCGCGACGACGACCGCCGCCACATCGTGCACGACGCCGCGGGTGCGCGCGCGCAGCCGCTCGAGGCCGATCGCCATCGCGAGACCGACCGAGACCTGCAGTGCGATCTCGGCGAGGTCGCTCGCCGAATCGTAGATGTCGCCGCCGGTCGCATAGTGGCGGATCTCCAGGAAGGCGGTCAGCACCGTGAATACGATGGCGCCGGTATCGACCGCGCGCGCCGAGGCATCGTCGGCGCGGCTGCGCAACAGATGGCCGGCGACCCAGAACGCCGCGGCCGGCGCGCCGTAGCCGTAGAGCAGCCAATTGAAGATCGGCGTCGTGCCGATGTCGTCGCCGACGATGCGCGGCTCCCAGGCGACGCGCGCCGCCACCAGCGCGACCATGACGGCCGCAAGCCGGCGCAGCATCGGCAACGGCCGCTCGCGCGCCACCCAGGCAATGCCCGGCACCATCAGGGCGAGTGCGACCGTGAGCCAGCCCTTCTCCAGCGCAAAGGTCAGCGTGAGTGCGAGCCCCGCGATCGCGCCGCAGGCGAAGATCGCCTGCGCGGCCGCGCCGCCGGGGCGGGGCGCGCGCTTGGCGAGCGTCGCGGTCGCGAGCGCGAACAGCCCCGCCAGCAGAAGCGCGAGCCCGGCGAACGGGATCGAGCGCTCCCAGCCGGCGACCCGGTAGTAGAGCGCGATCAGCACCGCGATCGGCGCGAGCGTGCCCGCGCTCGCCCACAGCAGCGGGACGAGCGGGCGCTCGGAGCGCCCTTGCGCCAGGAAGCCGGCGCCGCCGAACAGGAGCGCAAATAATGCCCCGAGCGCCATGTGGGCGCCCGTATAGGCGGGCGCCGGCTCCGGGATGGCGCCGGCGGTCGGCCCGCCCGGCACGATCAGGTGCTCGGTGACCGGCTGCACCGCCCAGGCGCCCATCACCAGGGCGGCGAGAACGGCGACCCCCAGAACGGCGCCGACCGCCGCATCGGTGCGCCAGGCGATCGCGACCGTGGCGAATACGAGCGCGCCGAGCACCGCGAGCGCGAGCGGGTCGTGGTGACGCGCGATCACCAGCACGGCGGCCGCAAAGACGTAGGCCGTGAGCGCGCCGGACGAGACCTCGTCGATCGCATCGCGCTCGGCGGGCGGGCCGTAGAGCAGGCCGGCGACGATCAGCAGCGCCGCGAGCGCGAAGCCCGCGACCGCGTGGAACGCATGGGCGCCGAGCGAAGGCACGCGCATGTCGTCGAGCCCGGCGAACATCCAGAGGACGCCGAACACGATCGCCGTGACGGCGAGCCAGCGCCACAGGCGCGCCCGCGCGAGCGCGAACGCGGCGGCGGTGACGACGGCGAGGAAGACGTAGAGCGCCCAGTAATTCGGCCGGTCGGTCGAGACCAGGATCGGCGTGACCTCGGCGCCGACGAGGCCGAGCGCCGCGAGCGCCGGGCCGTGCAGCAGCGAGGCCGCGAGGGTCGCCAGCGCGACCACGCCGAGCAGCACGAAAGCGAGCGGGGCGTCGACGAAGCCGTAGAGCGCATAGGCCGCATAGACGGTCGCATAGGCGACGGCGGTGCCGGCCGCCGTCAGGATGCCCGGGATATGGGCGGTCGGCAGGTTGGCGAGGCCGGTCAGCCGCTCGGTGCGCCGCGTCCATTCGCCGGCCGCGATCAGCGCCGCCGCGAGCAGGCCGCCGAGGAAGACGCGCACGCCCGGTCCGATCAGATCCTGCTCGATCGAATAGCGCACGAGAAAGAAGCCGCCGAGCGCGAGCGCAAGCCCGCCGACCCACACGACCCAGCGGGTGCCGAATCGCTCCTCGAATGACATCGCTGGTGGGGCGGGTGGGGGTGGGATCGTCGGCGGCGGGGTCGGCGCGTGCGCGGTAGCCGGCACGGGTGTGGGCGCCGCGGCAGGCGCAGGCGTGGGCGCCGCGGGCGGCGCCGTGACGCGCGCGGGCGATGCGGCGGCCGGCTGGGCGGGGGGCGTGGGCTGCGGGGGCGGTGCGCGCGACGCGACGGTCGCGGCCGGGGCGGCCGCGGCCGGCCCCGACGCGCGCTGGTGCTCCAGCGCGGTGAGGCGCCGCTCGAGCGTCTCGACACGGCCCTGCGCGCCGATCGCCATCACCAGCGCGGCGATCGCGATGATCGGAAACGCCAGCGCGGCGAGCACAAGCAAAACGAAAATGCCGTCCATGGGTCGCCCCCCGGTTAGCAGCCCATGCGCAATGCTACGCCGGATGCGGCCACAGGTGAAAGGACCGCGCAAGCGGACCTTGCGCCGATTAGGAGTTAGTCGTCGCGGCGGCGCGCGAGGTTCGAGAGCTCATCCCCGGCCGCCGACCCGCAGGCCGGGCGAAGGCCGCTCCTGCAGCACCTCGCGGCGGAAGCGGAAGAGGGCGGCGGGCCGGCCGCCGGTCGTGGTCGAGGTCTCGCCGGTCGGCTCGACCAGCGCGCCGGTTTCGACCAGGCGGCGGAAATTCTGCTTGTGCAGATGGCGGCCGGAGATCGCCTCGACGGTGGTCTGCAACTCGGTGAGCGTGAACTCGGGGGCCATCAGCTCGAAGATCACCGGGCGATATTTGAGCTTGGCGCGCAGGCGCGCGATCGCGGTGGCGAGGATGCGCCGATGGTCGAGCCGCATCGGCTCGCCGAGCGGCGGCAGTTTTTCGCGCTCGAGCGCGGCCTTGCGGCCGTCGCGCCGCGCCTCCTCGATGAGGCCGGCCTCGTAGAGCAGCTCGTAGCGGTCGAGCGCTTTTTCCTCGTCCCACGGGCTGGCGCCGACCGGATAGCACTGGCGCAGCCGCTCGCGCCGGCCGAGCGGTCGCGGCGGATCGTTGCGCGCCGCGCGGTCGGCCCAGGCTTCGAGCTCGGGCAAAATCGTGCGGTCGAGAATGTCGGGCCGGCCGGCGCGCCAGTCCTCCCAGGGAAAGAAGCGGTACCACGGCGTGAAGCCGGCGCCGGTCGCTGCGAGCGCCGCGCCGTTCTCCGGCTTGCGGGTGAGCGCCAGATAGCCGACCGAGACCACGTGCGGCCCGCGGTCGCCGTGCTCGGCATGGCGGCCGCGGTCGCCGAAGGTGTAAAGCTGCTCCACATAGCCGACCGCGAGGCCGGTCTGCTGCTCGACCCAGCTGCGCAGGCCGATCTCGAAGGTGTGGTGGTCGAGCGGATCGAACGGGCCGGAGGGCAGGCCGGTCAGCGGCGCGCCGTGGCCCGCGGTGAGCGTCATCGGCTCGTCGCCGTCGACCGCGACGATCGCTGCCGTGAGGCCGACCTCGATCGCGGTGCGGCCGGTCATGCGCTCACTGGAGATCGAGCCGGAATGGAACGCCTTCCTCGGCGAGCGTGCCGCGGCCGATCGCGGCGACCGCGGCGATCATGCGGCCGTCGCGGCCGAGCAGCTCATCGGCGAAGCTGACGATGCGGCTGTTGGGGGCCGCGGTCGGCGAGGCGCGGCGGATCGCCCAGGCAATCTCCTGCTCGTCGCGCTCCGGCTGCAGCGCGCAGACCGAGACGAAAGCGGCCGCCGTCGAGCGGCTGATGCCCGCCCAGCAGTGCACCACCAGCGGCGCCGCACGGTCCCAGCCGCGCACGAACCGGAGCAGGTCCTCGACATGGGTCGCGTCGGGCGCGACGTGGCCGTCGCGCGGTTCGCTGATGTCGTGCACGCGCAGGAAAAGATGGTTGGGCTCGAGAACGCCCGGCGGCCGTTCGACGTGGTCCTCCATGCCGAGCAGGGTGACGACATGGCGCGCCCCGGTGGTCTGCACCGTGGAATAGAGCCGCGCGAAGGAGCAGACGTGGATCATGGGTTCCGATGATTGAGTTCGATTCTGGAGCCTGTCACCTATCCATCATACGCAAAGGTGGCGGGAATTTCACGCCGGCGCGATCTTTTCGAACCGCGCCAGAAACCGCTGCTCGGCGGTCGTCGCCGGCCACGGCGTCATATGGTCGCGTTCGACCGCGGGCGGCAGGACGGGACGCGGCCCGAAGAAGCGCCGCGCCTCGGCGGCCGAGAACCCGGCGAGTTCGGTCGCTTCCAAAAAGGCGGCGCCGCGATCGGCGGTCTTGATCATCTTGACGACCTCGGCCGGCAACTCCGGCGCGAGGCCGAAGCGGCGGTGGATCGCGCCGAGCAGGCGCTTCTCCACCACCTTGTAGGTGTCGCCGATCACCGCCTTGAACGGCGTGATCATGTCGCCGATCACGTATTCGGGCGCGTCGTGCAGCATCAGCGCGAGCGCGAGCCGGCGGTCGGGCTCGCCGAACCGGCGGCGCGCGACTTCGTCGACCAGGAGCGTGTGCTGCGCGACCGAGAAGATATGGGCGCCGGAGGTCTGGCCGTTCCAGCGCGCCACGCGCGCGAGCCCGTGCGCGATGTCCTCGATCTCGATGTCGAGCGGCGAGGGGTCGAGCAGGTCGAGCCGGCGCCCCGAAAGCATGCGCTGCCAGGCGCGCTGCAGCCGCGCCGGCGCGCGCCCGCGCGTCATGGCGGATCGATCCAGCCCATCATGCTCCCGCCATAGCGCAAGGATGGCTGCGCGGACAAGCGCCCTAACCCGGCGCGAGCGCCGCCCGCGCCTGGCGCGCCCGCCAGAACGGCGAGGCCGGCCAGCGCCGCTCGAGGCCGTAGAAATGGCTCCGCGTCGCGCAATAGCGGCCGAAGCGGGCCGACTGATCGCCACGGTAGCCGGCGAGCGCGGTCGGGCTGCCGTGCCGCGCCGCCGCGATCGCGTCGGCCGCCGCGAGCCCGTCCGTCAGCGCCTTGTGGATTCCCTGCGAGGAGATCGGATCATAGGCGCAGGCGGCGTCGCCGACCGCGAGCCAGCCGTCGCCGGCGGTCGGCTCGAGCATGAAGGACGGCGCCGCGCAGGCGATCGGCGCATCGGAGGGCGGGCGGCACTCGGAAACTTGCGCCGCGATGTGCCGCGTCGTGGCGAGCGCGGCAAGAAAGGGCTTGCGCGCGCGCAAACCCGCCCGCTTGATGAAGTCGGTCTCGCCCGCGAAGGCGACCGCGACCCGCCGGTTCGGCAGCTTGGCTGCATACCACCAGCCGTCGGGCGCGGCCTCGAGCAGGGTGAGCTGCGACATCTCGGTCGCTGCCGGGAGCGTGAAGAACGCGATCACGCAGAGAAGGTCGTCGAGTGTGCGCCGTCGTGCGCCCAGGCGGCGGGCGACGGCGGAGCGGACGCCGGTCGCGTCGACCACGAAGTGCGCGGCGACCAGCTGTCTTGCGCCGCCCTCGCGTGCGACGGTGAGCCGGATACCGGCGCTGCCGCGCGCGCAGGCTTCGAGGCGGGTCCGCAGCCAGATCTCCGTCCCGCGCTCCGCCGCCTGGCCGGCGAGCCAGGCGTCGAAGCGCGCGCGATCGAGATGCCAGCCGGGCCCGAGCGGATTGAACAGCGAGTCGTTGTAGCCGAGCGTCGCGGAGCCCCAGGCCGAGCAGCTGCCGAGGCACCGCTGGTGGCCCTCGGCGACGAATGCGCTCCACACGCCGAGCCGCTCCAGGAGGCGCGCCGTGATCGGCGGAATGCTCTCGCCGATGCGGACCGCGCGATAGTCGGTCGCCTCGACCAGCAGGACCCGCCGCACGCCATCTTGCGCGAGCGCAATCGCGGTCGCGCATCCGGCCGGCCCGCCGCCCACGATGGCGACGTCGAACAACGCGGCGGTGGCGCCGTCCGACGTGATGCGCATGCGCTCGCTGTCCATGGCCGGCCGCCCGAAAGGGCGCTACGCGGTCGGCGTGGCGCGCGAAATCGCATCCTGGTTGCGCTCGATCTCCACCAATTGCGGATCGGCGCCGGGCGCGACGTTGAGGATGAACCCGACGTCCTTCCAGTTGGTGACCATCTGCAGGTCCTCGAACACGTGGTTCGGGTCGGGATCGTCGGGCGTGAGCCTGGTCCACGGAAGCTGCTGCGCCGGGTTGGCGGCGGGGAAGACCGAATAGGGCCGCTGCGCCGGCCACCACCAGTAGGTCTCATTGCCGATCGGCTGGATCGAGCATTCGTTGAAGTCGGCCTGCCACGGCTGCGCCATGTACTTGGTGATGTCGCCCGGCTCGACGCCGGCGCTGTAGTCGTTGTCGGCGCCGTTGGTCAGCGTCAAACCGGTGGTGAGTGGCTTGTGACGGATGCGGAACGCGTCCGACAGTGCGGGTTTCGCCGGGAGCGGCCGATAGATCGTCGGGTTGCGGCTGATCCAGGTCATCTCGATGCCGGGGCAGAACGCGCCGCCGACGCAGTTCTGCAGGCTCGCGCGGTCGAGCGCGACGCCTTCGCCGGCGGGCGGCGCCGCCTCCGAGACCTGACCGTTCGCGAACTGGCTCAGCATGAAAAATTGCGTCGCGGTCAGGCTGAGATAATTCGAGACCTCGAAGCTGCTGAGCGGATTGTCGCCCGCGAGGTAGGGCATCAGGTCGGGCGTGTTGACGTCGCTCGGGCTGCGCAGGAACCGCGTCACCCGGCTGCCGAACTGGCCCGAGGTGTAGGTCGGCAGCTTGGCGTGAGCACTGCGGCCGCTGCCGAGGATCGCGACATATTGGTAGAGGTTCGGCCGCCCGAGCAGCGGCGCGATGTCGCCGGGGTGGCTCGGCTGGAAGTCCGGCTGGAACTGGCCGTTGCGAAAGAGCGCCGGGTTCAGCCCGAACGCGCGCACGAACAGGTCGTACATCGTGTCGTACATGCTCACGACGTTGACGATCTCGGGCGCGAATTTGGGCGGGCCGCACAGCACCCAGGACGGCACGTCGACTGCGACCTTGCTGCCGTCCTCGAGCACGAGCGCGCCGCTGACCGGACCGTCGGACGCGTCGTCGAACCATCCGGAATTGTTGGCGTAGTCGCCGATCTGCGCCGGCACGTCGGTCGTGCCGGAGCTGCCCTCGCCGCCGAGCACGATCAGGTTGGCCTCGCCGTCGGTGAGGATGCGGCCGAGCGTCGTGATGTCGAACGGCTGCAGGCCCAGCGACGGCACGGAAAAATCGGCCGGCTTGCCGTTCGGTCCGGTCACGATCCGCGCGCCCGGATCGAGCATGAGCTTGCGGCGGACCGGGTCGTTGATCGTGCCCGGGTCGGACGTGGCGCCGAGTTTCGCGTTCGCGCGCAATGGATTGTAGGGCAGGCTCTTGTTGGCGCCGCCCGGATTGGCGGCGTTGTTCTTGAGATAGCCGGCGTCGCCCGCTTGGGCCGAGCCGGTGAGCTGCTGGAACTCGAACCACGCCGCCTTCTTGTTGGCGAGATAGACGGTCCATTCGATGCCGGTGACCGTCTTGCCGCCCACCCGGGTCATGCCGACCTGCACGCGCGTGCCGGGGTCGGCCGGATTGGTGTCGTCATAAGCATAGACGCGAAAGCGCGCCGCCTGCTTCTTCACGGCGCCGGCGCGGTCGTGAAACAGGCTCTGCGGCGGCACGCCGGGCCCGCTGTAGATCGGGCTGCCGGTCGCGGGATCGAGCGGCAATCCGCCCGGGGTTTCGGGGGCGAGATAATATTCGGCGCTGTTGCCGAGGCGCGCGACGCCGATCGCCGGATGAATCTTGTAGACTGTCGCCATGGCTGCCTGCCTCCCTGGGTTCGCGTTATGTGCGCGTTAGGGTTGTAGGAGGCGTAGGGAATCAAACATCGGCAAATAAGGCGAGGTAATATTTCACATCCGGGCTCGATCGCCGTCGCCGCAAGGCGCGCTCCGGACCAGCCGATGACGGATCGATAGGTCAGTGCGTCGGCGCGCGCTCGGGATGCCGGAAGCACGTCACCAGATGGTCGTTGACCATGCCGGTTGCCTGCATGAAGGCGTAGACGATCGTCGGCCCGCAGAACTTGAAACCCCGCCGCGCCAGCTCCTTCGACATCGCGCGCGACAGCGGCGTCTCGGCGGGAATCTGGCCGCGGGTGCGGAAATTGTTGATCTTCGGCGCGCCGTCGAGGAAATCCCACAGCAGCTTGGCGAATCCGGGGCCTTTCTCCATCACGTCGAGATAGGCGCGCGCCGAGGCGACCGCGCCCTCGATCTTGGCGCGGTTGCGCACGATGCCCGCATCCCGCATCAGCGCTTCGGTCTTGCGCTTGCCGTAGCGGGCGATCGTCGCCGGCTCGAAGCCGTCAAACGCGCGGCGGAAATTGTCGCGTTTGCGCAGGATGGTGATCCACGACAGCCCGGCCTGGAAGCCGTCGAGCATGAGCTTTTCGTAGAGCGCGCGATCGTCGTATTCGGGCACGCCCCATTCGGTGTCGTGATAGGCGACATAGAGCGGATCTTCGCCCGGCCAGGCACAGCGCGCGAGCCCGTCGGCGTGGAGGAGGGCGGGTTTCATCGCGGCCGTCACCCCGTCTCGCCCGGCCAGGCGAACCTGGCCCAGTCCGGCTTGACGAGCCGCAAGGTGGCGCTGCCCGCGACGAGCGGGCTGCCGGCCGCGAGCGCGTCGGCGGCGCGGTCGAGCCGCAGCAGCGCGAGGGCGCGCGCTTGCGTCCGCGAGCCGAAAATGCCGACCGGCTTGTCGGCCGCCGTCACTGGCGCGCCGGGATCCGGCGCGAAGCCGTCGTAGGCGACCGGCACCACGCGGTTGCGCGCCGTGCCGCGGTGCTCCATGCGCGAGACCACCTCCTGGCCGACATAGCAGCCCTTGGCAAAATCGACGCCGTTGAGCTGGTCCATGTCGGTCTCGTGCGGAAAGGCATCGCCATAGGTGAAGTCGAGCCCGCCGCGCGGCACGCCGAGCGCGATGCGATGCGCCTCGTACTCGGCCGCGTCGACCAGCGTGGCGCCGAGATCGGCGGCGGCCTCGGCGGCGAGATGCGGCGGCAGCATGATGCGCCGGCCGAGCGCGGGCAGGCGCGGGTCGTCATAGACGAGGCCATAGTCGGTATCGCCGGTGCCGTCCCAGGCCGCCATCACGCCCAGCACCTCGGAGAGATCCTCGCAGATCACGGCGGCGCGCAGCTTGTAGAAGTTGAGCTTGTCGACCAGCGTGGTCGCGAGCGCGCGCGGGCAGTCGATGAAGAAGCCGCCGCCGTCCGCGGCCGGCGCCTCGGCCACGATGCCGTCCGCCACGATCTTGCCCTGTGGGGTGAGCAGCGCCGCAAAGCACGCGTTTTGCGGCGTCACCTTGCCGATGTCGGCCGTGAGCAGCCCGTTGAGAAAGCCCCGCGCGGGGTCGCCGACCACCTTGACGACGCCGCGATCGGGAAGCAGTGCAACCTTCATGGACCGCATGACCCTTGTGTTTCCGTGCCGGCGAACGTAAGGCGCTCTGGCGCGCGTCTCAAGGGCAATGGTTCGATGGCTGGCAGCTATGATCTGATCATCCGGGGCGGAATCGTCGTCAATCAGGACGGGGAGGGGCGCCGCGACATCGGCGTCGCGGCCGGCCGCATCGTGGCGATCGGCGATCTCGCCGGCGCCTCGGCCGGCGCGGCGATCGAGGCCGCCGGGCTGCACGTGCTGCCGGGCGTCATCGACACCCAGGTGCATTTCCGCGAGCCGGGCCTCACCCACAAGGAGGATCTGGAGACCGGCTCGCGCTCCGCCGTGCTCGGCGGCGTCACGGCGGTGTTCGAGATGCCGAACACCAATCCGCTCACCACCAGCGCCGAAACGCTCGCCGACAAGGTCGCGCGCGGGCATCACCGGATGCATTGCGATTTCGCCTTCTATGTCGGCGGTACGCGCGAGAATACGAAGGAGCTGGCCGAGCTCGAGCGCCTGCCGGGCGCGGCCGGCATCAAGGTGTTCATGGGCTCCTCGACCGGCTCGCTTCTGGTCGAGGACGACGACGGCGTGCGCGATATCCTCAAGCGCATCCGCCGCCGCGCGGCGTTTCATTCCGAGGACGAATTTCGCCTGCGCGCGCGCGCCGGCGAGCGCGTCGCGGGCGATCCGCGCTCGCATCCGGTCTGGCGCGACGAGATCACGGCGCTGCAGTGCACCCAGCGCCTGGTCGCGCTCGCGCGGGAGACCGGGCGGCGCATCCACGTGCTGCATGTGACGACCGCGCAGGAGATGGAGTTTCTGGCCGGCCACAAGGATGTCGCCTCGGTCGAGGTGACGCCGCATCATCTCACGCTCGCGGCGCCCGACTGCTACGAGCGGCTCGGCACGCTCGCCCAGATGAACCCGCCGGTGCGCGACGCGGCGCATCGCGCGGCGCTGTGGCGCGGGCTCGATCAGGGCGTGGTCGACGTGCTCGGCTCCGACCACGCGCCGCACACCCGCGACGAGAAGGCAAAACCCTATCCGGCAAGCCCGTCCGGCATGACCGGCGTGCAGACGCTGGTGCCGCTGATGCTCGACCACGTCAATGCGGGCAAGCTCACGCTCGCCCGCTTGGTCGATCTCACCAGCGCCGGGCCGCAGCGGCTGTTCGGCATCGCCCGGAAGGGCCGCATCGCGGTCGGCTACGATGCTGACTTCACCGTCGTCGACCTGAAGCGGCGTGCCGCCATCCGCAACGCGGATGTCGGCTCGCGCGCCGGCTGGACGCCCTATGACGGCGTCACCGTCACGGGCTGGCCGGTCGGCACCATCGTGCGCGGCGAGCGGGTGATGTGGGAGGGCGAGATCGTCACGCCGGGCCGCGGCGAGGCGATCAGGTTCGGCGAGGCGTTGTAGGCGCAAGCGAGACTGCACCTATCATCTTCAACCAAGGCATGAAGACTTCCGGCTAAGTGCGATTTTGGCGTCGCTTGCAAATAACAGGGATCTACAGGCGATTTACAGGGAACGGCGTTGCGCGCTTTTTGCCTTTCGGGGTCCGCGGTCTCGGAGCTTACCCGGGGCCGTAAGCAGTCCGGCGATCGACCTCTCCCAAAACAAAAAAGCGCCCGCGAGGGCGCACAGAACCGAGGCTAGAATTAAAGCATCGCAGACCACGGCTCCGGGCGCAAGCGCGCGAATGAGTTTTCCTCACTATTCATCATTCATCGAAGCCACGACGCTTCAGCCGGATCCGTGAGGAGCGAGCCCACTCAATCCCCCGCGACGAAGAACCGCCAGGCGCCGTCGATGCCGATGCCGACCCGGTAGAAGTTGTAGGCGCCGTCGTCGAGCATGGCCTTGTAGTCGGCGCCGGTGACAAGCCGGAAGAGCTCGACCTTCTGCTCCGGGGTGAGCGCCTTGAGCGGCACGCGGGCGAAATAGGGCCACAGATACATCTCCTGCGGCGTGCCCTCGTCGACGTGGACGAAGGGCGTCTCCAGCACGCCGATCAGCGTCGCGAGGATCTCGACGCCGCCGGAGTCCGGAAAATTCGACCGCCAATAGAGCATCGGCTCCTTGTCGTCGCCGAGCGAGAAGATCGGCATCGTCTCGTTCGCCTGCATCACGGCGAGCAGCGCGTCGAGCTTGCCGGTGCGCGCCGCCGCGAGGATGCGCGCGCGCGTTTGCGCGACCGGAGGCGGCAGGCGCGCGAGGTCGGTGATGATCTCGGGATGCGCCGGCGGCGGCGCGGGCGCGTCCGCGGTCGGTGCCGTCGGCGCGGCTTGCGCGTTGAACGAGGGCGGCGTGCCGCCGATCGGCGGAATGTCCTTTTCGGTGATGCCCGCGTTCGGCCGCACGATCTCGGTGTGCACCCGGACTTGGGCGCGCAAATCGGCGACGACGGCGATCGGTATCGTCGCAGCCAGCAGCGTGAGGAAGAGGCGTCGCATGGCACCGCCGGGATCGCGCGAGCGAATCACACGGGCAGCTTGTCACCGCGTGCTGCGCCACGCAATCCGGCCGGATCGGCGCGGCGGCTTACTGGCGGGAGGATTCGATCGAGAATTCGCCGTTGGCGATGCGGGTCGACAGGCCTTCGGCGAAGCGGGCGGTGGCGTCCTCGCCGTAGGTGGTGACGAGCTCGCTCAGGGCCGCAAAGAGGCAGGCCTGTGCCATGCAGTCGGGCTCGATGCCGTCGAGCCGGGCTTCCGCCCAGACCTCGTGCAGATAGCTGATCGCCGCCTGTTTCTGCTCGTGCTCCGGTACCGGCCCACGAGCGGGCGGCATGCGCATGACGATCGCCATGTTTTGAACCCACAAGCGCGGCGTGAATGCCGCATGTCCCTTATGGGCAATTTTCCTAGCACGGGCCTGCGCCACGCATAGGCACTACCTTTAGGAAAGGTTAATGGCGGGCGCGAGTGTCAGTTGGCGTAGCGCGCCGTGACCTCGCGCGAGATCTTCTCGCCTTCGTCGAGATAGCGGCGGATCGCAAGATCGGCCGCCGGCGTGCAGCTGTGATAGACCTGCTGAAAGCCGCGGTAGCCGCGGTTGAAGCTGGCCATCATGTGCGAGCGCCGCGGGGTGCCGGCCGGCGCCTCGGCATCGAGCAGCGCCTGCATCTGGTTGCGCCACTTCGGCCCGTCGGTGGGGCTGCAGAGGGGGCGCAGGTAGTGCAGCCCGCCGAGAATCTCGGAGAGCCGCAGCAGGTCGTTGTCGAACGGCGCATCGCCCTCGGCGGCGCGTGCCGGGGCGGCGAGCGCGCCCGCGATCAGGGCGACGATGAGGCTGTGTTTGAGCATGGCTGACCAGATAGGCCGCCGCCGCCGCGATGGCAAGCGCCGGACGAACTTTAGCCGGCCGCGGCGAGCGCCAACGCGGCC
>Ga0335081_10007560_pt1 | contig 17376 bp, 15 predicted proteins | sample Lox_Sample_35_FD_206713 | JGI IMG/M metagenome (GOLD analysis project Ga0335081, IMG submission 206713) | Soil microbial communities from Loxahatchee National Wildlife Refuge, Florida, United States - Lox_Sample_3.5 | ecosystem: Environmental > Terrestrial > Soil > Wetlands | place: USA... | reverse complement strand
CGTCATTTTCAGCGTCGAAAGGTCCACCACGCCGACGTAATTGTCCGGCGTCGCGCCGAGGTACGCCTTCGAGCCGTCGGAGGAAACCAGGATCCCCGCGATTCCCGTGCCCACCTTGATGCTCTTAATCTCCTTGCGCGACGCCACGTCGATCACCACCAGATTTCCCGTGGTGACATCCGAAATCAGCGCGCGTTTCCCGTCCGGCGTGAATTTCAGCCGGTTCGACCGCTTCGATTCCACCGCAAACGTATCCGTCACTTTTCGCGCCGCGATATCGATCACCGACACCGTCCCGTCGCCCGCGTTCGCCGCCCACAGTTCCTTGCCGTCGGGCGAAACGTCGAAGCCCTCCGACCCGCGCCCCACCTTCACCACGCTCTGATGCCAGTCCGCCGGATTTCCGCTGTGCTCGAAAATCGAGATGGTCCCCGAGCCGATATTCGAAGTGAAAATCATCCGCCCGTCGCGGCTGAGCTCGATCATGTGCGTTCCATCCTGCCCGGTGCCCAGGATCCAGTCCACGCGATTGGTCGCTGGATCGTACGTGCCGATGGTCTTGCTGCCTTCGCACGTGAAATACACCTTGCCCTCCGCCGCGAAAAGGCCGTGCGGCCGCGTCTCCGGCGACAGGTCCACGCGATGCACCTCCTGGTAGGTCTTCAGGTCGATCACCGAAAGCGTGTGGCCGGGCGCCTGCCCCGTTCCATAGTTGCTCGCGACGGCGTACCTGCCGTCGGTAGTCGAGACCACTTCATGCGGGCCGTCGCCGGTGGGTCCACGGCCGAGCACCTTCCCGCTCGCCGGATCGACCACGGCGACATTGCCTTCCTTATTGAGCACCAGCAGTTGCGCGGCCGCGCTCGAAGCCAGCGCCAGCGCCAGGAATTTCGCCCGATTCATGCCATCCCTCCTTCGTACATTCCTAACGAGCTTCGCACAACGGCGCTGTAAACGCACCGGCGGGTCCGCGAATCGGACGCTTTTCGGTGTAAGTCATTGAAAATTCGTGCATTCATCACAGCGCTTGCGTCGCCAGAGCAAAGCAAAGGGATGTAAGTGATTGTCAAATAATGTAATTCATGCCTTTATGGTATTGCCCGAAACGGGGCGACCTCTCTAGGATCAAATGTAAGGCGTGTTACGCCTGCGTTTGTAGCTACGTTCGAAGTGTATGCGAGAGGGAATCGCTATGCGAACAATAGATGCGGTGAGAACGCGCGGGCTGTTGCTCGGCGCTTTCATGGGAATTTGCGGTGTCGCGATGGCGGCGGATGTCACAAGCCACGGGCCTGTAACGTTCACCAAAGATATCGCTCCGATCCTCCAGGATAAGTGCCAGGATTGTCACAGGTCCGGCGGCATGGCTCCCATGCCGTTGATCACTTATCAGGAAGCCCGCCCTTGGGCGAAGTCGATCAAGGAGCGCGTCGTCCAGCGCCAGATGCCGCCATGGTTCATCGACAAGAATGTCGGCATCCAGCATTTCAAGAACGACGTTTCGCTCAGTGACCAGCAGATCGCCACCATCGCCAAGTGGGTGGACAGCGGCGCGCCGATGGGCAATCCCAAGGACATGCCGCCGCCCAAGAAATTCGATGATGAGGGCGGCTGGAAGCTCGCCAAGATCTTCGGCCGCGAGCCTGACATGGTGATCGAAGGGCCCGATTACACGATGCCGGCTCATGGGCAGGATCAGTGGTGGCGTCCGACGACCAACGTCAATCTTTCGGAGCCGCGCTGGGTCCAGGCGGTGGAAATGCAGCCCTCGACGCAGCTCGCCCGCCGGATGTTCCATCACGTTCTCGCCAACCTGTATCAGGACGAGACCAACGCACCCTCGCCGCTGGTGAAGGTGGATCTGGGGCGCAACGGCAGCAATTTCGGCGCGGGCGGCGCCGGAGCCGGACTGCTGATGGAATGGGCCATCGGCAAGAACTATGACATTTACAATCCGGGAACCGGCAAGCTTCTCATGCCGGGCGCCCAAATCCGCTGGGAATACCACGTCCACGCCTCGGGCGAGGAGATCACTGGTCATCCCAAGCTGGCTGTGTACTTCTACCCGAAAGGCGAGACGCCGAAGCACCGGACGTATCTGACACTGTTCGGATCGACGGGCAACGGACGCTCGGCGACGCTCGACATTCCGCCGAATTCGGTCGCGGAAGCCGAGGGTTACCACGTGCTGCGCGCTGCGGCCGTCCTCGAAAATTTCCAGCCGCACATGCATCTGCGCGGCAAAGCCATGATGATCCAGGCGATCCTGCCCACCGGCCAGGTGGAAACGCTCAGCTACGTGGATCATTTCAATTTCAACTGGATGACCAACTACATCTACGCCGATGACACGGCTCCCGTGCTTCCCAAGGGGACCGTCATTCACGTCAAGGCGTGGTACGACAACACGCGCGCCAATCCCAATAATCCGGATCCGGATCAATGGGTCGGCTATGGCGACCGGACGGTCGACGAAATGGGCCACGCCTGGGTCAACGTCATGTACATCACCGACGAAGAGTACAAGGAGTGGGCGGCGACTCACCGGCAGTCGGAAGCGCCGCGCGGCGCCACGCAGCAGCAGTAATCGCGGATCTCATACACGCGGCTCGCGGGTCAATCGGCTCGCGAGCCGTGTTGTGCACTCACCACCCCCGGCCTCACGGCCAGGGGTCTCACTTTTCACCCACAGGCTGACGATCGCGCCTCCCTCCGGATTGATGTGTTCTTTTCGTCAACGAAAAGCGGCTAGTCGATGAATTCCAGTTCCGGTGTGTGCCCCAATGTCCCGAACGCGCGCCCGTGCTCCCCTTCCAATCGCGAGGCGATAAACGCATCCGCGATTCCGGCCGGGCTGAAGCGGAGCATTAATGAGCCCTGGAGCGCCAACGCCAGCCGCTCGGTGAACCTCCGCGCCTGCGGCTCCTCGACCGTCCGGCCGATTCGATCCGCGTAATGCGAGATCCGGCGATCCCCAGCCAGGTGAATCTCCTCCATCAGCCGGTTGAGCGTTTCGGGTTCCTTGGCGACCGTCCGCAGCACGTCCAGCGCGATCACGTTCCCCGAGCCTTCCCAGATCGAATTGAGCGGCGCTTCCCGGTACAACCGCGGCAGGATCGATTCCTCGACGAATCCGTTGCCGCCCAGGCATTCGAGCGCCTCGGCGACGAACACCGGCGAGCGCTTGGACAGCCAGTATTTCCCCATTGCGACCGCCAGCCGTGCGAACGCGCGATCGTTTTCATCGAAGGCGCGCGCCACACGCGCGAGCAGCAGCGTCGCGGCTTCGCTCTCGATCGCGAGGTCCGCCAGAACGTTGCGCATCAGTGGCTGATCGATCAGCAGCTTTCCGAATGCGCGACGGTGCCGGGCGTGGTGCAGCGCCTGTTCGAGCGCCGCGCGCATCAGCGACGCCGCGCCCATCATGCAGTCCAGGCGCGTGTGATGCACCATCTCGATGATGGTCGCCACGCCGCGGCCCTCCTCGCCGATGCGCACCGCCCAGGCGCCGTCGAACTCGACCTCGCTCGACGCATTCGAGCGGTTGCCCAGTTTCTGCTTCAGCCGCTGCAAGTGAAACGCGTTGCGCTTGCCTTCCGGCGTCCAGCGCGGGAGGAAAAAGCAGGAAAGCCCTGCCGGCGCCTGCGCCAGAACCAGAAAGGCATCGCACATCGGCGCTGAGCAGAACCACTTGTGCCCGTGAATCGAGTATTCCTCGCCCGAGAGCCGCTCCGCGCGCGTGGTGTTGGCGCGCACGTCCGATCCGCCCTGTTTCTCGGTCATCGCCATGCCGAACAGCGCGCCGGATTTCTCCGCGGCCGGTGCGAATCGCGGGTCGTATTCGGAAGAGAAGATGCGCGGCAGCCATTCCGCCGCAAGCGCCGGATGATGCCGAAGCACCGGGACCGAGGAGTAGGTCATCGAGATCGGGCATAGATGGCCGGCCTCGTTTTGAGAGGCGATCATCGCCAGCGCGGCGCGAGCGACATGCGCTCCGGGACGCGGCTCGGACCAGGGCAGCGAGTGAACCCGGTGCTCCACGGCGAGCCGCATCAGGTTGTGCCACGCCGGATGAAACTCGACCTCGTCGCGCCGGTTCCCATAGCGATCGTGTGTGCGCAGCACCGGTGGATTTTCGTTCGCCTGTGCGCCCCATTCGATCGCTTCCGCGCTGCCGGTTCTGCGGGCGAACGCGTCGATGTCGGCGCACGCCCATCCCGCCCCTTCGCGCGCGACCGCCTCGCGCAGCGCGCGGTCGCTCGCAAACGGATTGTAGTCCGCCAGCGGCGGCGGTTGATTGAAAACCTCGTGATTCAATTTATTGAACGGGCTTCCGATGCAGAGGCCGCGCCTGCGACTGGCCGTGATCCATGAACAACTGCTCGGCCTGCTGTTCGGAGATGGTCAGAGTCATCTGCGCGGTCGCCCCGTTAGTGCTGAACGTTGCCGCGTTGGCAAGCGTCCCGGCAGACTGGTTGTTCGATGACAGCATGCTCACAAAGAATTGCAGCACGTTCACCAGCGCCTGCGCGTTTTGATTCGAGGTGGTGACCGCGCTGCCCGTGACCGTGATCGAACTGGGGCCGAAGTTGATCCCTCCCGAAGCCGCTGTGACTGACTGGAACAAATTGGTCTGCGACGCATTCCCCAGATTGCCGGGCAGATTGCCGTTCAGAAAATCGGAAAGCGGCGTCTGGGTGACGAACCATGCCGAGTTCGCCAGGCTGGCGCTCTGCGCTGCCGATGCGAGGCTGCCGGTGTACGTCGCCTTGGCGCTCCACCGGTCGAGCGCCGCGTCCACCGCGGCCACGCTGCCGATCACCGCCGTGGTGTTATCCGGAAACGCGAGCGCCATATTAGAGCTGTCGTTGGGACCGGTGATCACGCTGATGTTGTTGTACAGCGTCACCGACCCTCCGGCGGCGATCGCGGCCGAAGCCACCTGCGTGGGAACAAACGTCCCGCGGCCGAGGACCAGCGAGTTGTTCTGGCTCACCGGAGGCGCGCCGGTCGCCGCCAGAATCTGCGTCAGGTCCTTGGTCGGATCGAAGCCGGTCGCGGTGATGAACTGCACGAACCCGGCGTCGCCCGGCTGCATCTTCGAAAGCAGGTACAGCCCGAAAGGCGACTGCAGCGTCTGATCCATCTGAATTCCGCTGAGCACCGCCGCGTCGGGCATCACCAGGTTCAGCAGGACGGGATCAACCCCCGGAAGGGTCGCCGCGCCGGCGAGCGACGCAGCGCAAAAAACCACAGCCATGCGACGGGAAATCATGTTTGGACCTCGATCAGCTTTATTCTACGCTCTGAAGACGGACAGGCGCCGCGATTATTACAAACGTGAGGTCCAAAACAGACAGGGCGGGACCGAGGAAAAATCAGGCGACCCGGAGCCGAAGCCCCTGTCTGCCATAGGCGAGGCGTGCAGATCTCCTCACCGCTGACTTCCTCAGTTACCCGCCCTGGAGTCGCCGGGTCGGAGGGTCCGGCGACTGGCCGTTGCCCCCTCAAACGAGGGGCGAACTTAAAAATTACTGCGCGCCTCCGCCCGCTGCCACGGTGTGGCCCGATTGCGTCTCCGGAACCCACAGCCGCACTTCCACGCGCCGGTTCTGCTTGCGTCCATCGCGTGTATTATCGGCCGCGACGGGCGTCGCCCAACCTTCACCCAGCATGGTGATGTTGCGAACCGGAATCTTGTACTCCACCGTCAGGAAGCGCGCCACTGCTTCGGCCCGTTCCTGGCTCAACCGGTCGTTGTAAGCGGACGATCCGGTCTTGTCCGTGAAGCCCTCGATCTCGATCACGTAACGGTCCAAACCCTGGGCCTGCTTGGCGAGATCGGTCAACTGCTGCTTGGCGTCGTCGGCCAGACGGAACTGGTTGACGCGGAACAGGACCGTCTCCTGCTTCGTCATGTTGTATTTGTTCATGCCATCGATGGTGTGACCGAGCCGGTCGATACCATTCTGGGCGAACGTCCTGGCCCCGTCGGCCGCCTGCTGAGCTCCGTTGGCGGCCTGCTGCGCACCGTCAGCCTTCTGATCGGCCGCTTTCGCAGCGGCGTTGGCCTGGTCCGCCTTGTTATCGACGTCCGTCAGCTTTTCCTTGGTTTTGGACAAGTCGCGATCCAGGTCCTGGATTTCGGTGCCCTGGCTCGCGATCTGCTTATCCTCTTCCGCGTTCTTCGCCTCCGCGGCTGACACGCGCTGTTCCACCGGAGCGACAGTTTTGGTGACATATTTCTTGGTCGCGCAGCCCGTCGCCAACAGGCTGAGGGCCACCGCGCCGGACAACATTGTGATTTTCATCGTACATCCCCTTTCGGTCTCGCTAGATCAACTATTTACGCGGTGCCGTGCACTGGATGGATCCGACTTCGCCGCCACCGACTTTGTTTTTGTTTCTGCCTCTTTAGCGCACTTTCACATCAATTTTGACCGGTCTCAGGGCCGGCGTGCACCAGTGTCGAGCTTCTGGACAGCCGTCCCCTGAGGCCGATCGCCCGCGGGAGCAACCACGGGAAAACCGCTCAAAAATTCTAGCCCGGTACTTTCTTCTGAACCAGAATCGGAAAGTTTTTCACGTTATCGGCGCTAACCGCCTGATTCTTTTGAGCAACCGGACTCACGACGGGTAGAAAAGCACGTCCCTTACCACCACATTCAGCGAAACGTTGGCTGTACTTACGATTTCTGACATAATGGGCGTCGAATGATCCGAGTATTAGTAGCCGACGACCATCCTCTTTTGCGGAGCGGTCTGAAACACGTTTTGTCGCAGGAGCCCGATCTGCTGCTCGCCGGGGAAGCCGAGGATTCCGAGCAGGTGCTGGCGCGCCTGGCCGAACCGGGCTGGGACGTGGTGATCCTGGACATCACCATGCCCGGACGCGGCGGACTAGAGTGCCTGCGCGAAATCCGGCGCTTGCATCCCGAAGTTCCCGTGCTGGTGTTGAGCATGCATCCGGAGGAGCAATTCGCAGTGCGCGCCATCAAGTCCGGCGCGAGCGGTTATCTGAACAAGACCAACGCGGCGAACGAAGTGGTAAGCGCCATCCGCAAAATCGTGACCGGCAAAAAATATGTGAGTGCCAATCTTGCGGAAATGCTCGCCAATGCGCTCGACTCCGACACGGATCGCGCGCCGCACGAATCGCTCTCCGACCGTGAATTCCAGGTGATGTGCAAGATCGCGTCGGGGAAAACCGTGTCGCAGATCGCCGCGGAGATCACCTTGAGCGTGAAGACGGTGAGCACCTACCGCGCGCGAGTGCTCGAAAAGATGAGTATGCGCAACAACGCCGAGCTTACCCGCTACGCGATCCAACGGAATTTGGTGAATTAGGAGCTTGTCGAAAAGCTCTTATCGACCCCGAAAGTCACAGGCTTCGGCCTGTTCGGGAATTCTTCAACAAACCGCTTCCAACTCCACGCTGGCCGCATAGCGGGCGCAGCGGGCCAGCGCGCGCGATTTGAATAGCCGGAATTGATTGGGCGTAAGACTCATTTCCGCGCAAATCTGTTCCGGACGTTGTTCCTGGATATAAAAACGAACCAGAATTTCGCGATCGCGGCGGCGGAGCGAGGCCAAAACGTAGCGAATTCCCCGCTCGCGCTCCCCGCTCGCGGCGCGCTGTTCGGGCGAGGGGTCGGGCGACGGCGCAACCTCCGGATTCGGCACAAAACGCCGGCGATAATCGATGTTTCCGCGAATGTGCGCCGCCGCGCGGCGCCGGGCGACGGTGCGCACGAAGCCCCTGAGCCGTTCCGGATTGCGCAGCTCTCCGCGCAGAATTGCCTCAATCACGATCAGCAGAATTTCGTGTAAATCGTCCTGGTAGGATTCCACCACGTGCGACAAGTTCGCACGCACCACACCCGAGATCAGCGTGTACAAATCCTCTACGCCGCTGGCGTCCTGCTGCTGGATTTTGCCGACCACGCCGACCCAATCCGAAATCATTTCCATCCGCCCAGCTTCGCCCAGCCCCCGTTCGTTCTAGTCTACGCCGAAGGGTTCTGACAATATGCCAGCGATAATCCCATTAATCCGTAGGAAATTGTCTCGAAATCAATACCACGCCGCTGAGGTAGCGGATCCCTTACAATTTTAGAAAAGATCATGCCATTTCCCATTCATCGCAAGCGCCGGCTGCGCGTATCCGAGCCGATGCGTCGGCTGGTGCGCGAGACGCGCCTCGACCCGTCGCAATTCATTTTGCCCCTGTTCACCTGTCCCGGCGAGGGAGTGCGGCGCGAGATCGGCTCGATGCCGGGAAATTTTCAGCTCTCCATCGATGAACTGGTGAAGGAGTGCGAACAGGCGCGCGCGCTGGGAATCGGCGGCGTGATCCTGTTCGGCATTCCTGAAAAAAAGGACGAATTCGCTTCGGAGGCATACGCGGACGAGGGGATCACGCAGCGCGCCGTGCGCGCGCTCAAACGCGGCGTTCCGAATCTGCTGGTGATCACCGACGTGTGCAACTGCGAATACACCAGCCACGGCCATTGCGGAAAGATCGTGGACGGCGATGTGGACAACGACGCGACGCTCGCGTGGCTGGCCGAGGCCGCGCTCTCACATGCGCGCGCCGGCGCCGATATCGTCGCGCCGTCGGACATGATGGACGGCCGCGTAGCGGCGATCCGGCATTCGCTCGACGCGCATGGGTTTTACAAAACGCCCATCCTTTCCTACGCGGCCAAGTACGCGAGCGTGTTCTACGGACCGTTCCGCGAGGCCGCCGAATCGACGCCCCAGTTCGGCGACCGGCGCAGCTACCAGATGGACCCGGCCAACGGCCGCGAGGCCATAGCCGAGATGGACCTGGACTTGGAAGAAGGCGCGGACATGCTGATGGTCAAGCCCGCGATGCCCTATCTCGACGTAATCCGCGCGGCGCGCGAGCGCTACCACGTTCCCATCGGCGCCTACCAGGTTTCGGGGGAGTTCAGCATGATCGTCGCGGCCGCGCAAAAGGGCTGGCTAGATCTGGACCGCGCCATGATGGAGTCGCTCATCTCCATCCGGCGCGCGGGAGCGGATTTCATGCTGACGTATTTCGCCAAAGACGCGGCGCGGGCGCTGGGGTGAGAGTATCTGAAGCGCGACGCACGCGCGTCGTGGGCCTGCTCGCGATCGCCTGCGTGGCGCTGATCCTTTTGCTCAATGGGAAACCCGCGTTCACCAGCGCGTCACGGCCGCCGCGGGGGATCTCCGATCCCGCGCTGGCAATCCAGATGGCCCGCAACCCGAAGGAGATCGACGCGATCCTGAGCGACGCTCCCAGCCCGGATCGCGAGGCGATGCGCATCAAGGTGTACATCGATTTCGCATTCATCCTCTGCGGCGCGGCGATGTCGATCGCACTGGCGCGCATGTTCGGGGGCAGGCTGGCGACGGCCGGGGCAGGATGCGGAATCACGGCAGCAATCGCGGACATTCTCGAAAATGCGGGTATGTTGCGAATCCTGGACATTCCGCTGGTGCAGACGAGGCAGCCGATGGTGGAAGCGATCCTGGTGCCGGCGTACTTCAAATGGGCGCTGGTCTCGATCGCGCTGGCGATCTTTGCCGCGCTGTTCCTGGGTTCCTTCGGATGGCTGCGGAAGGCGATCGGCGCGGCGCTGGGCGCTGCGGCCGCGCTCGGATTCTTGGGGCTGATCGAGAACGCTTTGCTGCTCGAGTCCGGAATCGCAATGAGCATCGGAGTAGCCCTGATGGTGTTTCTCGCGTGGCTGCGTGAAGTCCCAGCCGAGCCACGCGCGTAAGCAAGTGACCATTGCTAATGCCGGAAGTGCCGGATGCCGGTGAAGACCATCGTCAATCCCAGGCGGTCCGCCGCCGCGATCACCTCGTCATCGCGAACCGAGCCGCCGGGTTGAATCACCGCCGCGATTCCATGCTTGGCCGCTTCCTCGACGCCGTCGGCGAAAGGAAAATACGCGTCGGAGGCCATTACGGCTTGCTCCAGCGGCAGAATCGCCTTCATCGCCGCGACCTTCACCGCGTCCACGCGGCTCATCTGCCCTGCGCCACAACTGATCTCCTGGGTTCCGCGCGCGAAAACGATGGCATTCGACTTCACGTGTTTGGCGACTTTCCATCCGAATTCGAGCGCGGCCCATTCCGCTTCGGTTGGCGCGCGTTTGGTCTTCACCTGCGCATCGGCTCGGCGGAGGCGATGAACGTCGGGCGTTTGAGCCAGAAATCCTCCGCTGATCGACTTGACGATGGTTTCCTCCGGCGCCGCCGTGACGCGCAGCAGGCGCAGATTCCTTTTCGCCGTCAGAATACGCAGCGCGGCATCCGAATATCCCGGCGCGGCGATCGCTTCGATGAACCTTTTGGCGATCTCCGATGCGGTCTCTTCATCCACTTCGCGATTGAAGGCCAGCACGCCGCCGTAGGCCGAGACCGGATCGGCTTCGAACGCGCGGCGATAACTGTCGGCGAGCGACGCGCTTTCCGAGCAGCCGCAGGGATTGGTGTGCTTGATCACCGCCGCGGCGGGCGAATCGAATTCGCCGATCAACTGCCACGCCGCGTCGAGATCCACCAGGTTGTTGTAGGAAAGCTCCTTGCCATGAAGCTGTTCGGCGCCCGCGACGCCGGCCCCGCCGCTTGCATAGAGCGCCGCTGCCTGATGCGGATTTTCGCCGTAGCGCAGCGCGAAGCGCCGCGGCACGCGGACATCGAGCGTCGCCGCCAACGCGTCGCCCGACGGAGGAATTTCGGCGAGGCGCAGCGAAATAGCGCGATCGTACGCGGCGGTCGCCGAGAAGGCTTTTTTCGCCAGCCGCCAATGCGTGGCTTCGGAAAGCGAGGCGCCGTTCGATTCAAGCTCGGCCTGAATCTCGGGGTAATCGGCTGGCGACGTGACCACCGCGACATCCTGCCAGTTCTTGGCCGCCGCGCGGATCATGGTGGGACCGCCGATGTCGATGTTCTCGATCAGTTCTTCGAGCGGCGCGTCCTTTTTCGCGGCGGTTTTTTCGAAGGGGTACAGGTTGACGCAAACCAGATCGATTGCTGGAATTCCGTGCTGTTCGAGCGCGCGAATGTGCTGGGGATTCGAGCGCACCGCCAGGATTCCCGCGGCGATGCGCGGATGGATGGTTTTCACGCGGCCATCGAGCATCTCGGGAAATCCGGTAACCTCGGAGACCTCGCGCAGGGGCGCGATCCCAGCGTCCTTCAGGACGCGATAAGTTCCGCCGGTCGAGAGAATCTCGACGCCCAGGCGCGAAAGCGCGCGCGCGAAATCGGCGATGCCGGTCTTGTCGGTAACGCTCACCAGAGCGCGATGAATGTGGGCCATGAAGCTGCTATTTTCCCATGACCGCGACAGCTGCCAGATGGGTACCTATATGGCATCGCACTGCCTATGCGGATTAATTACGGTATGGTTAGCCTGCTTTTCGCGGGCCGTGCTAAGCGTGTTACCTCTGCACGTTTTACTGAACGATTCCCACACGGAAGGCGCCGGGAACATGGAGGAGATCGCGACCATGATCCGGGTGATCGCGCAAGGGAGCGGGGTGGACATCCTGGTCGACCCGGCGCAGAGGACCATGAGGTTCAACGGAACGCCAGATCAAATCAAGCTCGCGCAATGGATGTTTCCTCTCCTGGACGCGCCGAACACGGCCAGTACAGCGAAAAACGAATACGTGCTCCAGGGTGGAAACGATAATATCGTTCACCTGTACTACGTAAAGACGCCGGCGTCGACTCAGCAATTCCAGGAGCTCGCAACTGCGATTCGTACCGTCGCCGATATTCGTCGGGTGTTCACGTGCAACGCCGCGAAGGCGCTGGCGGCGCGCGGGACGCCGGACCAGATCGCACTGGCGGACTGGCTGGTCGGCGAGCTGGATCAATCCGGTCACACGGCGGCGGTGCATCAGTACCGGATGACTTCAGGGTTTGAGAGGGGCGAGAGCGATGTGCGTGTGTTTTATCTGTCGCACGCAGCCACGATGAAGGACTTCCAGCAGGTGGCGATCGCGATCCGCAACACCGCGAACGGAGAGTTTTCACCTACAACGAGCCGCGCGCGCTCATCGTTCGGGGCGACGCGGGGCAGATCCCGCTCGTTGGCTGGCTCGTGGACCAATTAGGGCGTGTTCACACTATCGTCCGGTTCCGCCCGTTGCACCCAAATGTTTGACCTCGATCTTTCTTGACGTTAGCGCCGCAGTTCCCAAGGAACCGGGCTGATTCAGCTTTGCCCCGGACTTACGCCCTGACGGCGTTCTGTGCAGCCGCAAACACATCGCGTGCGGACGTCGTACCCGCTACGTGCTCCGTACCCGCAATTCCGAGGTCCATCCTCCCCGCGTTAATGCTCTCAAACATTTCTTCGGCGGGTCCAGTGTGGCCCTTCGGGACGCCGAACTGCTCGAACGCTTCCGCCCACCCTGCACGCGGGACTGCAAAGGCTTTTACGTCGCGTTTCAGGACTTCACCCAATTGTTCCGCCACTTCATCCGCGCTTACCATCGAACCGAGCTCGATAACGCGATGCCCTGACCACGCCGGCCCGGTCAGAAGCTTTGCTACCTCTGCGCCGATGTCGTTTGTCGCGACCATTGTTGATTTCCGGTTTGTAGGATTGTAGAAGACCGGTAGTGTTCCGCCCTGGGCGGCCTGTAAGCCGAAAAGAAAGTTTTCGAAGAATCCTCCTGCGCGCACAAATGCGACCGGAGATGGCAGGCTGCGAAAACCTTGCTCCAAAAGTGATAAGGCGGTGATCATCCCCAGCCCGCTTGTTCTATTCGCGCCCATCGACGAGAGCGCTACCACCCGCGGGGGCACTACCTTGGTCAGCGCCTCGACATAGTTCGCAATCACGCCCTTTGCTTCTCTGTAATCGGGCGAGGGTGCCCATACAGCCGGCAACATTACAAACGCGCCCTCAACACCTTTGAGCGCTGCCGCTATGGCTGTCGCATCGTTCCAGTCTCCATCCACCAACTCCACGCCTTGGTCTGCCCACTTCGCCGCTTTCTCGTGATTGCGCACAAGTGCTCGCACCTGTTTGCCTTGCTTCAGCAGACGCCGCGCGGTAGCGCCCCCAGCTTTTCCAGTAATGCCCATGACTAAATACATGCTCGTTTTCTCCTTGTTGTTTCTTGCAGCGCTACCGTATCTGTCCTACACTACAGTCGAGTGCTCTTCGAGGTGAAAAGTTGCAAGCGAAAATGAAAGATTTTAGGGCCTGTTCACGTTACGCGCAGCGCTTCGACGATCAGAGCAAAGTTGAGGAAAGCCAGAAACACGACGTCGAGTTTTTCAAAACGTGAGAAGATTCGGCCGAAGCCTTTGAGCCTGGATGCATTCAACACAGGTCAGCCGCGGCAGGCCTCGCCAGTCTACGCCTACGAGACGCCTTATCGGGATTATGGACCCACCATTCGCGTTTTCTTTCTGAGCCACGTGGGGAGCGCTGAGGATCTGCAGAATGCAGCCACCCAGGTGAAAGCTCAGACCGGAATCCAGGTCGCGAACACGTGCGAGTCAGAGCGAGCGCTGGTCTTGCGTGGCAATCCGGATCAGATTGAACTCGCGGAACAACTGCTCAAAAAACTCCAGTAAGGTCTTAGGCGGCCGGACGCAGCAGTCCGATCCCCAGCGTGAGAACGCAGACGGCCAGAAGAATTGCGCCCACGTAAATCAGGCTGACGGTTCCATTGGGAGCCTGCGCGTCGGGTGGGCCCATGGAGATGAAAAATCCCATCGAAATCAGAATTGCCGAGAGCGGGATGCCGGCTCGGACAATCCAGATAAGCACGAACGGAAGCGTGGCGGAATCGGCGAGCATCTGCGAGATCAGCGATAACAGAACAATCACTCCCGCGTGAGCGTGGCCCGCGCGAAAAAAGTTCTGCCGGAGCGCATTGTCCATGTAGCCCGAGTTTCGGTTCATCAGCGACGTCAGCAGAAAGTAGCCGCCGTATTGGATAGTCGGGACGGTGATCAGGATGATGCCTGACATCAGCCGTGATGCGCTGGTCATTGTCGTCTCCTTGGGATCTCTCCTCGCGGCGTCAGTATAGCTCAAGACGGTCGAAGATCATCGATGATATGAAAATGGACTCCGTGTTTGACGCGCTGAAGTCGGTGCTCGCCAGGCAGGCGAAAACTCTGAACGTGAAGACGGACACGCGGTCCGCGTACACGCTGGTGACTAAATCGCCCTCGCCGTTTCCGCAACATAAAGGGCAGCCCATGTGGTTCGGAGAGGTGCGCCGGGGAAAGGCGTACGTGAGCTATCACCTGATGCCGCTGTATATGAACGACCCGCTGGTCGCGACCATTTCGCCGGCGCTCCACAAGAGAATGCAGGGCAAGACGTGCTTCAATTTTAAGAGCGTTCCGGAGCCGGAGCAGATCGCGGAACTCGATCGGCTGACGCGGGCGGCGGTGAAGGATTGGCGCGGGAAGAAGTGGCTGTGAGGCGGTTGTAATACGTGCTAAAGTGTTGATTTCGCCCCACGATGTCCGTGCAAATTTTCCTACAAGGAAAGCTCCTCGGAATCGAAGAGTTTCTTTTCGCGCCCGCCCCGGAAGACCACGACCAGGTCTTTACCGGACGCTCGCACTGGATCAGCCTGTTGAGCGAAGTACTGCCCCGAGCACTGCTCGCTGAGCTGGGACTGTCCAAGATTCTGCTGGGATCGAGCGGCGGTGGGCAGTTCCTGGTGGTTCTGCCGGAGGAATCGCGCGGCGCGGCCGAGGCATTCCTTGAAGCCGCGGCCAACGAAATCGCCCAGTTGAGCGATGGGTTGCTCAAATTGCTCTGGAGCGTCACGGAAAACCTGGGCGACTGGAGCGACGTGCGCCGACGCTTGACCGAGCAGATGGAGCATCGCCGCGGAACGCCGGGATTCGAGGCCGCGCCGGCTTCACCGGAGGGAAGCTCCCAGGCGTATTTCGCCGGGCAGCTCGGAATGAAGCTGCGCGACGCGGAGTCGGCGGGGTGGTCGCCGGAAACGCCGGGACGCATCCAGATTGGCGAAGGAAAACACGTGTGGAGTCTGGCGGGATCGTCGACCGAGGCGCTGCCGTTTGCGCGGCACGCGGCGCCGAGCGATGACGGGCGCGAACCGGCGTCAACCGCGACGCTCGCCGCGCGCGCGTCGGGGCTGAACACGTGGGGCGTGCTGCGCGGCGATGTCGATAACTTCGGCATCCGCATCCGCCGCGCACAGAATATCGAGGAGCACATCCAGCTTTCGGTGATGTACAAGCAGTTTTTCGCGGGCGAGCTGGAAGTGTTGTGCTCCATGCCCGAGTTCTGGCGCAAAGTGACGGTGATTTATTCGGGCGGCGACGATTTCGCGGTATATGGCGCATGGGACGCGCTGATTGCGCTGGCGCGCGAGATCGAGCGATTGTTTCACAGATTTGTCGAAGCGACGCTTCAGGAATTCGCCGGGCCGGAAGGGAAGACGATCAGCATGGCGCTGGCGCTCGCGCCGGCCGTGGACGCGTCGCTGGGCGCGGTGTTTGAAGAAGCGGGCGAGCGGCTGGAGATCGCCAAATCCGCGGACAAGGATTGCGTGTGGCTGCTGGGGCGGACGCTCGAATGGAAGCAGTTTTCCGAAGCCTCGGATTTGAAAGATTCTTTGATGCGCATGGTTTCGGATTTCGGCGTGTCGTCGCAATATTTGCGCGATCTGTGCGGGATTTACCGGGAAACGCAGTCGAAGATGTCGCGCCGCCAGGCGCGGCGCACCGGCGGCGAGCGGCCGTGGCGCTATCACCGGCGCATCCGCAGAATTCTTGGTGCGGCGCGCGACGGATCGCCCGGGCGCGGCGATTTTCAGAAAGCGCGGACGGCGCTGATCGCCGATCTGATCGGCCGCAGCGCGGTGACGGTGAAGTTGCGGCCCGCCGGTCGCGTGGCGCTAGAATGGGCGAGGCTGTCGGCGGAGTAGCGGCGAATGCGACATTATGGAGCGCGGTGGTAGCGGGAAGGAAATACAATGGATGACGCGGTAGAGAATCAGGTTCAGGACGAGGCTCCGCAGGAACCCGCGGCGCCGGCGGTGACCGCCGAAGCGTCGGCTCCGGAAGCCGAAAAGCCCAGGCCCGAAGCGGAAGCTCCCAAGCCCAGGCCGGAAGGTAAGCCACAGGGCCAAAAGCGCGAAGAAAAGCCGCGCGAGGAGAAGCCCCGTGAAGACCGGCGCCCGCAGCAGAATGAGCGCCGCGGCGATCGTCCGGGCGGTGGCGGGCGCGGCGAACATCGCCCCGAACATCGAGGAGGGCCTCGCGAGGGCGGGCGTCCCGGCGGCCCTCGTCCGTTTGAAGGCTTCGCCGATATCGAGCTCGAAAAACTCATCTCCGACAGCCTGTATCTCGACAATCAGGCGCACGCGGTGGTGGCGAGAATGCGCGACATGGATTCGGGCACCAAGAGCCAGTTGCGGCGATTGTACAACGCCGTTCGCCGCGCGGTACGGGCGCCGGAAAGCGAACGCCAGCACCAGTTCGTGATGCTGCGCGCGCGCCTGGCGTACACGATTGCGCGTCATTCGCTGCGCAGTCTGGACGCGCTCGAGCGCCTGCTGCTGCAAGTCACGCGCAAAAACGACGCGCGCGGCTACGAACGGTTCAAGGATCTTTTTGAAGCGATCGTCGCTTACAACGAATAGAGGAATATGAGCGCACACACTGCTCAAACACAATTGCAGTTGGTGGGGAAACTGATTTTATACGGCGATCTGCATTGCGAGACCGGATTGCACATCGGCGCGGGCAAGGGGTCGCTCGAAATCGGCGGCGCCGATAATCCCGTGGTGAAGGACGCCTTCGGGCTGCCCTATATTCCGGGAAGCTCGCTGCGGGGCAGGCTGCGGTCGCTGCTTGAGAACGCGATGGGTTTGACCACGCCCTCGGAGCTGGTGTACGTGTCCAAGCGCCGCGGGCAGGAGGTGCGGATTCACCAGAGCGACCGGCCCGACGACGAAATCTGCCTGCTGTTCGGCCGCAGTCCGGGCCGCGTGGAGAGGATGGAAGGCGAGCCCATCGAAACGCGCGCGGCGAGTCCGGCGCGGCTCACGGTCTATGACGCGCCACTCGAGCAGGAGAGCATCACCGCGCAGATGCGCGAGAACCTCGACGACGAAATTACGGAGGTCAAGAGCGAGAACGCCATCGACCGGATCACGGCGCAAGCCAATCCGCGGACGCTGGAGCGCGTTCCCGCGGGCGCGCGCTTCAAGGTTCGCATGGTGCTGGACGTTCTGTGCGAGGAGGACAAGGCGCTGGTCGCACGCTTGTTCGAGGGGCTGAGATTGCTTGAAGACGACGCGTTGGGAGGCGGAGGGTCGCGCGGCAGTGGGCGCGTGAGGTTCGCGAATCTCA
>Ga0335081_10007558_pt1 | contig 17379 bp, 14 predicted proteins | sample Lox_Sample_35_FD_206713 | JGI IMG/M metagenome (GOLD analysis project Ga0335081, IMG submission 206713) | Soil microbial communities from Loxahatchee National Wildlife Refuge, Florida, United States - Lox_Sample_3.5 | ecosystem: Environmental > Terrestrial > Soil > Wetlands | place: USA... | reverse complement strand
GTCCGGGGCGAGAGCCGCGCGAAGCGCGACGACATCGGTGATGTCGAGCGCCGCGCGTGTGAAGCGCTCGGCCTCCGGGAACTCGCGTCCGAGCGCCCGCCCGAGCATGCCACCGGCTCCGAGGATGACCGTCTGCACGAAAGGGGAAGTCTACACGCGAGACCGCGCCCCCCTACTTGCGCAGCGGAACCGCGAAGGGATCGTTCGTCCCGGGCGCGGTGTTCCCGTCGACCACGTAGGCGGCTCCGGCGACGGCGCAGCCCGTCGTCACGTTCGTCACGAGGACGGAGGCGTTCCGCACGTCGGCCACGAACCCGAACGTATCCTTCAGCCGGTTCTTCTGGATCATCGTGAGCGGAGGGACCGTGAACGTTCTCGGCCCGCCGATCACGTTGCCGTTCCCGTCGAGCACCTCGGCCTGGACGGCGCAGGGGGATATCGACGTGTTGACGAAGGCGAGATTCGTCCGCGTGGAGGCGTCCTCGCGCATGGCGGCGAACCGACCCGTCTCGCCGTACGCGAGCGCGAGGGCGGGCGTCGCGCCCGAGGAGACGTCGACCGCCTCGGTGAACTGGCCGAAGGAGCCGACGCCGCCGGGCCCCGGTGTCGCCGTCCGGGCCCCGATGGCCAGCCGGCTCGTCGACTGGACGAGGATCGCCCCGAAGTCCGAGGAGATCGAGAAGAGGCTCGAGAGGATGTCGACGAACTCGCGCGAGCCCCGGGCCCCGATGCTCTGCGGGCTCGAAACGGGCTGGAGAGGCGGCATGCCCTGATCGCCGTCGTTTCCGTGCCCGAGGTACCGGACGAGGAACTGCCCGTCCGACGCCTCCGTGTTCGTGACCTCGAGGTCGCTCGTGAAGCCCCCCATGCGCGCGACCGACGGAACGATGTAGGTGTACGGATAGGCGATCGTCACCGGTGTGACGTTCAGCCGCAGGGTCCCACCCGGCGACGGGTCGAACTGGCCCGTGAAGGCGTTCGGCTGCCCGATTCCGCCCGCCGCGATCTGGTAGGTCGTGCCCGCGCTCAGGAGGAGGGCGACCGACGACTGGAGCGAACCCGGAGCGTCGTCCGGGCAGAAGCCGTTCGCGCCGCAGATTCCCGAGACCGGATCCAGGGACCCGCAGGACCCGGTGTAGACACCGAGGATCGTGTCGTACGTGGCCGTGGGAACCGATCCGAGCGTGTCGATGCGATACGTTCCGGAGACCGCGGGCGTGAACGAGAACCAGACGACGCGCGACGGAAGAGCCTGACCTCCCGACAGGAGCTGACCCTTCGAGTAGCACGGGAAGGCCGGAGGGTTCCCGTCACCCGGGCTGCCGGTCGTGTCGATGCCGGGCGAGGACCAGGGAAGCGCTCGCGGATCGATGACGAGCGCCGAGGCGCAGGTCGTGTTCGCCACGTCCACGTCGCCGCGAATCGTGGAACACGGGAGCAGAAGGAAAAGGCCGAGAAGGGTCGAAATTCGCACCACGAAGGGAGTGTCGGGGCGGCGGAAAATCTCTCTCACGGCAAGGACGCCTGGGAAAGCCTCAGGGGAGGCTGCCGGTGAAGTCGAGAAAGCTGCCCACGTTTTTCAAGGTCAAAGCCACCCGGAAATCCCGCGCGGGGAAGTCTCCAGTGCGCAGATCCCTGTATTCGGCCAGGATTTTGAAGCAGGCCGCCTGGAGGGTCAACAGACTCCGGGATTCGAGCATGCGCCCTTTGGTGAGATCGTAGTTCGCTTCCACGTCGAACCTGAGCTTCTTGGGGAGGATCGGCAATCCGCCCGACACCCGCAGCTGGTCCGAGGGGCCGGGGTCGGACGAGGCGGGAATGATCACCGGGTGGCTGTCGAAGAGGGAGAGCGCGAGGGTCCGGTCGGCTCCCGCGGACAGGACGGCCGTCATGCTCGCGGCCGTGATCTGGTTCGCATGCGGGTCCCAGGTCGTCCGGACGTCCAGGTTCAGAGCCGACGTCGCATTGACGCGGAGAATGAAGTCCAGCGGGGAACTCTTCTGGACGCTGGGGTCGAGCGGAAAGGCCGTGGTCGCGCCCGGGAGCTTCACGTAATAGCTGCGCGCGATCTCGAACGAGGCGATCTCTCGCGATCCGCCCTGCTCTCCCTTGGCGAGGAAATGCTGGAGCAGCGAGTAACGGACCACGTTCGTGGGAACGAGGGAGTCGACCTCGTCGAACAGAGGCGTCGGGGCGAAGTCGTCCCGCCCCGCGAGGTAGTCCCAGATGATGCGCGGCTCGATCACGTGCTTGAACTTCGTGAACGGCCCCAGCTTCCCCTCGAAGAGGCGCGAGAAGGCGGGACCCGTCAGGGAGACTTCGGTCGAGAGAGCCTCGCGGTCGTAGGGCTTGTCTACGAGGGTGATGCCGTCCGCCGCGAGCGACTTGCCGTAGCTCGTGACCCGGACGCCGGCAGTCCCCTCGAGCGACAGCCAGGGGAACAGCGAGAGCGGCACGTTCACCTTCGGAAAGAAATCGAGCCGGTCGTAGGTCCCGGCCGGGAGGCCGTCGCCCCGGTCGGTGCTCAGAAAGCCGGCCTGCCCCGAGGCCTCGACGAACACCGCCTGCCCGAAGAACGGCGTCGGGCGCATGTTCGCCTCGAGCACGGGCAGGCGCTCCGTCACGATGTCGCCCGTCCCGTACCCGAGCGCCTCGTTGCGCGTGAGCCGGAGATTCAGGGCGAACGGGTCGGGACTCCAGGTGACGAAGGCTTCGCTCCCGATCGTGCGCGTCGAGGAAAGGTTGAAATTCGCGTTGAAGCTCTGGAAGAACGTCGGATCCGAAAAATCGAGCCAGGTGACCACGGCGCGCAGCTTCGGCCCGAGGTCGTTCGAGACGAGCGTCCCGATCGTCTGCCACTGCCAGCGCTGCGCCGTGGGGTCGTAGATCGTGTAGTACGTGCCCTCGAAGTGCGTTCCATCGGACGGGCGGGCCCGGGCCTCGGTGCCCAGCCCGTAGTACCCCTTCGTGTAGAAGTCGCCCGAGAACGTCGCGTCGGCCGAACGGGAGATCGCCCAGTAGTACGACATGCCGAAGTACCCGCCCCGATTCGAGCTGTAGCCGAGGCCCGGAATCAGGAAGCCCGACGCCCGGTCCCGGAGCGCGGGCCACAGCAGGTAGGGCGACCAGAGGAGCGGCACCTCGCCCATCAGGAACGTCACGCCCTTGAGGCGTGCGAATTCCTCGAGCGTCACCCGGGCGCTGCGCACCTCGAACCTCCAGGCCGGATCCTGGCCTTCGCAGATCTCGCAGGAGGTCATCAGGCCGTTCGCCAGCGTGAAATCGCGCGGCCCCACCTTCGCCAGCGTCGCGCCCTTCAGGTGGAGGCCGCCCTCGAGATCGATGCGGCCGTCCGTGAGGATGCCCGTCTTCTGGACGAGGTCCAGCTCGAGCCTCACCCCCTGCATCCGCGACGCCCCCTGCTCGAACGTCACGTCGCCTTCGGCGACGACGGTCTTCTGCTTCAGGCTGCCGTGGACGCTTCGCGCGCGCAGCTTCATGTCCTGGTACTCGATCGTGACGAACCTGCCCGGCGGCGCGTCCGCGGTGAAGAGGTCCTCCTCGATGAACGTCTGCTTGCCCTGCGGCCCTCCGGGCTCGCCCGCGTCGATCGTGATCCGGATCGTCCCGCCCTTTTCGGGCACCTTGAATTTCGGCTCGAAGCCGCCCCGCTCCCGGAAGCGCGCCGCGAAGGGGTCGGTGTCGAAGGAAGACTGGGAGAACGCGCGACCCGCGACCAGGAGCCCGACCAGACAGAGGCCGATTCGACGCATCACGCGACGCGCCGCAAGACGGGGGCCAGTCAGACTTTCATCTCGGGCACGTCGCCCCGGATCTCGAGAGGCGGCTCCGTGGCGGCGCGGATCTCGTCCACCGGGACTCCCGGCGCGCGCTCGACGAGGACGAGGCCCCCGCCCTTCTTCACGTCGAGCACGGCGAGGTCGGTGATGATGCGGTGGACGCAGCCCTTTCCCGTGAGTGGAAGCGTGCAGCGATTCAGGATCTTCTTCTCGCCGCTCTTCGCGACGTGCTCCATCGTGACGACGATGCGGCGGGCCGCCGCGACGAGGTCCATCGCGCCGCCCATCCCCTTCACGAGCCTTCCCGGAATCATCCAGTTCGCGATCGACCCATGGGCATCGACCTGCATCGCGCCCAGGATGCAGAGGTCGATGTGGCCGCCGCGGATCATCGCGAACGAGTCGGCCGACGAGAAGAACGCGGCGCCGGGAACGACCGTGACGGTCTCCTTGCCGGCGTTGATGAGGTCCGCGTCGATCTCGCTCTCCGTCGGGTACGGACCCATGCCGAGGATGCCATTCTCGGACTGGAGAATGACCTCCAGGCCCTTCGGGATGACGTTCGAGACGAGCGTCGGCATCCCGATGCCGAGATTCACGTACATCCCGTCGCGGAGCTCCTGGGCCGCGCGCCGAACGATGCCGTCCCGGTCGAGCTTCGCCATCGTCAGCCCTTCCGCACGGTGCGCCGCTCGATGCGCTTGACGCGCGGCGCCACGACGACGCGCTTGACGAAGATGCCGGGCGTGTCGATCTCGTCCGGATCGAGCCCGCCCGGCTCGACGAGCTCCTCGACCTCGGCGACGGTGATCCTCCCGGCGGTCGCGGCCATCGGGTTGAAGTTACGCGCGGTCTTCCGGTACACGAGGTTGCCGAGCCGGTCCGCCTTCCAGGCGGCGACGAGCGCGAAGTCGCCCACGAGGCCGCGCTCCAGAACGTATTCCCGGCCGTCGAAGACCTTCGTCTCCTTGCCCTCGGCCACGATCGTGCCGGCGCCCGTCGGCGTGAAGAAGCCGGCGATGCCCGCCCCGCCCGCGCGCATCCGCTCGGCGAGCGTGCCCTGCGGGCAGAACTCCAGCTCGAGCTCGCCCGCGAGATACTGCCGTTCGAACTCGGCGTTCTCGCCGACGTAGGACGAGATCATCTTCCTGATCTTCCTCTTCCCGAGGAGGATGCCGAGGCCCCAGTCGTCCACTCCGCAGTTGTTCGAGACGCAGGTGAGAGAGCCGACGTCGCGTGCCGCGAGCGCGGCGATGAGATTCTCGGGAATGCCGCAGAGGCCGAACCCGCCCACGATGAGGGTCGCGCCGGACGGAATGTCCTCCACGGCCTTCGCCGCCGCCTCCCGGGGCGAGGCCCCGCGAACGACCTTGTCGATCATCAGCCCGATTCTAGAGCGCTTCCACGACGAGCGCGGTCGCTTCCCCGCCCCCGATGCAGATCGCCGCGAGGCCGTACTTCTTCTTGCGGGCGCGGAGCGCGTGGATGAGCGTCGTCACGATGCGAGAGCCCGACGAGCCGATCGGATGGCCGAGGGCCACGGCCCCTCCGTTCACGTTCACCTTGTTCGGGTCGAGCGCGAGGTCCTCGATGAACGCCATCGCGACGACGGCGAACGCCTCGTTCACCTCGTAGAGGTCGATCTGGGAGAGCGGGATCCCGGCCTTTTCGGCGGCCTTCCGCGCGGCCGCGACGGGCGCCGTCGTGAACCATTCCGGCTCCTGGGCGTGCGACGCCTGCGCGACGATCCGCGCGATCGGCTTCCAGCTCCCCACGCCCGCCTCCGAGACGAGGACGAGCGCCGAGGCGCCGTCGTTGATCTTCGACGAATTCGCGGCGGTCACGGTGCCTTCCTTCTGGAAGGCCGGCTTGAGGGTTCCCATCTTCTCGAGCTTCTCGAGCGGCGTCGCGAACGGCTCCTCGTCGCGATCCACCGTGGTGGGGGGGCCCTTCTTGCCCTCGATCGTCACGGGGGCGAACTCGGCGTTGAAGTCGCCCGCTTCGTTCGCGCGGCGCGCGCGCTGGTAGCTCTCGAACGCGAACGCGTCCTGCGCTTCCCGCGTGAACGCGTACTTCGCCGCGCACAGCTCGGCGCAGTTGCCCATGTGGACGTTCTTGTACGGGTCCCAGAGGCCATCCGAGATCATCGAGTCCAGAAGCTGGCCGTGTCCCATGCGCAAGCCGGAGCGCCCCTTCGGAAGCAGGTAGGGCGCGTTCGACATGGATTCCATCCCGCCGGCGACGGCCACGTCGAACTCCCCCGCGCGAAGCGCGTTCGCGGCGTCCATCACGGACCGCATCCCGGACCCGCAGACCTTGTGGACCGTGATGCAGCCCGTGGACGCGGGCAGGTCCGCCGCGAGGGCCGCCTGGCGGGCGGGCGCCTGGCCCTGGCCCGCCTGCAGGACGTTCCCCATCCACACCTGCGAGACCGACGAAACGGGGACCTCCGCGCGCTCGAGCGCGGCCTTGATGGCGACCGCACCGAGGCGCGGCGCCGAAAGAGGCGCGAGTGCGCCGAGAAAGGTGCCGACCGGCGTGCGGGCGGCGGAGAGAACGAGGACGTCGTTCATGAGGATGTGCTCCCGAGGCCGGCTCCGGAGCGGACCGGCCAAGCGAGGAATTGTAGCCGGAGTGGACTTCGCCGAAGCGGCCTCCTACGATTCGGGTCGTGCGCGTCCTCGCGGTCGATTTCGGCGAGAAGCGGATCGGCCTCGCCGTCTCGGACGAGACCGGCCGCGTCGTCGTGCCCGTGGGCGTCGTGCCACGCCGGAGCGACGCGCAGGCCGCGGCTGCCGTCGCCGCAGCCGCGAAGGAACGCGACGTCCTTCGGATCGTCGTCGGACACCCGTTGAGCGCCGACGGAAGAGAAGGCGCCTGGGCGCGCCGCGTCCGGAACTTCGCCCGGCGCCTCCACGAGTCGTCGGGCCTGCCGGTGGAGCTCCACGGTGAGGGCCTGACGACCGCCGCCGCCGAGCGCGCCCTCGTCGACGCCGGCCTCGGCCCGCGGCGCCGAAGGGCCGCCCGCGACGCGGAAGCAGCGGCCGTCCTTCTGCGCGACTACTTCTTCGAGCGCGACGAGGCGCGCGGCACGCGCTGAGGCGCCCGCCCGAGCCGTCCCGTGCTCGATCACCGCTCGTCCCACGGGCGCCACGCCGCACCCTTCGTCGCGTGGTTGATCGCCCTCGTCGTCGTCGCGATCGCTGCGGGCCTCGCGCTCGCGTCGTTCCTTCTCCGCACCCCGTATCAGGGCTACCCGGGTGAGGAGATCATCGTGTCGATCACGCCCCGCACCCCCTCCGCGAGCGTCTTCGGCATGCTCGAGTCGAAGGGCGTTCTCCGCGACTGGCGGCTCGGCGCCCTCGCCCTCAAGGTCTTTCATCCGGGCAAGACGCTCAAGGCGGGGGAGTACCGCTTCTCGGGTCCCCGCACGCCCGAGCAGGTCGTCCTCTCGATCGTCGCCGGAGACGTCGTGACCTACCGGATCACCGTCCCCGAAGGGTTCACCGCCGACGAGGTCTTCACGCTGTTCTCCTCGCAGAACTTCTCCACGATGCGCGACTTTCAGGCGCTCTTCCAGAGGCCGGGCGATCTCGACGGCGTCCCGAAGGACGCACCCACTCTCGAAGGGTTCCTGTTTCCGGACACGTACATCGTCACGCGCTCGATGGGGGCGAGAGAGATTCTCGGCGCGATGACGCGGCAGTTCGCCCGCCGGCTTCCCGATGGTTTCGAGCAGAGAGCGCGCGCGCAGGGGATGACGCTTCTGCAGGCCACGACCCTCGCGTCGCTCGTCGAGAAGGAGACGGCCGTCACCGCCGAACGGCCGATCGTGGCGGCTGTCTACAGGAACCGCCTCCGCAAGGGCATGCTCCTGCAGTGTGATCCGACGACGATCTACGCGCTGAAGCGGCTGGGGATCTGGCGCGGCTCCCTCGCGCGTTCGGAGCTGACCGTGGACGAGCCCTACAACACGTACGTGAACCCGGGGCTCCCGCCGGGTCCGATCTGCAACCCGGGCCTCGCCTCCCTGAAGGCGGCGATCGCCCCCGCAGACGTCTCGTTTCTCTACTTCGTGGCGGCGGGCGACGGGTCGCACTCCTTCTCTTCGGACTACGAAGGTCAGCAGCGCAACGCGGCGCACTACCGCGAGACGCGCCGGTCCGCTCAGGCGGTCGACCGCTAGCGCGCCGCGTGCTTCGCACGCGCCCGGGAAAAGGCGCGCGAGCAACTGCGAGGGATGGGGGAAACCGCCCGGGGAAGGTCAGTTCCCTGCTACACTTTTGAGGACTGCTTCCGGAAAGCTCATGAGCTCCTCCGCACCGAGCCCGCGGCCGTTCGGGCCTTATGTCCTGACCCGCGCCCTTGGCACGGACGCCCTGGGCGAGGCGTGGCGGGCCGGGACGGCGGGGGCGCCCCGCCTGAAGCCGTTCCTCCTCGTGCGCACGTTCGCGGCGGCCGCGATCGACCGGTCCGCGCTCCTGGCCGCGATGGAGACGGCCGTCGGCCTCGTGGACGACGTTCAGGGCCCCGCGGTCGCGCGCGGGACGGTGATGGGCGCCATCGACGACATCCCGTTCCTGGGCACGCTGTACGTCGAAGGACGCACGCTCGACCACCTTCTCGCCGCGCGCCTCCTCGGGTCTCCCCTGCCGCTCGAGCACGGCCTCCTCATCGCCGAGAGGCTGCTCGCCGCCCTCGAAGCCGGAGCGCCCGTCGAGAGCTTCACGGGCGCGCCGCACGGCTTTCTCGTGCCGCCGTTCGTCTGTATCTCGAACGAGGGAGAGGCGCGGGTGTTCGGCCACGGCCTCGGCACGGGGCTCCTTCCGTCCCTGAAGAACGCACGCACCCGGCAGACGTTCGCACCCTACCTCGCCCCGGAAGTCGTCGCCGAGGGCAAGCCGTCGACGCCCGGGGACCTGTATTCGGTCGGTGCGATTCTGTACGAGGCGCTCACGGGCCGGGCGCCGCCACCGGGCGTCGCCCTGGAGTCCGTCGAGGGCGCGAACCTCGCCGTGGACGGCACGCCCGTGCCCGAGGACATCCGCCGCCTGCTCCGGCGCGCCCTGCACCCGGACCCGCGCATGAGGGACAGGCTGATCTCGTCCTTCCGGAGGGATCTCTCCGCGCTCCTGTATGGCGGCCCGTACGCACCCTCCACCTTCAACCTCGCCTTCTTCCTTCAGAAGCACTTCGAGAAGGCGATCCAGCGCGAGAAGGCCGAGATGGCGGCCGAAGAGGAGATCGACCCGAGAACGCTCACGGCCCCTCCCGTTCCGGCCCTCGCTCCCGCCGGCGAGCCGCTCCGCCGTCCCGCGGTCGAGCGGAGCGGCTCGCGCCCGCTCGAGTCCTCCACCAAATCGCGCCGCCTTCCCGTGCCGCCAGCCCGGCCGCCCGAGCGCACGCCGCGCTCCGGGCCCGTTCCGCTCAGGGCCATCGCGGGACCGGCGCCGAAGAGGCCGCTCGGCGGGGCGCCGCTCTGGCTCGTCGGCGGCGCGGCCGCCCTGCTCTTCGCGGCCGGCGCGTTCTTCGCGCTCAGGTCCTCGGCTCCGCGTCCCGTTCCCGTGCCGACGCCCGTGCCCGCACCCACCCCCGCCCCACCCACACCGGTTCCGACGCCGGCGCCCGTCGTCGTCGGGAAGGAAGACCCGCTGTTCGTGGCCGCCGTCGAAAAGAAGCTCCAGGAGGAGCAGAGGAAGCGCGATGCGAAGGCCGCACGCGACCAGGAGGCCGCCGAGAAGAAGCGCAGCGCCGAGATCGACAAGACGTCCGAGGAGGCCGGACAGTCGAAGGAGAAAGAGGAGACCGCCCGCGCCGTGCGCGAGAAGGCGGACCGCGAGGAAGCAGCGCGCCTCGCGCGTGAGGCGGTCGCGCGCCGAAAGTCCGAGGCCCAGCAGGCGGCGGCTGCCGCGGCCGCGGCGAAGGCGGCGGTGAAGGACGGCGATCTCGTGGAAACCGAGCTGATCGACACGCCCCCCGTGTCCGTGCGGCAGGTCAAACCGCAGCCCACGGGTCTCGCGATCCGGAGTCACATCTCGGGTACCGTTCTCCTGCGCGTCCTCGTCGACGAAAACGGGGAACCTGCAAGCGTGGAGATCCTGCGCGACACGGCGCCCAAGGTGGGTCTCGGGGACGCGAGCAGGTCCGCTCTCGAGCAGTGGAGGTGGAAGCCCGCCACGAAGGACGGCCACAAGGTCAAGACCTGGATCATCGTCCAGGTGCCCTTCAAGAACCTCTGAGAACTAGCGGCGGAAGGTGCCGGGAGAGGGGACGGGCGTCGGAAGGGGAAGGCCTCTCCCGCCGAGGTACGTCTTCCTCAGGAACTCCTCCATGATGTTGTCGGAGTACCAGGAGACGTAGACGCCGTCGATGAAGTAGGTCGGCGTCGACCGCACGCGCATGGCCCACCCTTCGGCCAGATCGGCATGGATCTTCTCGCTCGCCTTGGCCTGGAGGTAGCAGGCTCGAAAGGTCTTTTCGTCGATGTCGTTCGCGACCGCGAAGTCCAGCGCGAAGGCGTCGACCTGCGGCACGGAGAGCTCCTCCTGTTTCGCGTAGACGTTCGACTTCCAGCGGAAGAAGAGGTCCGTCCCGCCCGGCTCGTCGAAGAAGCAGCGGCCCGCCGAGGCGGCGCGAAACGCCCACGGGTGCGCGGCCGTGAGCGGAAACAACTTGATGTAGCGCCGGATCTTGAGCTCCTTGCCCAGCTTCTCGACGAGGTTCTCGAAGTCGAGCGTCCGCTTCTTGCAGAAGCCGCACTGCATGTCGGAGTACTCGACGACCGTGACCCGCGCATCGGCCGGGCCCGTGGCGGGCGCTCCGGCCAGCCGGATGTACTCCTTCCGCTGCTCGGCCACGGAGCGCGCCCGGTCCCACCACCGGCCGAGGATCAGGAGCGTCCCGTCATCCGCCTTCAGCCAGCCGTCCATCGGATAGCTCCCGTATCCGGTGTCGGCCTTCACGACGACGCCCTTCCAGCCCTTGCGGTCTTTCGCGGGGTCCAGGGTGAGCGAGAACGCCCCGACGAGATACTGCTTCATCCTGGCCCGCAGCCCGTCGAGGTCGGCCTCCGTGCGGACCGGGGCCGGCCTCTTCGCGCGCTCTTCGTCGTAGATGACGTCGCCCACGAGCACCGTCTTGGCGCCGTCCTCCACGACGAGATAGGCCTGGTCGTTCAAGCGCGCGTCCGACGCGAACGTCTTCTTGGCCACGAGGAGGCGCGTGCCGCCGCCGAAGGCGACCTGCGGGACCGGGTCGAGCGTCACCTTTCCCTCGCCCCAGGCGAAGAAGGCTCCGGCCCACTCGAGGAGGGCGTCGTTCGAGACGGGTCGGGCCGCGGACGCGGCGGCTGACGACGCGGGAGCGCCGGGCTTCGAGGCCGCGGGCTGCCCGGCGGTGGGGGACGACGCGGATCCGAGCGCGGCAAGCAGGGCGACGACGGAAAGCGTGACGCGGGGTTTCATGGGGCGGAGATTAGCTGAACTTGCGCGGGGGGATGCGATGTCCTTCTCAGACTTGGTCGCTCCCGGCTTCGAATCTCACGAGGACGTCGCCGGCGGAGACGGCCTTGCCGGCGGACGCTTCCACCGAGGCGATGACGCCGTCCCGCGGGGACTTCACTTCGTTCTCCATCTTCATGGCCTCGAGGACGAGAAGGGGCTGACCCTGCGCGACCCGCTCGCCCGGCGCGACGAGGACTCGAAGGACGCGTCCCGGCATCGCGGCCGCGGCCTGGGCGACACGGCGAGTCGACCCGCCTCCCGTCGCCGCGAGCGCCCTCGCCGTCAGCTCGTCGAGCAGCTCGAACTCGAAGAGGCAGCCGGCCGCATAGGCGCGGATGGAGCCGTCCTTGTGGAATGCGATGCTCACCTCGATCTGACGGCCGTCCGGCCCGACGAGCGACCACACGCCGTCGCGCACCGCGAGAGCCTCTCCGGAGAGCGGCTCGCCCTCAAGGGTCGCCTCGAACGACGGGGCTCCCTCCGTCACGTCGAGCGTGCGGCCCTCCTTGTCGTCGGGAAACCGCGTGCGAAACTTCATTCGCGAAGCCCGAAGGACGTCCGCGCCGTTCGCCACGCGCCGGGGCCCGGCCCGCAGCCCGCGGCAGCCTGAGGCCGCCGCTTCCGCGCCTCGTCCATCGACTCCAGGGCGGCCGCCACGATCGACGCCGCCGCGACGTCCTCGGGCGGCCGCTTCGGGACGTACGGCCAGCCGTCGAGGAACTGCGTCGAGACGCGGTTCGCCACGACGTCCGGATCCTCGAGGAGCGACAGGAAGAAGGGAATCGACGTCTCGATGCCGTCGACCCGCGACTCGGCGAGCGCGCGGCGCATGCGCCGGAGGGCTTCGTCGCGATCCTGTCCCCACGCGACGAACTTCGCGATCATCGGATCGTAGTCGAGCGGCACGACGTCGCCCCCCTCGACGCCGGAATCGACGCGGATGCCCGGTCCCTGAGGCCGCCTGAGGCGCAGGATGCGCCCGGGCGAGGGAGCGAAGCCGTGCGCGGGATCCTCCGCGTAGATCCGGCACTGGATCGCGTGGCCGCGCGGCGCCGGCTTCTCGTCGATCGACATCGGCTCGCCGCGCGCGATCCGGATCATCTCCGCCACGAGGTCGACGCCGTACACCATCTCGGTCACCGGGTGCTCGACCTGGATCCGCGTGTTCATCTCGAGGAAGAAGAAGCGCCCGTCCTTCGCGAGGAGGAACTCCACCGTCCCGGCCGACACGTAATCGACGGACTTCGCCGCCGCGACGGCGACCGCCTCCATGCGCGCGCGCAGCTCCGGACCGACCGCCGCCGAGGGACACTCCTCGAGGACCTTCTGGTGACGCCTCTGGAGCGAGCACTCGCGCTCGCCGACGGCGACGATGCGCCCGGTCTTGTCGCCCAGAACCTGGACCTCGACGTGCCGCGAGTGCTCGACGAAGAGCTCCGCATAAACCGCGTCGTCGGCGAAGTAGGAGCGGGCCTCGCTCCGCGCGCGCGCGAAGGCGTCGGGGACCTCCTCAGCGCTCCTCACGACGCGCATCCCCTTCCCGCCGCCGCCGGCCGCCGCCTTGAGGAGGAGCGGGAACCCGTGCTCTTTGCCGAACGCCGCGATCTCCTCCGCGGACCTTGCCGGCGTCGTCATGCCGGGCACGATGGGAACTCCGGCCTGGAGAACGCGCCGGCGCGACTCGGTCTTGCTCCCCATCGCGGCGATGGAGTCGGGCGACGGACCCACCCACGTGATGCCAGCGTCCACGACGCGCCGCGCGAAGGCGGCGTTCTCCGAGAGGAAACCGTACCCCGGGTGGAGCATCGTCGCGCCGGTCCTCTTCGCCGCCTCGAGGAGGTTTTCCACGACGAGATACGACTCGCGCGCGGGCGCCGGCCCGATCGGAACGGCCCAGTCGGCGAGCCGCACGTGGAGCGCGGCCCGGTCCGCCTGGGAGTAGACGGCGACCGGCGAGATTCCGAGGTCCCGGCACGCGCGGATGACCCGGATGGCGATCTCGCCGCGGTTCGCGATCAGGAGACGCGTCACAGCGGAATGTTGCCGTGTTTTTTTGGAGGCATGGTGTCGCGCTTGTTGCCGAGCAGGTCCAGCGCCCGGATGAGCCGCCGCCGCGCCGTGCGGGGCGCGATCACGTCGTCCACGTAGCCGCGCCGCGCCGCCACCCACGGGTTCGCGAAGGCGTCCTGGTATTCCCCGACCTTACCCCGGCGCGTCTCGGCGGGATCGCTCGCGGCCGCGAGCTCGCGCCCGTACAGGATGTTGACGGCGCCTTCGGCTCCCATGACCGCGATCTCGGCCGTCGGAAACGCGAAGTTGAAGTCGGTCCGGATGTGCTTGGAGGACATGACGCAGTACGCGCCTCCGTACGCCTTGCGCGTGATGACCGTGAGCTTCGGGACCGTGGCCTCGGCGAACGCATAGAGAAGCTTGGCCCCGTGTCGGATGATTCCGCCGAACTCCTGCTTCGTGCCGGGCAGGAAGCCCGGCACGTCCTCGAACGTCACGAGCGGGACGTTGAACGCGTCACAGAAGCGCACGAAGCGCGCGCCCTTCACCGAGGCGTCGATGTCGAGGACGCCGGCGAGATGGTCCGGCTGGTTCGCGACGATCCCGACGGGCTTGCCGCCGAGCCGCGCGAAGCCCACGACGATGTTCTTCGCGTAGTCGGCGTGGATCTCGAAGAGCTCGCCGTCGTCCACGACGCGCCGGATGAGGCCGGTCATGTCGTAGGGCTGGTTCGGCGCGGACGGGACGAGCTGGTCCAGCCCGGGATCCTCGCGGTCGGCGGGATCCGCGGTCTCGCGGCGAGGCGGGTCCTCGCGGTTGTTCGAGGGAAGGAACGAAAGGAGCATGCGGATCTTCTGGAGGCAATCCGCGTCCGAGTCGGCCACGATGTGCGCGACGCCCGAGACGGCCGCGTGCGTATCGGCGCCGCCGAGCGCCTCCTTCGAGACGTCCTCGTGCGTGACGGTCTTGATGACGTCCGGTCCGGTCACGAACATCGAGCTCGTGCCCCGCACCATCAGGACGAAGTCCGTGATCGCCGGCGAATAGACGGCACCGCCCGCGCAGGGTCCGAGGATCGCCGAGATCTGCGGGATGACGCCGGAGGCGAGCGTGTTGCGCAGGAAGATGTCGGCGTAGCCGCCGAGCGAGACGACGCCTTCCTGGATGCGCGCGCCGCCCGAGTCGTTGAGGCCCACGACGGGCGCGCCCACCTTCATCGCGAGGTCCATGACCTTGCAGATCTTCGCGGCGTTCGTCTCCGACAGCGACCCACCGAAGACCGTGAAGTCCTGCGCGAAGACGAAAGCCGGCCGGCCCTCGACGCGCACGACGCCCGCGACCACGCCGTCACCCGGAATCTCGTTCGCCGCGTCGTCCATTCCGAAATCACGGCAGCGGTGCACGACGAAGGGATCGATCTCCTCGAACGAGCCGGGATCGCCGAGGAGCTCGACGCGCTCGAAGGCAGTGAGCTTGCCGGCCTTGTGCTGCTTCTCCCGGCGGGCCGGGCCGCCTCCGGCCCGCGACTTGGCGCGGAGAGCCTCGAGGGCGAGCAGCCGGTTTTCGATCGAACGTGGCATGACTCTCCCGTTCAGAGCGGAATCTTCTTCTTCTCGGCGAGCATTCTCTTCGCCTTCCGGAACATCTCCGCGTAGTCGACGTTCGCGCCCCGAATCGTCTCGGCGTTCTTCTCGAGGATCTTCTTCACCTCTTCGTCGAGCGCGCGCTCCCGGTCCCGGTCCTCGACGAGCGTGGCCTCGAGGGCGCGACGCATCGCGGCCGCCGAGGCGGCCACGACCAGTCCCTCGGAGAGGAGCCGGCGGGCCACGAAGGCCGCCTGGGCCGAGAGACGCGCGTCGGACAGGGCCATGAGCCCGCGAGGATATCGCACGGCGCACGCGTCACGGCCGGGATCTCCGCGCGCTCCTACAATCCCGTTCGTTGAGCGACGTCGAGGCCTTCCGCCAGGACGCCGAGGACGCGGTCCGGATCGTCTCGGGCTTGCTGCGACGAGGCGAGAGCGGCGAGGCTTTTCGCGAGAGGCGGCGGAGCGTCTCGTGGACGGCGACGGAGGCCGGGCTCCTCACGCCGGCGTTCGCCGACGAGCGCGGCACCGCCGTTCGCCTCAGGCGCGGCCGCGAGTCGCTTCTCGTGGCTCGCGACGGGGACGGGCCCGAGGCCCTCCGGGAAGCGGTGCGTGAAGCCTCGCGCCGCGCGGGCGGATCCCCGTTCCTCAAGTCGCGAGGGGTCGCGCCGGCGCGCGCGGAGTCGGACGCCTCCGCTCCCGACGAGGAGGAGCGCGCTGCCCAGCTCGGCGCCGCGCTTCACCGGGCGCTTCCCGACCCACGCGGGGTCTCGCTCGCGCTCACGGTCGCGCGCGTCACGGTCTCGCGGGCGGTCGTGACGCCGCGGGAGATCGTGGCGTGCGGAACGGTGAGCCGCCTGGAAGCGACGGGTGTTCTCCGGCGCGCGGGCGCGGCCCGGCCGTTCGCCTTCCAGACGTCGGCGCCGTGGGCCCCCGCGCTCGACGCCCTCGCTCGGGCCCTCGCGGAGGCCGCGCGCCCCGTCCCGACGCACCGGGCCGCGGAGGGGCGCGTGGACGTCGTCTTCTCGCCCGGCGCCGCATCCGTGTTCTGGCACGAGGCGGTCGGTCATCCCCTGGAGGCCGAGGGCGGGGAGCGCGGTTCGGTCCTCACGCGCGTCGCGAAGGCCGCCGTCGCGCCCGCCGGCGTCTTCGTCACGGCGGATCCCACGCGCGGCGATCTTCCCGGCTCGTATCTCGCGGACGACGAGGGGACGCCCGCGCGCTCCGTCGCGCTCCTGACCGACGGGTGTGTGGACGGCCTCGTGACGGACCGCCGAACCGCCGGCCGCGCGTCGAACGGACACGCGCGCTGCGGCGACTTCCGCCGCCCGCCGCGTCCGCGCCTGTCCAACGTGGTCGTCGCACCGGGGCGCGCGAGCCGGGACGAGCTCCTCGAGGCGTGCGGGAACGGGCTCTACGTACGGGAGATCTCCGCCGCCCACGCGGACCCGGAATCCGGCCGCTTCACGCTCTTCGTCGAAACCGCCGACCACGTGCGCCGGGGCACGCTCGGGGCGCCCGTGGGCCCCTTCGCCCTCACGTCCGACATCCTCTCCGCACTGCGTCAGCTTCACACGGAGTGCGGCGACGCCTCGCATCCCGCGAGCGGACTCGGGCTCTGCGTCAAGGGCGGCGAAGGCGTGGCCGTCGGCGGCGCGTCGCCCGCCATTCTCATTCGCGGCCTCACCGCCGTGCGGGGCCGCTCGTGAGCCCCGAGCGCGACGGGCTGCTCGAGCGCCTGCTCGCGGAGTCGCGCTGCGACGTGGCGGCGGGCGAGTCTGCCGAGGTCTACGAGCGCCGCGGGACGTCGATCGAGCTCGTCGAGGACGCGGAAGGCACGCGGCTGTCGGTCGTCAAGGAGCGCGGGTTCGCGCTGCGCCTCTTCCGGTCGGGTCGCACCGCGTTCGCGGCGTCCCCGCCCGAGAGCGCGGGCCGCCTTCCTTTCGAAGCGAGACTCGTCCTCGGCCGGGCGCGGGCGCGCCGCGGGGCCCGCGCCGCGGGTCCGGTCGCGGCCGAGACCGTCCCGGCGCCCGCTCCGAACTCGCCTCCTGACGAGGCGTCCCAGCGCGCGCTCCTCGCGTCGTTCCGGAGCGCGCTCCTCGCCGAGGGCGAGGGCGCCGTCTCCCTCACGGAGGCGATCCTCGCGGTCGGCGTGCGCGGGGAGCGCGTCGCGACGACGGCCGGACGCGATGTCGCCTTCGGCAGCGGAATCGCCACGCTCGTCGCGACCGTGACCGGCCGGACCGCGGCCGGCAGCGTGTCGGCGCGCGTTCTCGCCTCGGCGTCGAGGCCCGAAGATCTCTTCCTCGCGCGTCTCGCGCACCAGGCGGTGGACCGCGCCCTCCTCCCGCTGCGCGGCAGGCCGCTCGCGCCCTCGCGCGGCGACCTTCTCCTGGATCCGAACGTCGCGGCGCCGGTCGTGGGCCGCCTCGCGCCCGCCTTCTTCGGCGACGAGGGAGACGCGCTCCTCGCGTCGCGCACG